>Ga0105048_10005839_pt1 | contig 19887 bp, 15 predicted proteins | sample MAT05_FD_78382 | JGI IMG/M metagenome (GOLD analysis project Ga0105048, IMG submission 78382) | Freshwater microbial communities from Lake Fryxell liftoff mats and glacier meltwater in Antarctica - MAT-05 | ecosystem: Environmental > Aquatic > Freshwater > Ice > Liftoff microbial mat | place...
CCAGTTCCTCCACCTCTGCGACCACGACTACAAGCAACTCGCCCGCGAGGAGTATCTCGACTCCGAAAAATACCAGTGGAAGGAGCGCGACTGGAACGCGCCGGGGAACATCAAAGCCACCATCGCCCAGCTCAACCGCATCCGCCGCGAAAACCGCGCCCTCCAGCAACTCCGCAACCTCCGCTTTCACCACGCCGACAACGACCTCGTCCTCTACTTCGTGAAGATGACCGCGGCCCGCGACAACATCCTCCTCATCGCCGTCTCGCTCGATCCCTTTCACGCGCAGGAGACCTTCATCCACGTGCCCGTCGAGCAGTTCGGCTGGATGGAAAGCCAGACCTATCAGGCTCACGACCTCCTCCACGACGAGCGTTACCTCTGGAGCGGCCACCGCCAATTCATCCGGCTCACGCCGGAAAAGCCCGCGCACATCTTCCGCGTCCGCCGCAAGACGCATAGCGAGCAGGATTTCGATTATTACCTTTAGCCCCGCCACCGGCCCGGCGCAGGGAAACCGCGTGGGCTGGTGCGTCCTGCGGTTCGATAGCCATCCGGCCGCGTGAACTGTTCGGACCGAGACTCGGTCAACCCTCTTCTACGATTTATACAGTCCGACTGCACAAGGATCCGCGACAACGCCAACGGCGTTCCATCCTTCAGCCCAAGGTTGCGCGCCGCGCGCTACCCTGGGTCTCCCGGCCAAAGAAGAGACAATCGTGAAGGGGTTGCATCCGACGCGACGGCTCGGGTGGATTACCCCTTCAGGGTTGGACCGTGTTTGAATCTAAACCCAGGGTAGCTCGTGCCTCGCAACCCTGGGCTGACGGATGGAGCACCTTCGGCGCTCATGGCGCTTTGAGGCAATCCGACTGTGGAAATCGTGTTAGCGGGCTGCGGCAATTTCGACCTTGGTCGTGCCGGAAAGTCGCGTGTAGGTGAGCGCGGTCCGCTCCTGTAGATGCTTCCAGAAAGACGCCGTGACCTCGCCTTTCTCACTGGCCGCCAGGCTCTCGTTGATCGCGAGGCAGTCCGCGTGGTTTTTTTCCAAATACGGGGACTGAATCTTTGCCGCCACCGAGCGCCCGAGGGCCTCGGCCGTCTTACCCGCGAGATGGCGGATCTCCTCCGCCTGCACCATGTTTTGCAGGCCGCCATGGGCGCGGTAAACTTCCGCGAGCTTCAGCATCTGCGCGAGCCGTCCGGCGGCTTCCTGCTCCCGTCCCTGTCGGGCCAGCGTCCAAGCTTGGGCGGCGTAATCGCGCCAGGCGGTGGTCGTCTCGGGCAGGACCTCGCGGGTGGGTGCGCCTGGGCCCCACTGGGCGAGAGGCACCGTCGCGAGGAATTCGTCCATTTTGCGGGCGTCCGCCACCCAGAAAAGATCGACGGCGATTTTCCCCGCAGGTGCCGAAGGAGCCTGGGTCTTCGCCCCGGATGGAGTGGGCGAGTCCGCACGGAGTGACGCGGTGCTGAGCAGGAGGAGTGGAAGGAGGATAGGGAGTGTTTTCATGGAGTTTGATTGGAGTGTGACGACCGCTTGATTGAGCATGCCGGCTGCCGCACCGGTCCGGGACGATTGCTGAAAAGCAGGCCGGGTTTTCCGCTGATCCCGCCCCGGGTTATTCCCTGTGGAAGGCTGGGTGTAAACGCTGAGCCGGACCTCCGCGACAGCGGAGCGCCCCGGCGAGAAATGCAGCCCACCCCGCGACTACTACTTCCCGCGGGCTCGCTTCAGTTCCAAGCCGACCGGGCAGTGATCCGAGCCGGTGATGTGCGGGTAGATCGTCGAGGATTTCAGCCGCGGACGCAGCGCGGCGGAGCAGAGGAAGTAGTCGATGCGCCAGCCGATGTTCCGCGCGCGGGCGGTGCCCATCTGGCTCCACCAGGTGTAATGCCCGCCGGCCTTTTCAAACTCGCGGAACGTATCGACCAGACCGGCGTCCACAAAGGCGGTGAAGCCGGCGCGCTCCTCGGGGGTAAAGCCGTGGTTTTTCACGTTGTCCTTGGGGCGGGCGAGGTCGAGTTCGGTGTGGGCGACGTTGAGATCGCCACAGAAGATCACGGGCTTGGTGGCTTCGAGGCGCTTCAGGTAGGTGAGGAAATCGCGGTCCCAGCCCTGGCGGTAAGGCAGGCGCGTCAGCTCGCGCTTCGAGTTTGGCACATAGACGTTCACGAGGAAAAAGTCCGCATACTCGGCGGTGATCACGCGTCCCTCGCGGTCGTGGTCGGCAATGCTGATTCCACAGGTCACGGCGAGCGGCTGCGGCTTGGTGAAGAGCGCGGTGCCGGCGTAGCCTTTTTTCTCCGCGCTGTTCCAAAACGCCGTGTATCCCGCCAGCACCCCAGGCACCTCGACTTCCGCGGCGGTCGCCTTGGTCTCCTGCAGGCAGAGGATGTCCGGGTTTTCGGAGGCGATGAAATCGGCGGCGCCTTTTCTCAGGGCGGAGCGAATGCCGTTGACGTTCCAGGAGATGAGTTTCATGCGGCCGCGATCCAAGCCCATCGCCCCACAGCCGGCAAGCGCGAGCGGTCAGATGGCGCGGCCGTCGCCGTCGGCGAAGGTCGCGAGGTAGCAAAACTCGATGTGCAGGCGTTTTTGGAGATTCACCATCTGCGTTTCCAAGACCGCGCGATTCACTTCCTCACCAGCACAGTCGATTTCCATCTCCTTGGCTTCGATGGCCTGGATCAGAAAGTCCAGGGTCGTGAAGTAGAGTTGGCGTTGCATCGCTGTGAGAATAGCAGGACGTGGGCCCGGCGAGTCGTTGACTTCGCGTGGGCGGCTTTTACCGTCTCGGCCCCTATGGCCGGACTCGTCATCAAACCTCGCTCGCGCATTCTCCACGGCCATGACTGGGTGTATTCCAGCGAAGTCATGAAGTCGTTCGGCTCGCCCGTGGACGGGGAAGTGGTCTCGCTCAAGGATGGGCAGGACCGGCTGCTTGGATCGGCGATTTTCAACAGCAAGTCGCAGATCATCGCGCGGCGGTTTTCCCGGCAGCGGCAGGAGCTGGACGCGGAGTTTTTCACCCGGCGTATCCGGCTGGCGGTGGAGTATCGCGCCAGGCGGGGGCTCGATCCGCGGCTGGCGCGGATGGTGTGGAGTGAGAGCGATGGGCTACCGGGGCTGATCGTGGATCGGTATGGCGACCATCTCGTGCTGCAGACGCTGACGCTGGCGATGGATCTGCGAAAGGAGGTGATCGTGGAGGCGCTGCGGGCGGTGCTGGAGCCGAGGTCGATCATCGAGCGCAATGATGCGCCGGTGAGGAAAGCGGAGGGGCTGGAGCTGGTCACGGGCGTGCTCTTTGGAGAAGCGCCGGGGCCTCTTGCGGTGGCCATGGAAGGGCTCGAATTTGAGCTGGATCTGATGTCCGGGCAGAAGACGGGCTTTTACCTCGATCAACTGCCGAACTACGCGGCTGTGGCCGCGCACGCCAAGGGGCGCAAGGTGCTCGACTGTTTTGCGAACCAGGGTGCCTTTGCGCTGGCCTGTGCGAAGGCGGGCGCGGCGAGCGTGCAGGCGGTGGAGATCAGCGCGGAGTGCGTGGAGCTGGTGAAAAAAAATGCCGCCCGCAACCACCTTGCGGTCGAGGCCTACGCGGCCAATGTCTTCGACTTGCTTCATGATCTGGAAAGGCAGAGCGCGCGCTACGATTTGATCATTCTCGATCCGCCGTCCTTCACAAAATCGAAGGGCAAGCTGGGCGAGGCGATGCGCGGGTACAAGGAAATCCACCTGCGGGCGCTGAAGCTCTTAAACCCGGACGGTCTGCTCGCGACTTTCTGTTGCTCGCATCATGTGAGCCGGGAAATTTTTCTCGAGGTCATCAATGAGGCGGTCGTGGATGCGAAGAAAACCCTGCGGCAGATCGCGGCGTTTTCGCAGGGTGCGGATCATCCGATCATCACGACGCTGCCGGAGACGGAATATCTGAAGGGCTTCCTTTTCGAGATCATGCCGGGGCGGTGAGGGGGAAAACCCGAAATCCGAAATCCGAAATCCGAAACAAGTTCGAAATGAGTGAAAGCGGAAAAGGGATGAGGCGAAATTGCGCGTCCGGCGATTTTCAAGATTTCCATCCTTTCGAATTTGTTTCGGATTTCGGATTTCGGATTTCGGATTTTCGTCAGCCATGACGACGCCCCGGCTCTTCCGGCTTTTGCTGTGGGTGCACTGGCGTTCCTTTCTCGCGCGGCTGCGGGGCATCCGGCGGGAGTCGCCGTTGTTAGTCGTCGTGCTGGCAGCTTTTGTTCTCGGCTATCTCGCGGTCGGATACTGGCTGTTTAACGCGGGGTTGGGGTATCTGCATCATTTCCCCCTGGTGGGTTCGCTGCTTTCCCAGCGCATCCTCTATCTGATCTTCGGCTTCTTTTTCGTGATGCTGGTCTTCTCGAATCTCATCATCGGCTACTCTACGCTCTTCAAGAGTCGTGAGACGACTTGGTTTCTCTCGTTGCCGCTGTCGCATCTTGATGTCTATCGCTGGAAGTTCATCGAAGCGCTGGTGGTCTCAAGCTGGGCGCTGATTTTTCTCAGCGCGCCGATGATGCTCGCTTACGGCCGAGTGCATGATGTGCCGCTGGCTTTTTATGCCCAGATCGCGGTCGCTTATTTGCCGTTCGTGGTGCTGCCGGCGCTGGCGGGTTCGTGGCTCATCGTTTTCCTCGTGCGCGTGCTCGCGAAACGCGGAGTGAAATATGCGGTGCTGTTCATCGCCGCAGGCATGGTGCTGGCGCTGCTTTTCGGGGTGAAACCGGTGACGGATGCCGAGGCGGTCGCGCTGCAGGATGTGCTGTCCTTTGACCAACTGCTGCGGCACACGAGGATCAGCGTGAACCCGTTTCTGCCCAGCGCCTGGCTCGCGCAATCGGTGCTCTCGTGGAGTGAAGGATTGGAGCGGCAGGGCGCGTTCTTTTTCCTGCTCTTGCTGAGCAATGCAATGATGGGTCTGCTCGTGGGCTTCGAGTGGGTCGGACGGTTTTTCTATGGGAGCTGGTCGGTCGCGCTGAGTTCGCGCGCGGAGCGGTTTCAGCGCGAGGCGGAAGCGAAGCGAACGCGCGAATGGCGGCGTTCCCCGCTGGAGTGGGCCACGGATCTGCTGCGCCCACTTTCGCGGCCCGGCGCCGCGCTGCTGCTGAAAGACGTGCGGCTATTCTGGCGCGATCCGGCCCAGTGGATTCAGTTCACGATCTTTTTCGGCCTGCTCTGCATCTACGTGCTGAACCTGCGGAACGTGGCTTTCAATTTTCAGAATCCATTTTGGGAAACGATGATCTCGTACCTGAATCTCGCGGCGTCCGCGCTGACGCTCTCGACTCTGACCACGCGCTTCGTCTTCCCGCAATTCTCGCTGGAAGGACGCCGGTTGTGGATTCTCGGGCTCGCACCGTTTGGCCTGCACAAGGTGCTGCTGCAGAAATTCTGGATGAGCTGCATCGGATCGATGGGGATCACGATCAGCCTGATGGTGGTCTCCAGCGTGATGCTGAGTCTTGCCTGGACACAGGTCGCGTTTTTCGCCGTGGCGATCGGGCTAATGAGCGCGTCGCTGAGTGGCCTGGCAGTCGGGCTCGGAGCGCTTTTCCCAAACTTCAAGGAGGACAATCCGAGCAAGATCGTGAGCGGATTCGGCGGCACGCTCTGTCTCGTGGTGAGCTTCATCTATATCGCTCTTTTCGTCGCGCTCGCGGCGCTGCCGGACGTCCGCCGCGTGGCGAAGATTGGCGTCCCCTTTTCCGACACGGGCGCGCATCTCCTCGCCATCGCGCTCAGCCTCGCGGTTTTGCTTTTTCCGATGCTCATCGCTACAAAGCGCGTGAAAAATCTGGAAATCTGATCGCGAGAAATTAACGTCGCGCTCATGCCCGAACGGACGCGCCCCGACGACCAATTTCTCGATCTTCCAGAAGATGAAGGACTCGCGGGGGAGCATCTCGACAGCCAAGTCCAGCGGGCGCAGGAGCAACTGCTCGCGCTCAAGCGGCAGCAGGACACGATCGAGCGGCAGAAGCGCGAACTCGAGGAGCTGAGCCGCCGGCAGGAGCAGCTCCAGCAGGGCAAGGCGGAGATGGTGGAGAAATTCACGCGTGCCGTGGTCGTGCTCGAGCGCGAAAACTACGACGCCCAGAAACGCGTGGAGATGCTCAATGGAATCCACGAATCCTTCACCCAGCACCTCGATGTGCTTGATGCCATCAATCTCAAGTCATGGGAGGGTGCCGATCTCAGCAAGGAACTGACACGCGCCCTCAGCGCGGTGGATGATGCGCGAGCCGAATACGCGCGGTCGCTGCCGAAAATCAGCGCGGAGCGGGAAGGCGTGGACGCGATCGCGCCGGACGGTTACCAGATGGAGTACGGGGCGACGGAGGCGAAAGATTTCACGTACTGGCTGAAAGCCGGATTTGCATTCACGCTCCCGCTTTTCGCCGTCGGCGTGATCCTCGTCATCGTTCTAGTTGCGGTGTTTAACCGTTAAACGTCCATGATCCCCAAGCGCCGGAAACTAGGTCCGCAAAAGCTGGAATCGCCGCTGGATGCGAAGATGAGGGAGATCGCCGAGCGGGAGGCGAAGAACCGTGCGGCGATGGATGAATGCAACAAGGTCATCAAGGAAGCGCCGCAGCGCGCCGAGAAAATGGCCAGGGCGAAGCGCGATGAATTGATCACCCGCGCTGCCCGCACGGAAGCGCGTCGGGGCAACCCGGCCACGCTCCCCGACCATAGGCGTCTGGAGGGGTACACGGCTGCACCTTCGCGGTACAAGCGTCTTCGTTCTGAGCGGCGCCAGGGCCGACTGCTGTTTTTCGCGCTGCTGCCCGTGGCGTTGGGACTCGGCTACTACGTGTACTACACGATCACGCATTCATAAGGGCGGGCGGGACGGCGCGAAAAAAGTCCGACCCGGAGCAAAGCGCTCCTGCGCGTTCATCGAGCGCTCCTCCGCGAGAACGTTCGCTCAAGGGACACGCGCGGGAGCGCGATCCGGCGCGCGCAGGAGCGCTTCCCTCCGCGGAGCCGGCGCCACTACGAAAACCATTCGGTGTGGAAGAACTCGCCGGCGGGCTTGTCCACGCGCTCGTAGGTGTGCGCACCGAAGTAGTCGCGCTGCGCCTGGAGCAGGTTTGCGGGCAGGCGGGCGGAGCGGTAGCTGTCGAAATAGCTGAGCGCAGCGCTGAACGCGGGAACGGCGACGCCGTATTCGATGGCGGTCTGCACAGCGATGCGCCAGTTGGGTTGGGTGCGCTGAAGGACCTCGGCGAAAAACGGGTCAAGAAGGAGATTCTTGAGGGCGGGATCTTTTTTGTAGGCCTCGGTGATGTGGTTGAGAAACCGGGCGCGGATGATGCAACCCCCGCGCCAGATCGAGGCGATATCCTCAAAATTCAGGTTCCAGTTGTAGAGTTCGCTGGCCTTGCCGAGTTGCACCATGCCTTGCGCGTAGCTGATGATTTTCGATGCGTAAAGCGCGTCGCGGACGGCTTCGATCAGCTTGGCGCGGTCGCCGCTGAAAGGCTGTGGCGATGGGCCTTTGAGCACGGCGCTGGCGGAGACGCGTTCGTCTTTGAGCGAGGATAGGATGCGCGCCTCGACGGCGCTTCCGATAACGGAAAGCGGCACGCCCATCTCGGCGGCGTGGCCCACAGTCCATTTGCCAGTGCCCTTCTGGCCGGCTTTGTCGAGGATGAGATCGACGATCGGCGTGCCGGTTTCCGGGTCTTTTTTGGTGAAGATATTTGTCGTGATTTCGATGAGGAAACTGTCGAGTTCACCTTTGTTCCACTCGCTGAAGATCTGATGAAACTCCTCGGCGGTGGGGTTCAGCGTGGCTTTCAAAATGGCGTACGCCTCGCAGATCAGCTGCATGTCGCCGTATTCGATCCCGTTGTGCGCCATCTTCACGTAATGTCCGGCGCCGTCGGGTCCCATGTGGCGGCAGCAAGGCTCGCCCTCGGCGATGGCGGCGATCTTTGTGTAGATCGGGGCCAGCGATTTCCAGCCTTCAGCCGAACCGCCCGGCATGATCGACGGCCCCTTCAGCGCGCCCTCCTCACCGCCGCTCACGCCGACTCCGAAAAAGTGAATGCCCTTTTCCTTGAGCGCCTTTTCACGGCGCTGGGTGTCGGTCCAGAGGGAGTTGCCCCCGTCGATGATCACGTCACCCGGCTCGAGGAGCGGGATGAGCTGCCCGATGACCGCATCGACCGGTGCGCCCGCTTTGACCATGATCTGCGCACGGCGCGGCCGCTTCAGCGCGGCCACAAAATCCTGCAGCGACTTGGCGAAGACAAAGTTTTTACCTTTGCCACGACCTGCCTCAAATGCCTCGACGACGCTGGTGGTGCGGTTGAAAACGGCGACGTGGAAGCCGCGGCTTTCCATGTTCAAAACGAGGTTTTCGCCCATCACGGCGAGGCCGATAAGGCCGATGTCACAAGTGCTCATGAGATTTTGGATTTAAGATTTAGGATTTAGGATTTGTGAGGGGCGGGAGGCTATCGGCAAAGTGCGAAGCATGGCAAAGGACTTTTCCAAAACGCCCGCTGGGCAGCATGACAGTTTGCCTGCGCGGCGAGACCCTCGCGCTTTGATCCGATGAACCTGCCCAACCGGCTGACGGTTTCGCGTTTCTTCCTCACGGCGGGCTTCGTCGCGGCGATGACTCTCGGCTGGCGCGGCGAGCCGACATGGGGCCCTACGGTGCTGAGCTGGCGTTGGGGCTACACAGCGGGGTTGGCATTCTTCGTCGCGGCGGCGGTGACGGATTATTTTGACGGGGCCATCGCGCGCCGCCGGAAGCTGGTGACGGATTTTGGAAAGCTCATGGATCCCGTTGCGGATAAAGTGCTGATGGCATCAGCCTTCATCTGCCTCATTCCGGAGCACGCTATTCCGGCGTGGGCGGCGATCGTCATCATCAGCCGCGAATTTCTGATCACCGGACTACGCCTTCTTGCGGCGAGCAAGGGCGTGGTCCTGCCCGCTGAAAAACTCGGCAAGCACAAGACGGCTTGGCAGATGGTGACGGTCATTTACTTCCTCGTCTTGCTTTCGCTCTCTGAACTGAGTCGCGCAGGGGTAGTCCACGGCCTGCTCTGGTGGGCGCACGCCTGGCACTACGGCGGCATCGCGCTGATCGTGCTTTCGCTCGTGCTGACGCTCTACTCGGGATTCGGCTATCTCTCGAAAAACCGGGCACTCATCACCAGCGCCTAGCTTTCCAGCCGCTATTCTTTGACGATCACCTGATCGCCCGCGAGGAGTTTGACGTCCTTGGAAGGATCCTTCCGGATTTCCTTGAGGTCGAAAATCCCGAGAATTTTTCCATCCCGGACCAATTTAACCCCTTTCGGGCTGCCGAAATCGTTCAAGCCGCCCGCACTGTCGATCGCAGAACCGAGCGTCAGGTCGGAGGCCCACGCCTGTTTCCCGGGTCCTCTTACGCCGCCTCCAACCGTGACGCTGCGCTGCTGCTGCACCTGCTGCACACTGATGATGATGACCGGGTTGGTGTAGATTCTGCCCGCGACATACTTCGCCTGAATCTGATCCTCGGCCTGGGATGAGGTGAGGCCCGCAATTTTGATTTTTCCGAGGAGGGGAACGTTCACGATCCCATCCTGGCCGATGGTGTACTGGAGGTTGGCGGTCCCGTCACCGATCGCGACGTCGGTAGGAATTCCCGTCACGCGCATGTCAAAGACATCGCCGGGCCGGATCGTGACGGCTGGCTCGGCGCGGAGTTGCGGGACAGTGAAGCAGAGGAGGACGAGGAAGAGGCTGATCTGGCGCATGGCAGGGGGTGTGGCTAGTAGTCTTCTCGGTTGCCGGGACGGGGTCGCGCAAGTTGCGGGGCGGCGGTCTCGATTCGCGGGGCTTCGCGGCGGGCACCGTAGTATTCGTTGTAGCTGTTGTAGTAGGAGTAGCCGTCGTCGTGCTTGGAATCGACGTTATTCAGGACGACGCCGATGAGGCGGCCGCCGACGCCGAGGACGGCTTGTTTGACGCGCTGGAGCATGGCCCGCGGGAAGCGGCGGTGCTGAACGACCATGATGGTCACGTCCACTTCGCTCGCGAGCACCGAGCCGTCGCTGACTCCGAGGATTGGCGGGGAGTCGAAAAAGACGAGGTCGTATTGCTGCTTGAGCTTGGAAATGAGGTCGGTCATCCGCTGGGAATTGAGGATGCCCACGGAGTCGCCGGGCAACTGGCCGGCGGGGATGAACGAGAGGTTGTCGATTTTTGTGGTCTTGATGATCTCGTCGATCTCCGCACGTCCCAGGAGGAAGTCGGTCAGCCCGAAATCATTGCTCACGTCGAAAAACTTGTGCTGCGTGGCGCGGCGTAAATCCGCATCGACGACGAGGACATTGTAGCCGCCCTTGGCACAGGTGAAGGCGAGGTTGTTGATCGTTGTCGATTTGCCCTCGCCCGGGCCGCCACTGATGAGGGTGAAGGTATTCGCTTCGCGGTGAGGTTTGTTGAACTCGATATTCGCTCGCAGGATTCGATATGCTTCGGCGTCGGGGGAATCGCCGGGCGTTTTCATGAGGACGGAAATTTCCTTCGGAATGACCGCGAGGACCGGGATTTGGAGGAATCGCTCGACGTCGTCGAGAGTCTTCACACTGGTGTCGAGGTACTCGATGAAGAAGGCGAGCCCGAGACCGACGACGATGCCGATGACCGCGGCCAGGGTCATGAACATCGGCACGTCAGGCTTGGCGTGGCCGAGGGAAACTTCCGCTTTCTCCCAGATTTTCGCGGGGTCCATTTCGATCTGTTTCATGCGCTCCGCTTTGAGATTCATTTCGGCGCTTTCGAGGATCCGGCTCTCACGAATGTATTTGTTCTTGGCGTCGATATATTCTTTCAGCTTCGTCTTCTCGTCGATGGACGCCTTCCGCGACCCCTCCACCCGTGTCCGAACGTCGTCGAGCTTTTTTGCCTCGAGAGCGTAGGTGTTCGCAAAACCATTGAGCTGTCCGTTGAGCGCCACCTGCAATTGATTCCGATAGACCCCTACCTGACCGCGGAGCGAAGCGACGCGGGGATGATTTTCTCCCACGCCAGAACTCAAAAGCCGCTTTTCCTCCACGCTCAACTCCCCGATGATCTGCACCGTCTTGGAAACGGCCGGATCTTCGATCCCCATTGCGCGGAAGGCTTGGGGGAGTTCCTCAGGTTTCAGCTTTTGGATCAACTCCAGTTGCAGCTTGAGGCTGGAGACACGGGTCGCCTGCACGTTTGCCTCCTGCTCGTCAAATAACATGGTGCTGGATGAACTGCCCACTTGCGAGTTTTCCCGATCGGGATCGGGATCGATGATCCTGCCTTGCGTTCGGATATTGGCGGCTTCACCGCTGGCGGTGGCGACGGCCTGCCGCTGCTTGACGACTTCTTCCTGCACTTGTTCGAGACCGCGATTGACGGTCTTCTGCAAATCTGCGCGGCGGCGCTCCTGATAGACGATGGCGATGGTGTTCGCGATATTCGCCGCGCGCTGCGAGACAGTGTCATAGACGCCGATGTCGATCAATCCCGTGTTCCTCACGTCCTGGAGCTGCAATGCGCGCCGGAGGCGCACATAGACCTGCTGCATGGGCAGGCGCTGGCCGGGCGGCGAAAACTCTTTCACCAATTCCAAGCGCTCGATCACGGGGTAAAGGATTTCCGTGGTTTGGAGGATCTGAAACTGTGTGGCCACGAACTGCGGATCGAAGCCCCGCGACATCCCACTACCAAAGGTCGAAACCGGGCCGGAGTTGTCCTGCTTCACCTCCATGCGGACTTTCGAGAGGTATTGCCGGGGCAAAAAATATGTCGTCACCCCCGCGGTGACCATGACGAGAAAAAAGGTGAGCAGAATCAGTCCCATGCGCACTTTGATGACGCGCCAGTAGTCGAGAAAGTGAAGTTTGACTTCGTTGGATTCGTTCATGGGAAAGCGGCTGAATTATTGGGGGGGTGTGCGGAGTGCGCGCTGAAATGTGGTTCGCGACCGGACGAAGGGCAACTTGGAGTGCGAAGGCGCGAATCCGTTCAAAAATCATACTCCGCACCGACGAAAAGCCGGTTCCGGTAGTAGTCGCTCCTCGAAAACGTGCCAAACGAGGTGATGTAGCTATAGTTGGCGTTTAGCGTCCAGTGCCGGTCGAGATTGTATTCGAATCCGATCGTCGAATCGACGGTATTCTCCACGGACTCCGTTTCCGTATCTCCCAGCGTAGTCGTAGTCTGGCGCACCAGATTGGCGCCGAGGGTTCCTCGGAATCGCGGCGAGAAGGATTGAACCAGGCTCAGCCCCGCGCGGATGGTCACGAGCTCAGTGTTTGCGGTCGGGGGATTTTCGAAGCCGAACCGGCCGTTGAGGCGAATGACCGTCGCCTTGGTAAGGAGGTAGTTGAGCGTGGATTCAAGGTACGGGGAGGTGGAGCTCTCGCCGCTTTCGTCGAAGGTGCGGAGGGCCGCCCCGACGCGCAGGGTGGCGCTGAAACGCCGGCTCAGCGTCAATTCCCCCCCGAGGAGGAGCAGGGCTGTGCTGGAATCCCGCGTGCTGCTCGTGGAATAAGCGACCGAACTGTAACGCAGCTCCCCCAATAGCGTGAGTCGGGGTGAGGAAAGATACCGGACCTCTATGCCGAAAGTCGTATCTCCGTTATCGTTGGCCTCCTGTGTTGTCTCCTGATAGCTCAGCGCATTGTAGCTCAGGCTCCCCACAGTCGTGATCCGCGGCGTCACGCGGTACGACAAATCGATCTTACTCGTGAGGCTGAGAAAGGAGCCCGACTGGCGCGTCGAGCTGTTCACCAGCGAGAGATCAGGCTGCGTCTGGTAGCTCGCACCGACGTTCGCCGTGAATTGCAACCGGGGCGTCAGGCGCCGGAGATAGAGCAACGCCAGCGAGCCGGTATAGTCCGTGTCTTTCCCTGGACGATCCCAGTAAACGTCAGCGCCGGTCCGCAGGTCGAACGTGAACAGTGTTTTTCGCGACGCAAACTGCACATCAAACCCCACATTTCCACGGGTCAGAAAACTCCCGATCCGCTCCGGCCCAGGCACCCCAGGGATGACAATCCTCTTCGTCGTCGGCGCGCGGCCCGCCACGACCACCGTCTGCACCTCGCCATTCGGCCCAATCCCCGTCTCCAGCCGCGATGGCGTTCCCGGATCATCGAGGACTTCCACCACCTGATCCGGTATCCCTGTCGAATCGTCCGGCGTCTGCAGGATGTTATCGTCGTAACCAAACGAAATAGAACCCCTGTAGCGGAACTTCGGACGGGCAAGCCGGCCCGAACCGGCAGTGAACTGCTGCGCCTGCCTTCCGTAGGCACCTGGAATCGTGAAAGTCGGCTCCGCAGCGGCAGGCGGCTTCTCCCCCCCCTGCTCGCCGCCGAATGCCGATGCTGCCCCAGTCGAAGTCTCCGTTCCCGGTTTTTTTTCCCCTGGCAAAGGGGTGGTGGCAGTCCCCGTCGTGCCCGCGCCGAATGCGCTGCTCCCGCCAGTCCCCGTTCCGGGAAAACTCGGTGCGGGAGCACCGAACGCGGAACTGGCCCCCGTGCGAGGGACTGCGGTTCCGCCCGCGCTCTCTTGCGCGGCGACCGATCCGAGGCAAAAGCTGCCGGCCGAGAGAAAGGCACACCAGTGCCGTTGGAAGTTCATGGATGAAGGGGAAAAGCGGTCAATGGAAAGCTCCCGGAGGGCGGGTTGAGCGGACGGGATTAGACCGAGTAGAGCCCCCGAAGCAACTGATAAATTCCTCACGGTGAGCCTTTGCCTCCGTGCCCAACTAGAACTCTCGGAATTCGATGCGCCGTCGCCGTGCGATTTTACATTTCCGCCACGAACGGTCACGAAGCGGCGGTCCGGCAGTTTCTAAACTTTCACGAAATTCTCTATGCAGAGTCCCAAATCCTCGCCCCCACTCAGATCGACATAAAATGTCTTCACATGGTAATTACAAATTACTGGACAAAGCCATCGCGGTATTTGACTTTCCTGCGCCAAATCAAACTAAAAGTCAGGTCCCTCCGTATGAAATTTCGTTCCATTCCCCGCGAACTCTCGGCCCGCCGATTCTCCCCATCGCAGCGCGCTTTCAGTCTGATTGAAACGGCACTTGCCCTCGGGATCGTCGCTTTCGCGTTTGTCGGTTTGATGGGGATGCTGCCCGCCGGCCTCGCCACCTTTCGAAAAGCGATGGATACGACGGTGAGCGCACAAATCGTACAGCGAATCGTCAGCGACGCCGAGCAGTCGGATTTCGATACCCTCTCTGGGCAGGCGGCGAGCACTGATGCTGATTATTACGTCATGAAGACCCGTTACTTTGACGATCAGGGCAGCGAGGTGATGACGTCCGGTGGTGGGTCGCCGACGGCTGCCGAATTGCTCCGGATTCTTTACCAAGTCCGCGTTCGCGGCTCGCAACCCGGGCCGGCTAATGTCTCTTCGGCCGGGGCCTCAAACTTCACATCACTCCCGCAAGTCAGCGGCACTCGGTTTCATCCGCGCGATTCGACGTTCCTGACGATCCAGATCGCCAACAACCCGGCCAACAAGACGCTCAAGGTCGATGCCAGACAGCTCTGGGATCCGGCAGATGCCAGTAAGGGTGGTGTTTCGATCACCACCCAGTCCGCTGTCGTTACGCGGAACGGCCCCAAAAAGAAAATCTGATGAACCCGCCCGCATTGCGAACAAGAGCATCGAGAGCTTTCGGCTTCACCCTCATCGAGGTTCTGCTGGCCACCGCCATCCTCGGTCTCCTCGTGGCCATGTTTGCCACCCTCGTCGCCCAGACCAGCGGCCTCTGGCAGAGGACCACGGGAAAAATCGAGCAGTTTCGCGAAGCGCGAAACGCCTTCGAAAGCATGACCACCCGGCTCAGCCAGGCCACGCTCAATACCTATTGGGACTACGACAGTGCGACGGCTCCCACGAAATACGAGCGCCGCTCGGAACTGCGCTTCATCTCCGGCCCGTCGAAAACGGTGATTCCCACCGTCAGCGGGGGCAGGACGCGGCTGACCCACTCCGTGTTTTTCATCGCACCGCTCGGCTACACGAATCAGGCGGCGAAATTCGGGAACTACGATAACCTGCTCTGCGCTGCCGGCTACTATCTGGAGTTTGGGGATGATAAGCTGCTTCGTCCCGGCTTCATCCCGGAGACCGTGGCACCGCTGCGTTTCCGGCACCGGCTCATGGAGTTCATCGCCCCGACCGAGAACGCCTCGAATAACATCTACAAATACACATCCGGTTTGCTGGCAGCCAATACCTACAACAAAAAAGACTGGTACCAGCCACTCGTCAATGCGACTCCCACCACGACCGCACCGGCAAATTTTCATCAGATCGCGGAAAACATTGTCGCTCTGATTATCACCCCACGCCTTTCCCGGGACGACGAAAAGCAGGCGAGCGGAGGCTCGGTCTCCGACGAGTCAAAGCTCGCTTCCAATTATCTCTATGATTCTTCCCCAGGAGCGGCCGTGTCGGGTGCTCAATACAACGATCCCCTCCTGAATCCGACCAATCAGCTCCCGCCCATCCTCCAGGTCACCATGGTCGCGATCGACGAACTCAGCGCCTCGCGTCTCAGGCTGGACGCAGGCAAGTCCGATGTTTTCGGTGCCGGCGCCAAATTCACGAAAAGCTCCGACTACAGCAAAGACCTCCTCCAAACCGGTGGGACCACCTCCCTGGAGGACACGCTGATCGCACAGCGCGTGAACTACCGGATCTTCAACACCAACGTCACGATCCGCGGTGCCAAATGGAGCCGCGACCAGAAAAACTAACCATGAAACTCCTCCCCAGCCAATCAGCCCGCCACGCGCGCCGCGGTGTCGCGCTCGTCATCGTCCTCGCCTTCTTGGTCCTGCTTTCCACGCTCATCATCGCTTTCTTCTCGAGCGTGCAGCTCGAGGCGCAGTCTTCCGCGAACTACGGAGCCAGTGTCGCGGCGAAACAACTCGTGCAGTCTGCCCTCCACGTCGCCATGGGCCAGGTCAGCGACGCTACAAAAAGCACCAAGACGCCCGGCAGCGCGGCGGCGGCGGACCGGATCGCGTGGGCGTCGCAGCCGGGGATGATCCGCACCTGGGACGCAGACGGGAGCGGTTGGAAGATTTTCAAGCTCTACAGCGCGAAAGACATGGTCGTCGATTTCAAGAACGGCAGCTACTCGACGGCCGACGAACTCGCCACTGAAGTCCCGAGCGACTGGGCCGGCCAGTCGGCGATGTATACCGACCTCAACAGCCCCGTGCTCGTTGCGGACACCACCGGCCTGATCGATCGCAACGGCGTGAAATTCCGCGCGGAATATCCGATCATTGACCCCCTCGCTCTCGGCGTGAAATCGGACCTCACAGACCGGGTCGAAGGGTTCAACCTGAACGTCGCCCCCGGCTATGGCGGGGCGACATCGACCGATCCAAAGACGGGCCTTCCGCAACCCGCCGTCACGGCCTCCACCGATCCCAGCAGCACCACCTTGGCGGGCAAGACGGCCAATCCCGCGCCTATGCCGGTGGCGTGGATGTATGTCCTCAAAGACGGCACGCTGACCGTCCCGAGTGGCACAGACCCAGCTAATCCGCGCATCGCCAAATTTGGCTCCGGCCAGTATGCGCCCAGTGCCACCAATCCCATCGTCGGCCGCGTCGCCTTCTGGGGGGACGACGAGTCCTGCAAAATTAATCTCAACACCTCTTCGGAACCCACCCCTTGGGATACCCCGCGAGCCGCCAGCAAAAAGGACTTTTACAACGGCTTGCACCAACCGGTGAACAGGGAGTATCAGCGCTACCCCGGTCATCCCGCGATGACAGCCCTCAGCCCAATCCTGATTCCGGGAAAAACCCTGACCACGGCGGATAAGGAAGCCATCTATTCGCTCATTCCCCGGGTCCGGAACGGAGGCAGCATGTCCGGGACGGTTGCTCTCGCCTCCCCCCCAGTCGCAATGCCGGATGATAACGAAAGGCTTTTGGCGAATGTGGACGAATTTATTTTCGACCCGAAACGCATCGCACTTACGGCAGCCAGTATCATCGATCCCGAGCGCTTAAAACGCTCCCGTTTCTTTCTTACCGCCAACAGCCGGGCTCCCGAAGTCAATCTCTTCGGAGGCCCGCGCATTTCGCTCTGGCCAGTGAGTAAATCAGGGACGCGCTCCCCGTACGACAAGCTCGCGTCGTTTTGCGCCACCCTCGGAGCGCCCTCCGCGACCAATACGAACCAGTATTATTTCCAGCGCAACGACTCCAAACACCCCACCACTGACTACACCGGAATTGCACGGAACCAGCAGCTTTACAAATACCTCCAAAATATCACCGGCGACACCGCCTCCACCGCTCCGGGATTTGGAGGCAGCTTGAAGAAATCCTGGGGGCAGGATCGGGACCAGGTGCTGACTCAGATTTTTGACTACATCCGCTGCATTAATCTTTCGGATAATCAGGGAACTGGCACCGTTTTTTCCTCCAATGGCCAGGTCGTGCCGATTGAGGTGAATGGGACCAGCGGTTTGACCAGGGGCTTCGGTCGCATCCACACCATCTCTCAATTCGGGATTCAATTCATTTGCAACCGGGACGACAAAGACCGAGACCCGCCGATATCCTCGACAAAGCTTCCGAATGGCGATCGGCAGATCGAAGCGGCCATTCTATTTACTCCCTTCAATCCGAGCTTGGGGTGGTTTCAGGTCTTGGAAGACCTCTGCGTGCAGGTGAAGATAGACAAGCCGGTCACCGTGGGTGGTGGAACGCTCTATGACGCTGGGAGCACCTACGTTATCAAGCTGAATAACTCGAATAGCGGCGGGTATCATCTCAATGAACGCCCGCGGGGCGGGTTGCTCGGATTTCGCGGCCTCGTGAAGACAAACGGAGGCGGCTCCTATCCTCTCATCAGCAAGCAGGTCACCCTGAATGGCGTTGATGCCACAAAGCCAACGATGAAATTTGACGGGTTGGATATGACGGTAACCGTTTACTCGGGTAACTCTGTCGATCCCAGCAAGCTACTCCAGACGTTCACTATATCGATGCCGGCCGCGACATTCCCAGCACCGGATCTGGTGCTCTCCGGTTCCGACAACTACTATTCCAGTAAGAAAAAGGATCCAAATTATTGGTGGAGGTTCTCCACCCGATTTTCCGACCTCGGCAGCCACCCTCAGGCCCCAGGCCCCGAGTATAAAGACCCTAACCGGCGCTGGGCCAAATGGAATACTGAGCCCGGTTTCATGCTAAGTTCTATGTTCCGTGCGGAGGACGTGGTGCGCTCAGTAGTTCCGGACCATGGAGATGCTCGTCTCATTGCTGCGAAGAAGACAATCGATAAGTCGGTCTTTGTGCCGATCGGTGCCTCTTATCACGACAGTAAAATACACTTCTCCGATCTGTTTGGCGAAATTTCCGGAACCCACCTCCTTTACGGCTTCGGCAACGAACCGACCGGCACCCAAATCGCGGCCCCGGTGGCGGGTTCGTCCAATCCTGATTCCGGCACCATCGCGATTGCCCAGCCGGGTGATCAGTTGACGGCTGCCAAATATCATTGGTCTCACTTGCCGGAAATCAGTCCCGGTGCCGGAAAGAAGTACAACAAATTTGGCGACTTTGACAATGGAGTCGCTCAATCCACTGACGGAGCCTACATCAACAAACCGGACGAGGGAAACCAGAGCCAGGACAAAGACAAAGGCCATTGGCCTTACTTTCAGTGGAGTTACAAACAGCTGGATGCCGGTTATTTTTCCCCGAACCGTCTCGTCGCTTCCGCCGGGATGCTCGGTTCGCTTCCCACCGGCGTTTTGCGTCACAAGGATGGGGATCCCCGAGCATGGCAGACACTTCTTTTCAGGCCTCAAAAAGGGCACCCTGGCGACCCTGGATACGCCGTTCCAGCGTCCTCCGCTAAAAATCCAACGAACAAGGCGCCCGATCATCTGGTAATGGACCTTTTCTGGATGCCGGTTGTCGAACCGTACGCCATCAGCGAGCCTTTCTCGACGGCAGGGAAGATCAATATGAACTATGAGATCGCCCCCTTCAGTTATATCAGGCGCGCCACGGCCTTGCATGGGGCGATGAAATCCGAGGAGCCTTTGGCCGTTCCCAATGATGCGGCGGATATTTACAAACTGGCTGATCACGAAACGGCTTCGAATCTGTTGCCAGATGAAGGCGCCCGGGGCTGCGTCGATCAGACGGTTTTGAAAAAATGGATCAGCTACGTCCGAAGCGGCACCCCGACGATGCGTGAGCCTCTCGATATCGAAAAAACCCTCACGCAATTCGACAGCCGCTTCAAAGCTGGTGAAATCTTCCGATCCGCCACCCAGGTTTGCGAAGTGCATCTAGTCAGCAAAGGAGCGACGCTCGCAGACTACGAGCAAACTGTAAGCGTCAACGGGGCGAGTGTGCCAAAATTTTGGAACGAGCACGTTGTCACCGGCGACAACGCGCGCGAGCGGCCCTATTCCAATCTTTATGCGCGCCTGACCACGAAATCGAACGTCTTCACGATCCACGTCCGCGCACAGGTCCTGCGAAAGGCGACGACGACCAATGCCGCGCAATGGGACGAAGACAAAGACCGGGTCACGAGCGAGCACCGCGGATCAACGATGATCGAGCGTTATATCGACGCCGCGGACCCGACGCTGCCCGACTTTGCCTCTCCGGCGAGCGCGGATACGACCTTGGATGCGAACTACCGCTTTCGCATGGTGGCAACGAAGAAATTTGCGCCTTAGAACCAAGGGCTTCGTGCCTGACCAGCGTGGCCGATCGTGACAAGGGGCTGGTTCGCCAGACCCGCGGTGAGACAATAGTTCAGGACGGCGAGACTTCAGG
>Ga0105048_10005840_pt1 | contig 19885 bp, 17 predicted proteins | sample MAT05_FD_78382 | JGI IMG/M metagenome (GOLD analysis project Ga0105048, IMG submission 78382) | Freshwater microbial communities from Lake Fryxell liftoff mats and glacier meltwater in Antarctica - MAT-05 | ecosystem: Environmental > Aquatic > Freshwater > Ice > Liftoff microbial mat | place...
CCTCAAAACAGGTTCCGATGGCAAGGACATCATTGTGAAGGTTCCCTTGGGTACAGTAGCCCGCGATGCTGAAACCGGCGAAATTCTGCTCGAAATCACCAAAGCGGGTGAAAAAAAAGTCCTGCTTCCAGGCGGTCGCGGCGGCAAAGGCAACAACTTTTTCAAAACATCTACCCACCAGGCGCCACGGTATTCCCAACCCGGCGAACCCAACCAGGAAAAATGGGTCATCCTCGAACTTAAGGTGATCGCCGACGTAGGACTCGTGGGTTTTCCCAACGCAGGCAAAAGCACATTGCTCAGTTCCGTAAGCGCCGCTACGCCCAAGATTGCCGAATATGCCTTCACCACCCTCACGCCCAACCTGGGCATCGTGCAGGTGCGACCCGGCCAAACATTCGTGATGGCCGACATACCCGGCATCATCGAAGGCGCCCACGAAGGCAAAGGTATCGGTCACCGCTTCCTACGGCACATCGAACGCAATGCCGTGCTGCTCTTTCTGGTTCCATGCGATACCTCGCGAACCATAAAAGAAGAATACGACATCCTGCTGAATGAACTGCAGCTGTTCAACCCCGACCTGCTCGACAAACCACGCCTGCTTGCAGTTACTAAGGAAGACCTCATAGACGCCGACCTCGAAAAAATGCTGCGCGCTACCCTACCCGAAAACGTCGAATATATGTTCCTGTCGGCCGTTACCACCAAAAACATCCAAATCCTCAAAGACAAACTCTGGGTCATGCTCAACGAAGGCAATGAAGTGTTTTTGTCCGAGTGGGACCGCTAGTGCCGCGTCCAATGAATGACGTACAGTTTGGCGAGACCTATATTTTGCTCAATTAGGCATGAGGAGGACGAAATGCGGGACATTTTAACCGACGAATAACGACATTGAGCGAAAAATAGGGCCGCGAAACGGTATGTTATTCACTGGACGCGGCACTAGTGCCGCCAAACTGTACGTCATACACTGGACGCGGCGCCAGGCAAATACAGATCCCACGTTTCGCAAGGATGACAAAAAGCCCCCGCCGGTGGTGTCGGCGAGGGCTGCGTTTGGTAGGTTATTGAGAACCGCTCTTGTTAAAGAGTAGCTTCCATAGCCGTTTTTGTGCTGTATAGTAGTATGTTGTTCAGTACCGCATTCGAGGGATTGAACATCACCTTTGGCAATTGGGTTTTGGCGAACAGCATGTTGCTGAAGGCATCGTTCAGGTCAGAATTTTCCTGAATCTTTGCCGACAAATCAACCTTGCCAGCTACTGCCAATTCCCGGTACAGCATAAGTACCATCGCTTCATCGTATGTGTAGTTTTCTTGCATAGGCTTCATGCCGGATTTTGGTTTGTGAACATGAGGTAAATATTGTTTGAAATCATGTGTAAAACAGTAGTCCAAAGCTAAATATTGCTTGTTTGGCTGTAAAATTTTGTACAATTCCAGACTTTAACGTTTCTCCGTTTTAAACCAGGTTCAAAACCCTGAAATCCATGCCTCGGGCATCAAAAACGAGAATTTTTCCACTTAAACCTGCGCCATTTCCCGCCAATATATTCAACGTTTCAGCCGCCATAATGCTGCCTGTAATGCCAGGAACAGGCCCTAAAACACCCTGATCAACACAATCAAAAGCGTCGGAAGGCGCTTCTTCGTAGATGGAACGCAGGTTGGGTCCGCGAAGATTTCCGACAACCGGAGCGTTGAACACGCTCACTTGGCCCGTGAAGCCCGATGCGGCGCCCCAAACCAACGTTTTGCCCAAAGCAATACATGCGTCATTCACCACAAAACGGGTAACCGTATTGTCTGTACCGTCGCAAACCAGATCACAATCTTTGATCCATTCGTCCACATTGGATGCATCGATCCGGTAGGGCACAGCTTCGAAACTTACCAGATGATTCACAGCTTTTAACCGTTTCACAGCCGCTTCTGCCTTCAATAACCCAACATCATCGGCAGTGTACAAAGTTTGTCGGTGCAAATTGGACAACTCTACCCTGTCGCCGTCGGCAACAACAATGGTACCTACACCCGCTCCTGCGAGGTAAGGCAACAATGCCGAACCTATGCCGCCAGCTCCCAGTACCAGTACTTTTTTGCTTTTAAGTGCCTCGTAGGTTTCCATTCCCCAGTCCTGCAAACTGAATTGTCGCAAATAACGTTTCCATGATTCTTCAGTGAGGGTAGTAGCCATGATTCAGGAATTACAGACGGTGATTTAAAATGAGGAAAACCTGGCAGCAGCGACGATTCAACTTTGGCATCAACTGCATAACTTCCCGGATACTCGTCTTGGTATTGGACTTAAATCTGCGCTGCAAACAAAAAAAGAAAGGAGAAACAAGAGCCGGGAAAGCATGGGTGCAAAATTTATTTGGCGAAGGTTAGTTTGCTCAACCTGTACTTTTCGTCTTTTCCTGTGATAAATACGGCAGTGCCGTTGCCGGGTTGAACAACTGAAAGGTAATTGAGAAACAACGCATCTTTAGAAGCTCCCGACAATTTTTCACTTTTCACCTTACCAATAGGCCCCAAACGGCTGTACACCACATCCGTATCTTTGTTGGTGCCTTTGTAAGTACTTTGGGGCGTGTGCCCAAACCAAAGATCGGTGTGTTTTTTTACATTCACATTCCGGTTTTTGGAAGCGTTGTTGTAAATGAGGTGCAACGACCCTTCTTCTTCCATCAAAATATAGCCTACGCCGGAGGCGTCGTCACTGGCCGTGCTGGCTTTGTGTACAAAGGTTTCTTTTTGAAATTTTCCAGTGTTGTCAAACCTTAAAATCAGCAACGGACCGGCCTGATACATCGTATGCCATTTGTTGCCGGCTTCGTAATGGGTTTGTCCACCTTCCTGAAAAACCAGCCACATACCGTCGTCGTCCGCAGGCTCGATGGTGCGCAGGTTGAGGCCAAAAATACCGTTGTTGACATCCTTTTCTTTCACCTGAAAATAAGCGCAGGTTTCCTCGCTGAAAGGCGTAAAAACCACATTGCCTGCTTTGCCAGAAGCCGGTTCGATGCTTACATGAAATGCACCCAAGCGACCAATGGCGGTATTGTTGAAATAATCCTTTTTACCAGAAACATTGCTGTACATGCCCGCTACCAACACCTTGTCTTTGATAAAAACAAAGGTCGGAACGAGCAGCAATTGGTCGTAGCTGTTTAAAATGATGTTGTGTACGGGTTTGGATGCCCCATTGTAAACCAAAATTTCCTGGCGTACGCTTTCCTTGGTTTTGCTTTTAACATTGTTGTCCGATGAGAAAAAATACAAAACCCGTCCTTCATTGTCGATGTCAAAAGTTTCAACCAGAGTTACATCACTGGCAAACGGGTATTCCAATTTGCTTTTCCAAAGGGACTTGAATGTGGCGTCCAATACGTTTGCTGTCAGTTCATCCAGTCCCGTTTTTTTGTTCACCGCCCGTTTACGGATCAGCCATTTGGAGTTGTCGGCCGAGGAGAGCAACGCGAAAGTGGCGTCGTCTTTTTTGTCACCGTCAAATTCTGTAGCGAGCTTGAGTGGCACAATGGAGCCTTTCTCGTCGAGGGCAGACCAAAGGATTTGGTGTTTGTTTTTACTTCCATCAAAGGCGTACCAGAATAGGACTGCACTTTTGTCTTTTTGATGGAAAAGTTGCAAAAAATCTGCCGTTTCACCGTTCCAGACCGGCGCGTCCATAGGCGACGTTACCGATTTTTTCAACTTGTCGTCGTAGGTTTCCAAAAGCCAGTTGGGCATGCTGTTGGTTTGGTCTACGGTTTTCACCAACAACAATTGCCCGTTAGTACCTTCCAGCAAATCGACGATGTTTTCATTTTTTTCCAGAATATGCAACTCTCCAAATTGTACCTGCCCCAATACGTCAAATGGCAACAAAAGCATAAAAAGGATGTACTTCATGTATTAGGGACTTTTTGGAAAAAAATCAGTGCAACAAAACGATTTTGACAATAACGGCGTCGGGATTGTCAATCGAAGCTTGGCTGGTAGCCATCACGAGGTAAACACCCGATGCTACCCTCCGGCCGAGGTAATCGCGGCCGTCCCAAACGGCTTGTCCGCCCAATGCCTGGTCTTCGTATACGAGGTTGCCTGCCACATCGGTGATTTTGATGTTGGCGTCGCGCGCAAGCCCGTAAATCGCGATGGGGCCGTCGTAGCCCGGTCTTACGGGATTCGGGTAAGCATAAGGCTCGGTGCTATTGACAACGCCGCCAGTGGTTGTTTCGGTGCGCACAGAGATCAGGCCTTTTTCGGTACCGATCCACATTTCGCCGGTACGGCCGTCGTAGCCCATGGCCGAAATACTGTTGTCGAAGAGCGGACTGTTGGTGTTGGTGAAGCGGGCTTCCTGGTTTTCACCGGTAGGCGACTGTACAAAAATGCCGTTGCTTGTGCCGAACCATTTGCGGTTGGCGCCGTCCACTGCGATGCATCGCACGTCTTCCGTTTCGAGGAGAAAGCCGTTGAAATCATCAACCGTTACAATGCGCCTGGAGCCCCTGCAACTGGTTTCAAACACGTTGCTACCACATTCGAAACTTACGACGCCTTGCTGTGTACCCACCCACACGTCGCCTTCGAGGTCGACACGCAGGTTGTTCACAGTATTTGTTGGTAAAACACTGTTTGTGGTGTTGAGAACGCGGTACCGGTCGTCGGATGGGCTATCAAGGTCCTGCCCCGAATCGTACACCATCACGCCACCGTTGAATCCGACCACGAACCATTTGTATCCATTGCCGTCGACGGCCACCTGGAGCAGGTTGTTGGCTGGTGCGGCTGAAAAATTGCGCATGGTGCCGTCGGGTTTAAGCACGGCGATGGGAGAAGCCGCATCGTAATTGCAGATCCAGAGGTTGCCCGAAGCATCAAAATCCATACCTCCAATAGCGGTTCGGCTGGCGCCCGAGGTGCCTGCATTTTGCAAAATGGAGTTGTTCTGGGTGTAACATTTCACAGTGCCGTTGCCGTCGTTGATGGCTTCGATGAGGCCGCCGACAAAGCTGCCCACGTAAAATTTTTCTTCCCGTTCACTGGGTGCAACGCGCCACAAGTCCACATCGCAATCGCCATCGTTGAGTTCGGGATGGGTATCGCCATTGAAGCGTTCCCATTGGTTGTTGGAGTGAATGTATACACCAGTGGAACTGAAAAGTGCCGAAAGGTTGGTGCTGGCTCCGGGCGTTCCGACAAAGATTTTGCCCCGTGCGCTGCGGATTTCGGAGCTGCGGTGCTCGTAAGGCGAGTTGTAACGGAAGCGGTCACATTGATTGATTGTTTGGTCGAAATACCTGAAATCGTCTGATTCATCAGCAAACCAAAACTTTTTGCTGCCGTCTTCCACGCCGTAGATGGGGAGGTTGGCCTGGCAGGAAGATTGGATGTCGAATTGCGCGCCATCGGCTTCGCGGTAGGTAACGCGGCCCTGAAAATCCTTGCGCCAGCCGATCATGAGCCCTGCGCCATCAGCGCTGAGGTAATTTACGCTGAAGATATTGTCAATGCCCACAGTATCGGCTAGGGTGTTGCCGTTGTAACGGTACAGCACTTTCGCGGCGCCGAGGTAGAGGTTGTTGTGGCTGATGGCCATGGCATCAACCGGTAGGGCATTGGGCAGTCCCACGACGTTGTCCACATTGGACCAGCGACCAAAATCGGCGGGATTGATGTCATCGGACGGCAGGCGGAACAAACCGTCCTCTGTGCCCGCATAAAGGTTGTTGTTGAACAGGGCAAAAGAATACACGGGCATGCCAGTAAACGTGGTGTATTCAGTTTCGGCGCGTTCGAGGTTGAGTTTCACCACACCGAAGCCACAAGCCAGATAAGCGAAAGCACCGTCGAAAACCACGTCGTATATTTTTTTATCTCCGCTTAGGTTGATGTTGGTGCTGATGAACGGCAGATTGGTCACCGAGCCGTTTGTGGCGTCCCATAGGTCGATGTTGCTGTTGGTGTAGCACAATACCAGAATATTGCTGGCTTTGTTGAATTTGATCACCCCCATACCCGCATCGCTTAGACCTTCCACTTTGGTAAGAAAACGCGGCGATCTATCGGATTTGTCGATTTCCACCACAGCCCATTCGGTGGTGAAATATACTTTCGAGTCGCTTTGGGTTACATACTTGGCCCTCTGCCAAGGCAAATGTTGCCGCCATTCGCCAATTTTAAGCGGCGGAAACTCAAGGGTGGTATTTTGGCCGAGCGCCAAAAAAGTATGGGCAAATAAAAAAAGGAGGGTCGGAAAAAAACGCATGGTGTACAGTGCTTTGTCTGAAAAACAGGACGCAAAGTACGGGGTTTTGGTTGCCTGATCGCTCAGCTGTACATCCTGCTCGCATCCAAATACCCAAACACCGCTTCCGGCACCAAATATCGGATCGATTTTTCTGTACGGATGCACTCGCGGATGTAGGTGGCCGAGATGTCGAGTAAAGGCGCTTCGCATGGGCGAACGCGCGGGTGGGTGGCCAATTCGCCAAGGTCGAAACTTGGGCGTTTGTATACGTAGATGTCGTGGTTTTGTAAAATGAGTTCGTGGTTTTTCCAAAGGTGCAGGCTGCCGAGATTGTCGCCGCCCATGATCAGACTGAACTCGTGTGTGGGGTATTTTTCGCGCAAATATGCTAGGGTATCCACGGTATACGAAGGTTTGGGCAAGCCAAATTCGATGTTCGAAGCTTCCAGCATGGTGTTTTCGCCGATTGCCAGGCGTACGAGGTGCAAACGGTCGTAGTCGTTGGCGAGGGTCTTTTTGGGTTTGAGCGGGTTGTGCGGACTCACCACAAACCACACCTTTTCCAAATCGGTTTGCGTCGCCATGTAGTTGGCGATGATCATGTGCCCGATGTGTACGGGGTTGAACGAGCCGAAAAACAAACCGATTTTCATGGCGATGTTTTACTTTGACAAAAGAAGGATAAGCGTTTCTATGTCCATCACTTCCTGTTTACCACTATCTTGGTTTTTAACCGTCAGTAGGCCGGTTTGCATTTCGTTTTCGCCCACAATGGCCACGTGCCCAATACCGCGTTTGGCGGCATATTCAAACTGTTTTTTCAATTTACCAGGCTCTGGATAAAGCTCAGCAATGAGTCCGGCCTCGCGCAACTGGTTGAGGCATGCAAAAGCATAGGTGTGACAGGCATCGTCCATAGCGGCAAGCATCACCTTCGGACCATCCGCCAGCGTCTCGGGGAACAGCCTGAGGCCCTCGAGCACGTCGTAGATGCGGTCTGCACCAAATGAAATGCCTACGCCCGACAAACCGGGCATGCCGAACACGCCCGTTAGGTCGGCGTACCTGCCGCCGCCGCCTATGCTGCCCATGGCAAAACCGATGGCCGAAACTTCAAAAATGCAGCCGGTGTAGTAGCTGAGTCCACGCGCCAGCGTGATGTCGAATTGCACCTCGTTGGTGGTGCCCGACAGGCCCAGGTAGCGGAACACGGTGTCGATCTCGTCGAGTCCCGCGAGACCGCTTGGACTGTTTTTCAATACCTCCCTCAAGGCCTCCCGCGAAGGAGCTGCAAGGATGGTTTCAATGGTGGTGATGGCCTGGTTGGGGATGTTACGATCGCTTAGTTCCTTGCGCACACCGTCGGCCCCGATTTTGTCGAGCTTGTCGATGGCCACCGTCATGGTCATAAAATGTTCGGGAATGCCGGCTGCTTCGGCGATGCCCAAAAGCACCTTTCGGTTGTTCATTTTGATTCGAACAGGCAGGTTGAGTAGCGCGAACGCCTGGTCGTATATCTGAACCAGTTCGGCTTCGAACATGAGGCTTTCCGAACCGATCACATCGGCATCACACTGGTAAAACTCGCGGTAACGGCCTTTTTGCGGACGGTCTGCGCGCCACACGGGTTGTATCTGGAAACGTTTGAACGGCAGGGTCAGGGCGTGGCGGTTCATCACCACATAGCGTGCAAAAGGTACGGTAAGGTCGTAGCGGAGTCCTCGCTTTGCAATGGAACTGGTAAGTTTGCCCGAGTCGCGGTTTTCGAGTGCATCAGCATCTGCGTCTTTGAGAAAATCGCCGTTGTTTAGTATTTTAAACAAAAGTTTATCGCCCTCTTCGCCGTATTTGCCGGTGAGGGTACTGAGGTTTTCCATCGAAGGCGTTTCCAGGGGCTGGAAAGCGAACTTGCGGAAAACGTCGCGGATGGTATCAAAGATGTAAGTGCGTTTGCGCACTTGTTCGGGCCCAAAATCGCGGGTTCCTTCGGGGATGCCGGGTTTTTGCATGGTTAGCGTAAAGCTGAAAGTTTTAAGCAGAAAGTTGAAAGCAGAAAGTTGGCACAATGGACAAACTGTTCTAGAGAACTTTCTGCTTTCCGCTTTCCATTGGGGCCGCGTCCATCATTTACTTGACGCGGCACTAGCCTGCGCTCATTGCTTCTGCTACGTTGCCGAACAGCAAGCCTTTGGGAGCGAGTGAGAGGATGATGAGGCCAACGCCTACGGAGGTCCAGATGGCCAGTTTTTTGAATTTTTGTTCGTCGTTGGCGGCTTTTTTCGAAACCGTGCGGCCGATCTGGATGGCTGCAACTGCGATCAGCATCACCAGGATGTGTTCGATGGCGAAGTAACGGAGCCAGGTGTTTTTCATGGCGCTACCCATGTCGGCGAAAGCCTCGTTGGTGCGGGGACTGATAACGTAGAGCAACAATCCGAGCAGGAGTTGCAGGTGGGTGAAACCCAGCGCTGCGGCAGACACGGCGTTGTCGGCTTTACCGTATTGCTTTTTTCCCAGCCAGCCGCTGTAAGCGCGGAACAATACAAAGATCAGAGCTATGAGAAGGATGTATCGGTTCCAGGAATGCAGATTTTTGAGAATTTCGTACATGGCAGTAAGTTTGGTTATTTTGGCAAAGGTAAACGATGCCGGTTTGTATTTTCAGGTAAAAACGGTCGAATTCCGATGACAAATGCCGGAATCCAGGCTTTTCTCTTGATTTCAAGATCGCGATTTAACTCTTTTTTTCACGCGGATTACGTTTTTTGGGAAAAATATTTTGTTCCGGAAGTGACCTGCCCCCATTGCCCGCGTATAAATGATGTAACAAAGACAAGAAGTGAGAAATCACAAAAAAATAGCACATTAAGGAAGATTGTTTTCATTTGGTTTTTTGGGGTTTGACCGACGGACGAAAGTTCGTCGGTTTTTTTTGTCTTAACCCGGATTTTGGGGACTCGTCCCAAAATCCGGGTTAAAGACGGTTTTTCGAATCCATGATGATCGTTGCAGGGCCGTCGTTGATGAGCGCAACTTTCATATCCGCGCCGAAACTGCCGGTTTGAACCCCGAGGCCGGAGGTTTGTTGTAATGCCTTAACGAATTGTTCGTACAACGGTATGGCCTGCTCGGGCCTGGCTGCCTGGATAAACGAGGGCCTGTTGCCTTTTTTGGTGCTGGCGTGCAGGGTAAACTGGCTCACCACGAGGAACGAGCCGCCGATGTCGGTGATGGTGAGATTCATGAGTCCGGCTTCGTCGGAAAAGATGCGCATGGCTGTGATTTTTTTCACCAGCCAATCGATGTCTTCTTCGCCGTCGGCTGTTTCGATGCCGAGCAGGATGAGCATACCGCTGCCGATTTTGGCGGTGACCGTACCGTCGATGCTAACCGATGCTTCACTTACGCGTTGGATAACGACTTTCATAAGTTTTTATCTTTACCGGAAAATTTTCCCAAATGTCTTTAGTTCAAGAATTCAACGACTACCGTGCCCGCATGAACGACCGCATCCTGGCGCACGACAACAAGGTGATCAAACGCTTTTGGAGCCTCGACAACCAGACCTACCAAGAGGGCGCCCTCAACGAGCAAACCAAGGAAATGCTAGGCCTGGTAGCCTCCATGGTTTTGCGCTGCGACGACTGCATCAAATACCACCTCGGTAAATGCCACGAACTGGGCGTCAGCACCGACCAAATTTTCGAAATTTTTGCCGTGGCCAACATGGTAGGAGGATCCATTTGTATCCCCCACACGCGCCGCGCTCTGGAATACTGGGAAGAGATTCAGGGAAGTTAGTCCGAAGTTCGAAGTAGTCTGGCATTCTTACAACTGTGGACTTCGGACTTCACACTTCGGACTTTTTTTATTCGTAGATCACCTTGCGCAAGAGGCGCAGTCCGACGGACAGTTCGATGGTAAAGTTGCGGATGCGGCGTTCCGGTATCGTAAAGGAGTTGCCAGGTTGGCATTGATCGATAACATTGGGAATGGCACCCTGGAGGTATTGAGGTGTGAAATCGGGGTTCAGAGAAAACTCAAACTGACCTCCGACCAAATCCCCAAAGGCGAATTCCGTGCCGGCGCCGAGAGACATTCCGAGCGTCCATTTTTGAACGCCTTCTTCGAAGGGAAGCGCTCCGACGTTGCAAAGGTTAAGTTCGCGCAGTTCGTTAATATTGTTGTTGATGTTGTAATCGGTGCGTAAACCACCAAAATAATAAAACCGTGCGCTGCCGCCATTGTCGGGCAGGCGGATTTTGAGGCCAAGTTGAAGGGCTGCGTTTCGAAACTCGAGCGCCTCCGTGTATTGGGCGCCTAGGATGCTGGGGTTGTTGATGTCGAATGTACGAAACCTCGTGGCGCTGCCCCTCAGGTGGTACCCAATTTGGGCGTAAAACGATGCTTGATCGTTTTCGTTGTTGATGGTTTCGAAGGCCAATGCGGCATGGTAGCGCCACAACAATTCGCGCTCGATGGAGTTATCCCATTTCTGAGAACCTATGCTCAGACCGCCTTTCAGCACAAATGCGGTGCTTTGAGCGGTTGTTTGTCCAAAAATTGCCAAAAGCAAGAGTAGTGTACATACAATTCGCTTCATGTTTCCCGTTTTTTGTTCGCAAAGTACGGCAGAATTGGCTTTTGAGCATTTACTGACTTATTTTTGCATTTTTTTAACCCAACCACAGCCATGCATTCCGACGTAGCAACCTCCTCTTCCTTCGATACCTTTGTTTACACACGTCCCGACTTGGAAGCAACCACCGTTGTTTTCAACACACTGCTCGACGCTTTTGAAAAAGCCCGTTCAGCTGCCGAACAATACCGGATCCTGCTGGAGCTGAACACCGAACGGGAACGGTTTTCCACCATGTACAATCTTTGCTATGTGCGGCATACGTCCGATACGGCTGATGTTTTTTACGAGCTGGAAAACGAATATTTTGATGAAAAAATGCCGGCATTTGAAGCGCTCGGAAACAGGCTCTACAAAGCCATGCTCGCTTCGCCTCACCGTGCCGAACTGGAAACCAAACTGGGCAGCCAACTTTTTGTGCTCGCTGAACTTGGGTTGAAAACATTCGACCCCGTTATACTTGACGACCTGCAGCAGGAGAATACCCTCAGCACCGAATACACCAAAATAAAAGCCCAGGCCAAAGTTGAATTCGACAGCAAGGTGTACAACCTGAGCAACATCACGCCTTTGGAGCTCGACGACGACCGCAACACCCGCCGCCGCGCCGCCGAAGCCAAATGGGCATTTTACGGCAACCAACGCGAAACTTTTGAATCCATTTTCGACCGTATGGTAGCGGTGCGTACCCGTATGGCACGCAAACTGGGCTACGCCAACTTTGTGGAAATGGGTTACGCCCGCATGCGCCGCTCCGACTACAACCCAGCCATGGTGGCCAATTTCCGCCGCCAAGTGCGCGAGCAAATCGTTCCGCTGGCATCCGAGCTTTACGAACGCCAGCGCCAACGCCTCGGGCTGGACAAGCTGAAATACTACGATGAAGACTACAAGTTCCCTACAGGAAACCCCAAACCCAAAGGTTCACCGGAGCAAATCGTGCACGCGGCGGATAAAATGTACACGGAACTGAGTGCCGAAACCGGTGATTTTTTCCGCCACATGCAGGATGCACGTCTTATGGACTTGGTGAACCGCGACGGCAAAGCCACAGGCGGTTACTGCACATACATGCCCAATTTTAAGGCGCCGTTCATTTTTTCCAATTTCAACGGCACCTCCGGCGACATTGATGTGCTTACCCATGAGGCCGGCCATGCTTTCCAGGTGTGGTCGAGCGGTCCGCGCTTCGAATTTGAAGAATACCACTGGCCTACAAGCGACGCCGCCGAAATCCACTCCATGAGCATGGAGTTTTTTACCTGGCCTTGGATGAAACTCTTTTTCGCAGAAGACACTGAAAAATACGAATTCATGCACCTTGGCGGCGCCGTACAATTTTTGCCCTACGGCGTAGCGGTGGACGAGTTCCAGCATTTCGTGTACGAAAACCCCGACTGTTCACCTGCCGAGCGCAATGCCGCATGGAAAGAACTTGAAAAAACCTACCTTCCCCAGCGCGATTACGACGGCAACCCCAACCTCGAAGCCGGTTGTTTCTGGCAAAAGCAGGGACACATCTTCAATTCGCCTTTTTATTACATCGATTATACCCTCGCCCAACTTTGTGCGTTCCAGTTCTGGACCAAAGACCGACAGAACCACGATACAGCCTGGAACGATTATGTACGCCTTTGCCATGCTGGCGGTAGCCAGTCCTTCCTAGGCCTTGTAAAACTTGCCAACCTGAAATCGCCGTTCGACAACGGTACGGTGGAAAGCGTGGTTGGAGAAATCAGGAAGTTTTTGGCGGGTGTGGATGATCGTACATTTTAGTATATACCCGGATTTTTGGTACTCGTCCCGCAGGGTCTGGATTGGATTTGAGTTCCCACGCTTCGCTGGGCTGACAAGTTTTTTATTTTTTAAAAACACAAAAATGCGCCTACGCTTCTTACCTATACTCTTGTTCGTCGCCCTCTTCGGGAGTGCCTTTACGTCGGAATTCGAACTCCGAACTTTAAACTCCGAACTCCGAACTTCAAACTTTCTCCCGCCGACATTCAAACTTGCTTTGCTGAAATACAACGGCGGCGGCGACTGGTACAACGACGTGAACTCGTTGAAGAACCTTGCAAAGTTTTGCAACGACAACCTGAAGACCAATTTCGACCTCGAATACGCTACCGTGGAACCCGGCAGCGCCGATATTTTCAACTATCCCATGGTGTACGCCACGGGCCATGGCAACATGTTGTTTTCCGATCTTGAGGCCCGAAACATGCGCGCTTACCTTGAAGGCGGCGGTTTTTTGATCCTAAACGACGACTACGGCCTTGATCCTTTCGTACGACCGGTTATGAAAAAAGTATTTCCAGAACTCGATTTTGTGGAACTGCCTTTCAGTCACCCGATTTACCACCAGACGTATGAATTTAAAAACGGCATGCCCAAAATCCACGAACACGATGGCAAACCTGCACAAGGCTACGGTTTGCTTTGGCAGGGCCGGCTTGTTTGTTTTTACAACTTTGAGACCGATCTTGGCGACGGTTGGGACGATGTGCACAACGATGCGCCCGCCATGCGTCAAAAAGCCCTGCAAATGGGCGCTAATATTGTACAATACGTCTTCGGACAAGGATATTGAATTGGTCGGTTGGTCAGTAACCGAACACAAACGTTAACAGACCAACCGACTAAAAGACCAACCGACTTTCAGACCAACCGACTAACATGCACATACTCCTACTCGGCTCGGGTGGCCGCGAACACGCTTTGGCCTGGAAGATGGCCCGCAGCAAACGTTGCACCAAACTTTTTATCGCGCCAGGAAATGCAGGCACTGCTGAAAGTGGCACAAACGTGGATCTCAATCCACTCGACTTCGACGCTGTGGGCGACTTTGTACTTAAACACGACATTGGTATGGTGGTGGTTGGCCCGGAAGAACCACTTGTGCGCGGCATATGGGATTATTTCCAGGAACATGCGTCGCTGCGCAATGTGCCCCTTGTAGGCCCGTCGAAAGCCGGCGCCCAACTGGAAGGCAGCAAAGCCTGGGCCAAACAGTTTATGAAACGCCATAAAATCCCAACCGCTGCTTACCGCGAATTCAATGCATCGCAACTTCAAGAAGGGTTGGAATACCTGTCCAAACAGCCATTGCCCATTGTTTTAAAAGCCGACGGGTTGGCGGCCGGCAAAGGTGTGGTGATCGCACAAAGTCACCAGGAAGCCGCCGTAGAGTTCAGCGACATGCTGGGTGGGAAATTTGGCGAAGCCAGCGCCCGGGTAGTGGTAGAAGAATTCCTCGATGGTATTGAGTTTAGTGTGTTTGTACTTACCGACGGCAAAAAATACCGCATTTTGCCGGAGGCGAAAGACTACAAAAGGGTGGGTGAAAAAGACTCCGGCCCCAACACAGGCGGCATGGGCGCCGTAAGCCCAGTACCTTTTGTGGATGCTGAAATGTGGCAAAAAGTGGAAGAACGCATCATTATTCCCACTGTGAAAGGTTTGCGCAAAGAAAAAATCCCATACCGGGGTTTTGTTTTTCTTGGTCTTATTGTTGTAGAAGGCGAACACTTTGTTATTGAATACAACTGCCGCCTGGGCGACCCCGAAACGGAGGTTGTTTTGCTGCGTCTGAAAAGCGACTTGGTGCCTTTGCTCTACAATTGCGCAACCGGCGTGCTGGGCAGAAGCAAGGTAAAAACCGATGTTCGGGCAGCTACCACCGTCTTTCTGGTGAGCGGCGGTTATCCGGGGCACTACGAAAAAAACATGGTCATCACCGGCCTCAATAAAGTAAAGGGCAGTATGGCATTCCATGCAGGCACAGCCGTGAAAGGCCCCGATATTGTAACCAACGGCGGCCGTGTTTTGGCCCTGAGCAGTTACGGGAAGGACATTCCTTCGGCCTTGCGCAAATCGAACCGCAACGCCAAAGTTGTGCAGTTTGCCGGCAAATATTTCCGCCGGGACATTGGGAAAGACCTACTTTAAGGATACACCATGACCAAAGACTTATTTTCCAAACAAGCTGATGCCTACAGCGCCTATAGGCCTTTGTACCCGCCTGAGCTGTATGCATGGTTGGTGCTTCAAACGCCCAAGCCACACCATCTGGCCTGGGATGTGGGCACAGGCAATGGACAAGTCGCTGCGGTGCTTGCCCAACATTTCGAACGTGTTTTGGCTACCGACCTCAGCGCCGCTCAACTGGCCAAAGCGCTTCAGGCGCCCAACATCACTTACCGGCAAGCATTGGCCAAAGCCAGCGGCTTGGACGACAACAGTACCGATTTGGTGTGCGTGGCCCAAGCCATGCATTGGTTTGACCTGGACTTGTTTTATCCCGAAGTAGATCGGGTGTTGCGGCCAGGTGGATTGTTTGCTGCGTGGGGATACAAAATCCCGGAAAGCGAAACCAATCCAGGCTTCACATCCGCTTTCTTCCATTGCTACAAAAATATTTTGGGGCCTTATTGGGACCCCGAACGCCGCCTTGTGGAAGAAAGCTACGCCTCCATGCCTTTCCCGTATGAAAAAATGGCAACGCCTGATTTTTCTATGCGTGCTACCTGGACGGCCAAAGATGCCGCCGGGTACATTGCCTCATGGTCGGCCCTGCAAAACTACCGCGCTGCTCTTCAGGAAGATCCACTGCCAGCCATAGAAGCCCTGCTTACCGAACAAGTACCGCCAGGCACAACGGTGGATGTGTTTTTTCCTATGTTTGTGGTTTGTGGGCGGAAGGTGTGATTCCTTGCATCCTTTGGAATGACAACCAGCCCCACTGGACCCATAAATATTCCTTCACAATCCTTTTGACCTGACAGCGTAGGATTAAAAACCGCCATTTCAGAAATCATTTCAATCAAGGTTAAGATTCCCTCACACGGCATGAAAAACATTTTTTTACTCTTTTTTACCCTTCTTTTCATCTTTCCCTTGTCGGCTCAAAAACCGGCCAAACCCTCGGCTTCAGACATTCACCAGCAGATCAAAAAGCTCAACGTTTTGGGTTCGGTGCTGTATGTAGCTGCCCACCCCGATGATGAAAACCAGCGCCTGATCAGTTACTGTGCCAACGAAAAACTGTACGATGTTACCTACTTGTCGCTCACCCGCGGCGACGGCGGACAAAACCTCATCGGGCCAGAACTAAGCGAGTTGCTGGGCGTTTTGCGTACCCAGGAGCTGCTCATGGCCCGTTCGGTGGATGGCGGTAAACAACGTTTCAGCCGTGCCAACGACTTTGGTTTCTCCAAAAGTCCTGAAGAAACCCTTCGTTTCTGGAACAAGGAAGCTGTGTTGTCGGATGTGGTTTGGGCCATCCGCGAAACACAACCCGACGTGATCATCAACCGTTTTTACCACGATGAGAAATACGTTACGCACGGCCACCATACGGCTTCGGCCATGCTGAGTGTGGAGGCATTCGACCTAGCCGGCAATCCGGCGGTTTATCCCGAACAATTAAAATACACGCAAACATGGCAGCCCAACCGCGTGTTTTTCAATACTTCATGGTGGTTTTTCGGCAGTCGGGAAAAATTTGAACAGGCCGATAAAACCAACCTTTACCCCGTCGATCTTGGCGTTTACCTGCCCATGAAAGGCAAAAGCAACAGCGAAGTGGCTGCCGAAGCGCGCTCCATGCACCGCTGTCAGGGCTTCGGATCCATGAGCAGTCGCGGCGAAAGCGTCGATTGGTTCGATTTCATCAAAGGTGAGCGCCCGGCTACCAAAGATCCTTTCGCAGGCCTTAATACCACCTGGACCCGCGTTCCGGGCGGTGAGATCATCGGTGAAATGCTGCAAAACATTGACCGCGAATTTCGTTCCGATAATCCTGCCGCTTCGGTGCCTTATCTGCTTAAGGTCATGAATACGATCGAAAGATTGCCAGACGGTCACTGGAAAGAGGCTAAGCTGGCTGATATCAAAGAAGTGATACGCCATTGTCTGGGCCTTTACCTCGAAGCTACTGCTTCGGAGCCTTCGGTATCGCCAGGCCGCGACGTGAAATTGCGTCTTGAAATGGTGAACCGCTCCAAGGTGAACGTGCAAGTGAAACACCTGGCGGTTTCGCCTACTTCCTGGGACACTACACCTAACCTAACCCTCTCCTACAACCAGGTTACCGTTTGGGAGAAAAAACTGCTTTTACCGGCCAATATCCCGTATACTGCTCCTTATTGGTTGCAGACGCCTTCCGACGTAGGTATGTACACCGTGGAAGAGCAAACCCTTCGTGGTACGCCTGAAAGTGAGCGCCCGGTTCGCGTGGTATGGACTTTGCTTATCAATGACAAAGATATAACTTACACCACCGATGTTGCTTACAAAGTAGAGGAGCCCGCTTTCGGCGAGCTTTGGCGTCCGTTTGAGATCCTGCCGCCTGCTTTTGTTGAGTTTACCGAGGCGTCGTACATCTTTCCAGAAGCCGAGCGCAGCGTGCGTGTGCGTGTACGCGCCGGTCGCGATTCGGTGCAGGGCCGCGTAGGTTTGCGCACCGACGGCAAAGGATGGGGCGCAAAAACACCCGCTCAGGAATTCTTTTTTGCCAAAAAAGGCGATGAAAAAACGTTTGAATTTGTGGTTGGTGCCGGAGAAGGAAGCGTCATTCTGGAACCATTTGCGGAAGTAGATGGCAAACAAATGAACCAGCGCCTGGTGGAAATTAAATACGACCACACTCCACAGCAAAGCGTTTTGCTGCCTTCGGCGGTGCAGGCCAGTCGCATTGATCTGAAAGTGAAAGCGCGCAATGTGGCTTATTTCATCGGTGCAGGCGATAAAGTGCCAGAAGCCCTTCGTCAGATGGGTTGCGCGGTGACCTTGCTTGAAGACAAAGACTTTGAAAAAGGCGGTCTGAACCGATTCGACGCCATTGTTTTGGGTATCCGAGCCTACAATACCAAAGAAAAGCTCAAAAACGTGCAGCCCATGCTGCTCGAATACGTACAAAACGGAGGCAACCTCGTGGTACAATACAATACAACTTCAGACCTTGTACTCGACCAGGTTGGCCCCTACCCAATGAAAATATCGCGTACCCGCGTAACCGATGAAAGTTCAGAGGTACGTTTTTTGCTGCCAGGCCATGCGGCACTGAACACGCCAAACAAACTTACCAGCAAAGATTTTGAAGGCTGGGTTCAGGAAAGGGGATTGTATTTCCCGGGTGAATGGGACAAAGCGTTTGAAGCTCCTTTATCGATGAACGATCCGGGTGAAAAAGCTGCCGACGGTGCATTGTTGGTGTCGAAGTACGGTAAAGGCCACTATGTTTATACGGGCCTGTCGTTTTTTCGCGAGCTGCCAGCAGGTGTGCCTGGAGCATACCGTTTGCTCGCTAATCTTATTTCTTTAGGAGAATAAAGAGGTTTGAAGTTTGGATGTTGGCGTTAATCACCTCCAAACTCCGAACTCCTTTAAGGATATACCCTTGCCTGGTGATGGTAAACCACATCAAGCATTTGTACCCCATTTCCGTCGTGTACGTGTAGGTTATCGGCCAGCACGAAGCGGTATTTGCCGGATTTAGTGAAAACGGGTTGGTTTTCATCCACGCCGAAGGTGTACGGGTCGGCTTTGAAGCTGGTGGTTTTGATCTTCAGCGAAGCTATGGACGTGAATTGTTCGCTGGGAACGTAGGGGATAAGGTTTCCGGAAGCTGAAGCCTCAGGAAAAACCACGTAAAAAAACTTTCCATCCGGGTTGATCACGCCAAGATTTGAGGCGTGTGGCACTTTGAAATGCAAGGTAAGAACCTCGCCTTTGTACAGTTGTTTGCGGTCGGACCACATGGTGGGCGCCTTTCCGTGCTTGATTGGGTCTTTGGGAAAGGTGTTGTGAGGGGGGCGCATGGAAGTTGCACCGACAACCAGCATACAACATATTGTACTGGCTACCATCAGTTTCATAGGCATTTGTTTAAAGCGGGTTTGGGAAGGATTAAAAATTAATTTGGTCACTACAAAGTTTAGTAAAATAAATGAACGAGGCATTACCGTGTTTGTTTTGTAAAAATCAACCTTTAACCGTTTCTTAAGACATCATCGTTGAACGGTGGCATGAATGTACCTTTGCAAAAGGTGTGCCGGATTGCCGGTTTATCTCAGTCTTTAGATGCTATTTTTGGAAAACACGTTTCATGTACGACCCAAATTTTTTTCGCAGCCGATTGCTTAAATGGCATGCCACGCAACACCGGCCCATGCCGTGGAAGGGTGAAAAAGATCCTTACAAGGTGTGGCTTTCGGAAGTTATGTTGCAGCAAACCAGGGTGGATCAAGGCTGGTCTTATTACGAACGTTTTCTGGAGCGGTTCCCGACGGTACAGGAGTTGGCTGCGGCTCCAGAGGACGAGGTGTTCCGGCTTTGGCAAGGATTGGGGTATTACCGCCGTGCCCGAAACCTGCATGCTGCGGCACAACATGTAGCTTTCGTGTTAAACGGCGTTTTTCCGGAAACTTTTGAAGGTTTGAAGGCTTTAAAAGGTGTGGGCGACTACACTGCTGCGGCTGTCGCTTCTTTTGTGTACAACTTACCGCATGCGGTGCTCGATGGTAATGTGTACCGCGTGTTGTCGCGTTTTTGGGGCATCGATACACCGCTGGGCAGCGGAAAAGCGCAAAAGATGTTTGCTGTTCTGGCGCAAAACATGCTCGACTTGGAAAAACCGGCGGCTTACAACCAGGCCATCATGGATTTTGGGGCTACACTGTGCGTGCCTCGCAACCCGGATTGTGGTGTTTGTCCACTGCATGAAAAATGTTTTGCTGCGCAACACAACCGCGTGTCTACCTTGCCGGTGAAAAACAAAGCGGCCGCCAAAAAAACGCGGAACTTCCTTTATGTGGTGTTGAACGCTGGCGACGAGGTTTTGATGGTAAGGCGGGGCGAGGGCGATGTTTGGTCGGGTTTGTACGATTTCCCGTTGTTGGAATTACCCGAATTGCCAGCCGACAAAACAGCCGCCGAAATGTTGTTGAAACCGCTGCTGGGAGGGGTGAAATGGCGCTTGA
>Ga0105048_10005843_pt1 | contig 19881 bp, 8 predicted proteins | sample MAT05_FD_78382 | JGI IMG/M metagenome (GOLD analysis project Ga0105048, IMG submission 78382) | Freshwater microbial communities from Lake Fryxell liftoff mats and glacier meltwater in Antarctica - MAT-05 | ecosystem: Environmental > Aquatic > Freshwater > Ice > Liftoff microbial mat | place...
AGCCGCCAAGGGCATCTATCTCACGGACTATCTGTCCTTTAGCAATTCCACCCATCGCAGGATTGCAACTCATCTGACCTATCTTGTTCATATCCATAGTTATTAGGAGAGTTGAACACCCTAAGTTTGCGCTTGCCGCCGCAGCCTCATTGCCCGCATGTCCGGCTCCGATCACTACTACATCATACACTGGCTTCATGTTTTTTTGTTTATTGGTGGTAGTGTTTCACGTGGAACGTGTTTTGCTGAGTTGAGATGGAATTTTAGATATTTCGCTTCCTTTGAACGCATTATTTTGACTTCTTGAAGTGACTTGTCACCGTGACCACAGAGGTGAAGAACTCCGTGAATAATGACTCTAATTAATTCAATATCAAAATCTTGTGAATATAATTTTGAGTTTTCATTAATGCGATCTATCGAAATGAAAATGTCTCCAGAGATAGTTTTAGCAAAGCCATAATCAAAAGTAATCACATCAGTATAATAGTCATGCCTTAGGTGCGTCTTGTTGAGGCAAAGAAGGTACTCGTCTGAGCAAAATATAATATTAATATCGCCAAGTGCTCTTTTTTCTGAGTCTGCAATTTTGACGATTGTTTGGCGCACAAATCCTTTCCCAGGTTGTCTGAAACCTATTGCGTCTTCTAGATGGAAGTTTATTCTGTCGCTCATGAAGTTGCAAAGTTCGGTAAACTAAAGGTGTACAAAAAGAAAAGACTCCTTTGGGAGCCTTTAATATGGATCGTGAAAATTTTAAAACCCCATTTCGCCGCTAGTTCATTGCACCATCATTCTTTTTGGTCGGTAGTTCCAATAAAAAATTACGAATAGTTATGGGACTGTTTTAAATTACACCAGATACAATGTTTATGTTTTTTGTTTTTTTGTCTAAGCCGATTGTGCCTCTAAAACATCAAAATCAAGTTCAACAACTCGCCCATCATCTAAAAAATCGCAGCGATCGGCGAGTTTCCTCATTAGAAATACACCCCGACCGTGTGGCTTTTCAATGTTCTCAGGTGCAGTAGGGTCGGGTAGGTTGGAGTAATCGAACCCCGCTCCCTCATCCTCAACCACAAATCGCATTAGCTTATTTTCTACAATATCAAAGGTGACGGAAACTTGTTTGTTAATGTCAAGTTTATTTCCATGAACCATAGCGTTGTTCACAGCCTCTGTCATCGCAATAAGCAATTCTCCATAGAAGTCTTCCTTAACGTTGTATTCGACAAAGACTTCGTCAATCAAACGCTCCACAATGTGGATATTCTCCAATTGAGAAGGAAATTTGAGGGTTCTTCTTGCTGCCGCCATAATAATATTCTTAATTTGGTAAATCTCTTAATATTGTAAAGACAAACCTAAAACAATTAAACCCGAATTGCGATGCGTGTGAACAATAACTCTTAACTATCCACTCTTTATTACTCTTAAGGTATCATCGTTGTTGACCCGACTTATTGAAATAGGCGTTTACTTTATCTTTGTAATAAGGTTTTAAATTAGGAGGAATAGTTTTTAGTAATTCTGTTTCCTGTTGTTTTTTACGCAAGTAATCAGCATATTTACTGGTATTAATTCCAGGAATGTCCTTTGCCTCGTTACTCTTGCGTTCATTATCTTTATCTCTTGTCCTTTCAGCCTCTTCGGCTTTCAACAATCGTATTTGAATGTCCTCTTGCTTGCGCAATGTTTCTTCAGTAATTTGATTGTTCACGATATCTCGTTGCAGCTCTTCCATTTTTTTGGATATCTCCTTAAGCTCATTCCCGTTGCCGCTGCCGTCTTGGTTAAGTTCTCCAGCCTTTTCTTCAACAGCCTTCCTAATTGCAGCTTGTTTGGCAGCCATTTCAGCAAGTTGCTGACTCATTTGTTGGCCACTTTGTCCCTTGCCCTGATTTTTGCCTTGTTTTTTCATTTCCTCGAGCTTTTTGCTCAAGGCGTCTTGCATTTTTTTCATGTCAGATGCACTTGGCTTTGGCTTGTTGCCATTGCCCCCCGGCTTTTCGCAATTGCCTTTGCCGGGCTTTTTGCTCGCTGCCTGGTTCTGCATTTGTTTTAGTGCTTCATCCAACATCAATGCTAGGTTGTTCAAACTAGTCATTACATATTGCTGCGATGTGGTTACTTCAGGAACTCGTCTGTCCGGAATGTTATCGAGCGCCTTGCCCATGTTATCGTTGATCTGATTGATCTCACGGTTTACAGACGCACTTATCTGTGGTACTCGTTTGCTGAGAGCAAAAAGCGAATCCTCAATCATCTTAGCATCATCCTTGAGCTTCCGTTGGGTCTGACCAAGTTTGTTGAATTTAGGATCATTAAGGGAGGTTTGTTTAAAATCCCCCATGAGCCTTTCTTGATCAAAACTTACGGTAATAATATTTTCCAAAAGGGCTCTAAGCGCAGCCATATCCTCTTGTTGTTGTTCTTCTTCTGCGCCGTCCATTGCCATCTGCATCTGCTGCGCCATTTCCTTCATCTTCTGACCGGCACTTTTTTGCGACTTCGAAGCAGAGCTTTTTTTGTTTTTCGATAACTCATCAGAACTTTTCTGTTGTTCTTGTTCAATCTCTTTTTCAAGGTTTTCAGTGTCGGGCATTGGATTAGGCTCTTCGAGTTCTTCGTTGAGTTTTTCCATTTCCTTCACGTCTTCTTTTAGCTGTTCAAACTCATCGTTGAGTTTCTCCTGCTCCTTTTTTAGCTCGTCGCTTTTGCTGTCTTTATTCTCGCTTTCTTTTGAAAGCTCTTCTTGTTTCTCGGCAAGTTTTTGGAGCTTGTCTATGTTCTCCTGAGCTTTTTGTTCAAATTCGAGCTGTTTGAATTGCTCAAGGGCTCGATCAAGTTCTTTCTCGATATCCTCATTCGTGAGGTCCATTTTTTCTAGTTGCTTTTGAATCTCTTCTTTGTTCAACTGCTCCATTAACTTTTGCATTTCTTGCATAAGTTTTTCTAGCTCAGGTGTCATAACCTGTTGCATTAGCTCCTCCAATTGTTTTTGCTTCTCTAGTAACTGTTCATTGGGTTGTTTAAACTCGCTTTCTTGTTTGTTTTTTTCTTTATTCTGCTGCTGAAGTTCTTCTACTTGTTTTTGGAGTTCTTCTTGGCGCTTCATCAATTCCTCTAGTTTCTTTTTATCCTGCCAACTCATCTCTTTTTTCTCCAGCAGTTGGCGCTGCAATTCTTCTATTTTTTTATCGAGCTTTTTTGCTTCTTTCACACTAGCTTCTAGTTTGTCTTTGATGTCTTCGTTCTTCTGATCTATTTTTTCTTCAAGTTGTTTTTCTGTTGGTGCCGCGTACTCTCGCAAGCCTGATCGCGCAGATTTTGATCCGTTAAACCCATCATTATCCCACACTTCGAAATAATAATTTATCTTGTCGCCGGGCATAATTCCCAACTCAAAGAGATTCCAACTATAGAAGAAAGCTTCTGCAACTAACTCTTTACTTACAGACATTTCAATTGTTGTAAAAGAAGCATCTGAATCTTCTCCTTGGCGTTCAGTAAATTGATAATTAAAAGTAAGTCTTTTGAAGCCATAATCATCTTTGATGTCACCAGTGAAATAAACTTGTTTGAATGACGTGCTATCTTTTTCTTCGTTAACAGCAATTAAAGGATGCAAGTCTGGAACTACTTGAATTTTGTAAACTATACTATCGCTGCTATCCATGTATTGATTGGCTGTATGCAGAGAATAATTGTGACTTGAATACGCCGTTTCAGAAAAGGAAAAACGATTTTCTGATCCATTTAATACATACGTGCTATCATCAAATATGACATCTAGCCGGGCAGTATTTTTGGTTGCAAAAACCCAATTGATTTGTGTTCCTTGTGGAACTATAATATCTCCGGTATTTTTTAATTGTTCGTTTATTCTTTTGATGTAAGCAGGATAGTTAAGATTGATTTCGAAGTCAACAAGTTTAGGAGTTGGAATCACTTTTAATTCATATCCATCAAAACTAAACCCTGAGGCGTAAAGCGAAAACGGCGTGTCCTTCTGTATGTTTTTGAAAGTATAGTTAAACAGAATCGGTGACTCTCGCTGCAACAAATACTGCTGATCATTGATCACTACATATACTTTTTCAGGTACTTCATTGCCTTCAATGTTCACTTCAAGGACAAAGTCCAAGTTTTCAGGAGTTTCAAGTTTGTCATTTACCACCCGAAGTTCGAAAGGTGCAGCGTCAACTATGATTTGATTGTGTTTAAGTAGGCGTTCTGTGGGCTTGGTTAAGATGCTCGGTGCTGCAAAAAGCAAAATAAGTATCACTGCAAAGGGAGGCAGAGCCCACTTTAAATATTTCCTATTCTCTTTCAAATCAATAGCAGAAGAGAACGGAACAGGTCGGAGCTCTAAAACCCGCTGGTTAATTGAAGCAACCAATAAACTATTATTCGCTACAGCTCCATCGGCTTTCTCATGAAGTTGAAGTGTGTTGAGAAGTTTGTCTTGAACAGTCGTAAAATGCTTTCCAATGATTTGAGCTGCTTGATTATGGCTGATCACTTTGCCGAAGCGCAACATTTTGAAAAGGGGAATACAAAAAAATCGCACAACTACAAATCCTGCAGTAAGTATAAAAAGCCAAAACAAAGTGGTGCGAACTGCTATATTGAAGCGACCGAAATACTCAAGGAAAGTCACAAGCAAATAGCTGCCAAGTATGAGTGCAACAGCATAAATGCTACCACGGATCATCTTATTCTTGTAATACTTCCTTATGAAGCCATCAAGTTTTGTAATTAAAAAATTGTAACCGGAATCTCCCATTTTTCTTTCCCTTTTCAACAATAGTCAGTGGCTCTGTATGCTAGTAAGTTATATGATCACTCAATTTCGATTGGTTTATCGAGTAGTTTGAATTTTACGTGTGTGAATACCTTGAAAGTAGTTGTTGTTGTCCAATAATGTGAAACGAAATTGGACTAAGATGGTTACCGACTCGATATTCAAAATACTGCATTTAACTGGAGCCAAAATCAAATGTACGTGCAATTTGCGGTTTTCTTGTGTTGCCGATATTTTCTTTGAGAAAATTAACGAACAGACAAACTTTGAAAGTTCAGTTTTTTACAATTAGTTCATCAAAAATGGTTATTGGACCAATTAGAATTTTATACCGAAAGCATTTATTAATACCGTTGGGTTTTAGGTAATAGTTCAATTCCGTTGCACTGCATTGTACTACACTTCAATCACTACGGCATTTACCACCGTAAGTTGTAGAAGCGGTTCGGACCACTCTATAAATAATATGGGTATAATTAGTCCAAAGGACTCATTAATGAGTCGCTTTGATAATGCCGTAACTACATTCTCATAGTTCAATTATGTAAAACCGACGTTGGAATTTTATTGAATGTGTTTACAGTTTTGCAGCCTAATGGAGTTAAACGGCATTTGGCTCTGTCGGAGACCGTTGTGGTTTTACAAGCCAGACGCTCGTTTGTTGTGAGTTTAACCAACTTTTATTTCAGACCAATTCCACTCACCAACCATTTGCCGCATAGCAAAAGTCCGTGCTGTTTTGTAAACACCCCGTTGCGTCTTAAACCAAATGGTTTTATTCAGATCAGTTTTAACATCAGACTCATGAATGCTCACAACGTCTATTCCAAGTAAAGGTGTTTTTAGTTTGGCGTAAACACCAATCATATCGAGAGTTTCGTTTTTACTAAGATACTCCGACCCATTGCGCATTAATCTTTTTCCGCTGCTCACTTTTTTACGACTTTAGTTCTATAATATTGATCGGCATCTTCAATTACAAGGATATAAATTCCGCAAGATAGATGTGATGTATCCAATGAATTTAATGTGGTATTTTTTATTGTATTAGCTAGTACCACTTTTCCCGCAAGATCAAAAAACCGAACGGTAGGCTGGTTGCTTTTCCACAGAGATTGAGAAATGAAAAGTTCATTATGAAGCAGAGATGGATAGATCAACGGTTGGAATTCTGTTTGTGGGAGGTGATCTGTTGAGAGGTTTAGCACAAAAGCCCCGCTTAGGGTTGAACAGCCGTAGCTGGTTTGAATAGCAACGGAGTAATTTCCTGATTCAAATGCTGGAAAATAAAAGGAATTTGCGCCCACTACTTCAAGTCCATTAAAGAACCATTGATAACTATCAAAGCCGGCAGGAACTGACACCTCCATTGCTAGCAAATCATATTCAGGAGTAATTTCAGGACAGAATAAATATGAAGAAGTTTGCGAGGTGCACCCGAAAGAGTTTGTGACCACGCAATAATACAATCCGCCTTCAATCATTTCTAATGTAGGCGAATTTCCATTGTCAGTTTCGCTTCCATTGAGATACCAAGTATAGATATTTGTGTCATCAGAGGGTACCGAAATAGTATTGCCAATTACACTCGATGAAACCTCTGGGCTATTAAAAACAATGATTTCTGCAGTGCCCTCAAGTTGGCTTGTTTGTGAAAAGTTTATAGTGATATTACCGTTTGTGTTCCCGTCGATACTAAAATTTTTTGAACCGGACACAACAATTAATTCAAATGAACCAATAACGTCATCAGCACTGATATCGTCGGAATCGTAAATGGCAATCGAGTAGGGGGGATTCGAAAGTGTAATAAGTAGTTCGCTCCATGATGGACTATTGTCGTTTGATATTGTTTCAGATGTATAAACAGCGTTACTCTCTCCATCAGTAATGATGAAGTATATATCGGCCTCGCTTATAATATCTTCAAAATCATTCCAATTGTCGTTAACTGAAAAGAAAGCAATGTCATTTAATTCATGCTCGTACACTGTAGTGATGAGTGATGCGGTATATGAGCCTATTTCATTGTAAGTTACCGCAGTTGGTGATTGGCCGCTTCCAGAAACTCCATTTCCGAAATCCCAAGCATATTCTACAACAGTAGGAAATGGAAACTCAATACTGGCATTGTACTCAACCGTTACTTGGTCGCAGCCCGCCGGATTACTGTATGTGAACGATGAAGAGCTACCCTCGCCGGGTAAAACTTCGATGGTATAAATAAAGGTTTCAGACTGTGTAATTTGAAGTCCAAATGCAATAACAAGGGCCGAAACAGTGATGTTGGTGTTATAAATCCCAGGAAGAACCGGTGTTCCACAAATTGTAGCGCAGCCAAGATTATCCCCATCGGCTGGATAATAGGTGTTGTCAGCATCGTTAAGGGTGAACACAAGACCGTAAGGAAGACCTGTGACCGACGTAATGGTTACCGAGAGCAACGTCGCTTCAACACCACTTCCCGGGTCTGTAATTTGTTCAGGTAAAAAAAAAGTAAGTACTTCCTCATAATAAGCCCCCACGGTGGCTGGAGGTGAAATAAATGGACATATTGCTGGAAAGCCATCTGGACTGACACATTCCGGATCAGGATTGCAAGTTGGGCATTGCGCAAAAGAAAGCGCCGAGCAGAAGACAAGAAGGAATGATAGAAGTGATTTGATGAATTGATACATGTTCGTGTTCATTCCTTGGTGTGTTTATTTTCTCTTACAATATGAATAAAAAAGACCGACTACCATTTGGCAGTCGGTCTATGGAAGATTCTATATCATTAATCCAATTGATTATTTAACAAATTGAACAGTGTGTATTTTTTGTGCATTATCGGAAACACTAAGAGTGTAAACACCGCTGCTTAAGTCACGTGTAGAAATAACTGTTTTACTTCCTGCGGCAGCAAGATACGATATTCTGCTAACCTCTTGACCAATGTTATTGAAGATGCGAAGGTCGAGCAGATTGTTATATTCAACACCAAACATGACTTCGATTTCTTCCGCTTTAACAATAGTACTCACAGGAACAGTATTTACAGTAACCGCATCGTTTTTGAGCTGAACTGTGACAATACCCGAAACAGTATTCACGCATTCACCATTGCGACCCGTCGCAGTGTAAGTATATGATCCAGGTTGAGTGAAACCGGTTATGAAAGAAGAGCCTTGTGCGCTTGTTCCATTGCTACAGGTCCATTCAATATTCTGAGAGTTGCTCAACACATTGAGGTGAAGAGGAGCAAATCCATTTTCAAGTGTTACTAAACTTGTTGGGTTCTCAAGGGCTAATGTTAGAGTGTTCAGATCGTGAAGATCAATCACATATTCATGGCTTGTGCAAGTAGAATACAAGCTGACAGTATAAATATCAGCGGAGAGATTTTCGGCAGAAGCGATCGCAGAATCTGCCTCTCCTGATGCAACAACTTCACCTTGACTATTTTTAACGCTAAAACTATGCCATTGAGAATTTTCAACGACCCATGTAATATAACCAGTGTTACCGCTATTGCAGCTTACAACATTGTGATCTTGGATCCGTCCGTAAATTGCGGTTGGCTCTTCTATAACGAAAGTATTAGTTGAGGCTGCACAGCCCGAGTTTTCGTTCGCCACTTTTAACATGTACGTTCCGGCAACAAGGTGATCGAAAGCAACACCACCCGAAGCAATGTAATCAATATTGTCTGATGTATTTGTAAGCGTTACAGTCCAATCACCGGCAGGAGCGCTCACATCAATAGATCCATCGGCAACTCCATTACAAGAAGCGTTTGTAGTGATAACTTGAACTGGAGCGGTAGCATGAACTAATAAACGATTGCCTTGATAAGGAGCGTTAGTAGAAATAGTCATTTCTTCACCTGCCTGAACAAGCATACTATTTCCAGTAATTAGGTCTTCTACAAAAAGACAGCTTCCAAGAGGAAGGTTTTGAATTTGAGCAATTCTGAAAGTGTATGTTCCGGCTTCCGGTAGGTCCAAGTATACAGGAATACTTAAATCCGAGTTGAGAGGACGGCTATCCAACGCTAAATTTACATTGTCAGATGACATTAGAGACAGTTCAACAGCGCTGCTATTTGGACTTTCGAGATCATACGCATCCCAATCGTCGTAGCCGGCTGTGGCATCAGAGATGAATGAGAGAATACTCTCATCAAGCATTCCGTTGCGTTCAATTTGAAATGCAATAAAAGAATTAGAGTTATCCTCTGTGCGTTCGAAAGCTATGCCAATGTTTGTTTTAAATGACTCTTGATAAGAGAGTGATTGGGCAGGAACGTTGGTATTCACTTTTACCAAGAATGACTGGCTGTGCGGAATATATCTACTGCTTCCCGGAGAACCGATTTGAGTTTGTGCATTATAGAATTTGTAGGTATTAGTGGTGTGATCAAATACATAATAAACACGCGGCCCACTAAGATTGGCGGATACCTGATGCCAATCAACTTCCGACGGGTATGGATTGCTGATTAGATTCCATCCATCGTGGAAAAGTCCTCCGTTTGCAGGTGTATAGGATAGGCTTTGTGTGAAGGTTCCTTGCTGGATAGCTCCTGTGTTATCAATATTTTGTGCCGGACCTTGCAACCAAACAAAATAGCCGCGCGTAGTTTCCAAGGCGTCTGTAACATTCACAGCATTCAAGTATCCCACATTTTGAACACCCGTGGCGGGCTCATTATATTTGCTGATATTGATAAATGGGTATGGCGCAGGAAAATCCGATCCTATAAATCCGGTGGTCACTATATCATCATTCCAATCCGCTATCGTTTGACCTGTAATAGGACAGCCAAGATTTACCCAATTTCCATAGATCCACGGAATTGATGGAATAAATCGTTGAAGGGTAACATTTCCTGATACCGCAGCACCTGATTTGATTTCTCCAATAGAGGCAGCGCCAGTTGCTGTCGAAAGCAGAGTTAAAAGTCCTCCGGTTTGTAAGGTTCCTTCATTTGGACTTACAACACCTTTTGCACTTGTTGCGGTAGAAAGGGTAACACTACTTCCATCATTGTCTATTTCAAGATTATTAAATGCGCTTGAATTAGCACCCAAAATAAATTGACTACTCTGTCCTTTAAAGGTAACAGTTGAGGTTTGTGAGTTATAAGTTCCATCATTTACCCAGTTTCCAAAAACTTTGATTTTTGATGAAGAACCGTTCAGCGTTCCTATGATTGCCAAATCTCTTAAAATCCAAGACGTATTTACTGTAACACCATGGCCGCTTTGAATTGTAAATTTGTTATAACGTCCGCCTACAACAGTCTGTCCGGCAGCAGGACCAACGGTAGGATGCCAAATAGCTCCACTTATGTTTCCAGAGCTTTGACTGAACCACTCCTGCTTACAACCTTTTTGGCTTATTTCAACGTCATCAAATCGAAGAAGATCCGATTTGCTTGTAGTGTAATTAAAGCGAATTCCAAAGCCTTTCATTACCGGAAAAGTCAAGCCTCCGCCAGTAATATCCACACCGGTTCCAAGCGACACAAGGTTATTAAAATCTCCATTATCATCAACTCTAAGATTCCACGTTCCTGCCTCATTAAGGGTCACCTCAAAACCGACTTTATTCCCGCCGTTCACGTTCGTTTCCCAGTCGATGGTGCTATTAACAATAGGCGTGCTAGCATAAGCACCATCAGTAACTCGGTAGAGACGGATATTATCATTGGTTCCCGCAGACGGTAAGCTATTTTGGTCAACCACCACCGCGTATCCATCTACTGAACTACCGAAAAGATTATTTTCAGAAGAAGAAAGGAAAACCTGAAAGTTGTTACTACTAGAACAATCGTCTTGGTACTTAACTTGAAATCTCCAAGTAGTAGATATACCAGGTAGGCAAACATCATCCATGGGAAAAGTTAGACTGCTTTGTCCTGCATTCGCTTGAAAACCATGTCTGGCAGAATGTGATCCGGTGATTGGAGCATTAGTACTTGCTGACCAAGCTGTTCCGGTTGTTACCCAAGCGGCAGGAATAGTCCCATTAAAATTCTCACTAAGCAGTGTTTCATAACCTGTATTATCATCAACTATAGATAGGGTGTATGTGTCTGTAGCGCTAACATAAGCATTCACTCCCCCGGTTGGATTTTGTAATCTAAAAACCAACGATGCGATATCGTCACACAGAGCATTGTCTGCAGGATCGATATAAACGTATCTTGTAGTGTAAGGTCCGCCAGCGGGCCATGTAAGAGTCTGAGTCGTGTAATTTGGCGCATATGTGGTTGCCGCGTTTGGTCCGCCACCTGATCTTGAAGAAGAGCCTGAAAATAACACCAAGTCTACAGTTGCTCCCAACCCTCCGGCGTTCGTAATATCAACTCCTATTGCAATATTACCTGCGAGATTTACATTTTCATCCGCAGTTCCGGTTAAAGAACCATTGATGGAAAAATAGGTGTCCGGAGGAAGAGGAACAAAACGGAAATTATCGAACTCAGGCGCTGTATTAGCGGGTACACCATTTGAGTGAATCGCCATAAATCCGAAATATGAATTATCTACAGGGGTGTAAGTGTTGTCAGTTATTGTAATTTGTAAATTAGTTGCAAGTAATTCAGGGCAACTTACAGGGGTGGCAGAACTTTGAGTTTCGGTGGAGTTTTGCGGTAATAAGCTTGTTCGTACTGTCCAAACCCCCGACTGTGTTCTTTTTACGAAAAAGGCAACTCCATAATCCGTTAGTCCATTAGCAATGCTGCCTGACGAGGTTCCAATGGTGGTAGCTGCGCCGTTTGTCACGACTTGTAATCTTATTTCATCTCCCCCGGAATCATCGCCCATTTGGAGACGATATCCATCAACGGTCCCCGATTCTAAGTCCGCCTCGTTGGCATACAACCAAATTATAGTTTGATTAGCCGCCGTAAGGTGTTGTGGGGTTGAATTGGTGTTGTTTCTACCTGTCCAAAAGTACCATTCTTGCTGAGTATTCCAACTTCCAATTTGTGTTCTTATGTGCGAAGTGCCCGCGGCAGTGGGAGATACATTAAGCCGAGCGGTATGGGTGCGATAGTTTTCTGTTCCTATCAATCCTGAAGTTGTGCTATTGTTGAGTATTGTAAAGCTAGAAGCATCTCCGGTCCAAGAAGGGCTGCTGAAGTTACCATCAATAAAGCTATCCGTTATTTCGTACTCAAGATAAGCTCGGTAGTTCGCGCTGCCATTACTTATAAACTTGGTGCTTGCACAGCCTCCTGAATCACCTCCGGTATATGAAATATATAACTCTATCACGTAGGTGCCTCTTGCGGTGAGGCCACTAATCAGGTTAGTTGAAGTTGTACCCTCCCACATTTGGTCACCGGCATTGGGAGTGTTTTGGCAGGTGTTCGGATTTTCACAAAGAAAACCAAGGGTTAGGGTTGAAAATGAAGGCGGGGTATCGCACTGTCTATAGATTCTATAGTGGAGTGTACCTGGGCAAACATTGCTGCCTCCATTTTTATAAGACCAAAACTGAGCAAATTGCAACGTCAAGGTTCCACCGTTTGTAAAGCGGCCAAAATTTTTATTTTGAAAATCAGGAGCAATAGTTCCTCCGGTCAAATCGTGATAGCCGTCAACACTAAAACTGACTCCAGATTTATATTCTTCCCAAGCTGCATTGGAGATAAGGGAAGAGATAAAAAGTAAAAAAAATACACTAGTTTGTTTGATTGTAGTCATTTGGATAACTATTTTTTGAGAATGGGTTTAATAATCCAAAACATTATTGGAATTGTAAAAGTAAGTGATTTACGGTCTAATCTAAAAGTTATCGTCACATTAAATCTATGTTGATTTAAGAGTGATGGAATGCCAATTGATCTTTTTTCTTAACGAAAAAGATACATTTTACCAAAGCCCTTTGTGAAATAAGCATCAGCGCCGCTTTGATTGACGTCGAGATTATCACCATTTAGACGCGTGAGAACACGATAGAGATAAACACCATTCGCCAATCGGTCGCCAAACTCGTCGGTTCCATCCCACGCATAATCAGTCATATTTCTCCCGATAAAGAGTTGCCCTAGCTCATCTTGAATTATTTCACGGACAATTTTGCCGCTTATGGTCATCACCTGAATTTTCATTTGGTCAGGAACCTCACTTCCCGTTAGGGTGAATACGAATCTAGTACTTGTTGAAAAAGGGTTGGGGTAATTCATTACCTCGGTTATACCGGGATTGTTGACAACCTCAAAATTTATTTCATAGTCGTAAAGTCCCGAAGGATTACCTTTTTTGTCTGTGGCTTGAACGCGAAGTTTGTATTTGCCGTCGATAGAAAAAGTTGGTTTATACTCAACCTTAAATTTATTTTTGGGCGCGCTGGCGGGAGTATATTGGAGCTCGCCCCCTGAAAAATAGACGGGTAAATCTTGGACTAGCGGTGTCGTTAAATACAATTTAACTCGAGAAGTATCGGACTCTTCGTTCATTATAAAAAAGGTATTCTCATCATCTATCGTAATCACAATTTCTGGTTTGGCGGAAATGATTTCGCCATTGAGTATATGACGACCATCTGCTGTAACTTCAAGTAATGGATTCAAATTATCTTGCGTTACCCAAAACGGTATTTGCAGAAGATTATTAAAATCATACTGTTCAGGTTGATCTTGCGCCCCGGTTAATAAATCTTTGGAATTAGCCTCAATGATCAGCCGATTATAGCCCGGGTATCCTGCGGTATTTATTTCAATAGTATCAATCAATATTGCGCCGGAAACCAAAGGGGCTTGCTTCGGATAATCTACAACATGAAGGTTTTTATTGCGGTCTTCAATTACATAGCTTACAAGCAAACTGTCCATATCTTTTGGTGAAATATTTTCGATCGCAAGAGCAATCTTCATTATTTCACCCTCTTGCAATGTGTCGGAACTTAAGTAAAATTCCCGAAAAGGATTCACAGCACATTCTGGCTCTTTGGTAAATAGTATGTCCCAGTTATTAAGTTGAGGCGCTGTGTAGAAGGTATTATCTTTTAATTCTGCCTCAAGCCGGATCTTTGAAAATTGATTGATACCCGCCACCTCGCTCAGTTGCTGTGATTGTTGTTCTTGTGCGTTCCAATTTGCTAAAAGTACTTCTGCTCCGGTGTTTCCAATTCCAAATAATTTGATACGAGTAGAGTCTCCCACTAATTCTTCAACAGTTGAAACATCCCAACTGGCTTGAGTCCAAGCTGAACCGGGGCCGATTATTGGACTTTTTACGATCGCTGAACCTGCCGATCCTATTATACTTTGTTCCAAAATAAGATAAGAATCTATTTCGGATCCAATGACAATTTGTTTAGTTTCTGGATGGCCTTTCTTTATGAAAAAAATAAATGGAACAGAATCCTGAGCTTCGAGAATCTCATTAGCACCGAGTTCGATAAATGCATCTGTAACAGAAGGCGAAAGAAGAGACCAATTTTGTTGCTGCCCGTGGAGCCAAGTATATATAAGCAGATAGTTTCCGTCGGGTACGGAGGAAGTAACCATGTTTGCAAATCCATCGAGTTGCGCTGCGCTATTTTGTTGAAAAATGAAATAGCGCTCGGATCTATTCCGCGCCGTTGCGCTTGCCATACTATTGCCAAAATCATGGTTGGGATTACTTCCATTAAAGTTACTTTCCCAAGGAACAAACGTGGCACTATCAAGCACAGCAACCATAAGAGCGGGTGTATTGAACCCAAAGCCACCATATTCTTGAACATCAAAGTCGAGTTGATATCGAGTGGATAGAGACTCAAATGTGGTGTTAGCTTCACCAAAAACCTCGCATTTTAAATTGACTTCAGTCGGACTAAACTCCCATTTTAGCTCTTCTCTATTTTGATTTATGTTTACTTTATGATTATTTTTAAATTGAAAAAAATGTTCTTGTCCCCAGCCATTTAATCCTATTCTGAATTGAAAACTGCTTTGGCGCCACCTGTATGGTGCTGTGGGTGATATGCTGTCGGGTGAGCACCTCCAGAAAACGACATCTTCATTACTCAACTGCCAGGGTAACAACCACTCAACAATACCCCCCGATTGGTCGATGCTCATGTTATGAAGCAGCGGAGAATTAAATTCATCGGTAGTGTCCGCCTGAAAAATATATCTTTTATATGTTTCTAGTGGATTGCCAGTGGAAGCTTTCAATCTAGGTTGGGGGTTGTCTATTATGCTAAATTCATAAGGATAAACTGGATACAGTTCGCCAGTACTTATTAATAGATTTTTGTTTAACACAATGTTGTTTCCAACGTCATCCAACTCATCTATCAAATTGGTGGGATAGTCCAAGAACACATCAAATTCATTGACTCCGGCGCCTTTTAAAGGATCGTTTTCGAGGTAAAAAATAATTGAATCGAGTCCGATAATGCGATCGATTATCTGAACATAATTAGTGTCAGTTCCATCGGGATATCGACGTACTAACTCCACTCCTACGGGGTCATTTGTGGCTTTTCCTATATTTTCTACAATAACCGAAACCGTGAATGAAGAGTTGGAAGTAGTAACTTGAGGTGGGTCAAATAAAATGGAAGATTGAGAAATGCTGTAGTCTGGCTTGTCCCAAGGGTAAATTCTTATTGCCGGATCACCATGTAATGCAAAAGTGAGCGCTGCATTTGTGCGGTAAAAATCACCGGGAATTTGAAAATTTTCTACAGCACTCTTCATGCATTGTCCGATTGTATTGCCATAATTATCTCTAAATATGGAACGATAAAGATTATCAGTGTATATATTTAAGTAGGTTGGAATACCTAAATCGCCTTTTGCGAGAAAACCTATTACTCCTTTGTTGGGAACAAGGACAAAGTTTTCGCTAGCACTATTTGCGTCTGATAGATTTATATTACCAGTATAACAAGAGTTCCCAACGAGAAGAGGATACTTCCCTTGATTATTATAACTCTGAGGCGTGTCGATGTTTTGATCAAATCCGCTGCTGCTTGCATGGCCAAAAAATGTCATTAGTGAAGCTCCCTGATTAATAAGAAGCTGAATGGAGTCAGAAACATTGATTTGAATTGGCTCTAAAGTGTTTTTGAAAAAAGAACTTACTTTACCTCCATAACAAGTATCACTTACAATAGAGCTATAGTTATTTAAGTAGTTTCTAAACAAGCCTTGCTCAAATGCATTGCCACCTCCTCCAAAATGTAGAATGTTTTTTTGCCATGAAGCAGGTGGTTGGTTTTCATGTTCTACCACCTTATTTAAGTATTCCTGAACTTGTTGTACATTTTGTGCGGCTAACCTACCTGTTGGAATTGCAGGCTGAGAGATTGTTCCAAAAATGCCCGCAGTGAACACTAGGTCACTCCCTTGATAGCCCCATGTTGGGATAAGATTTTGTAAATATTTTGCAGGATCATTTCGGGCCCCCGTTGTTGCGCTTATTGTAGCTTCATGTACACTTTTTCCAATTATAAAAAGATGAGATGGGGGCGTTTGTGAGCTTTGTAATGCATCGAGACAGAATCTTCTAATTGCCAAAGGGTGTTTATAAACTCCTGAGGCATATTGCATATAAAGTTCTTCTATATTAACTACAATAGAAGGGGACTCTGCGCTGTTTCTGTAAATGCCATAATTCACTGCCGCAGGCCATAAAGTTGGATGTGTAACTATTATAAAGGATTCGCTTAAATCTTCTTCAGTGTAATGGTTGAAGTAACCAGTGGAGTTTACAGGGGTGATGCTTGTTAGCTCTTGCACATGCAAAGGCTCAAGCATTTTCAGATTAACAACTTCGTTGCCCTCAGCAGGAACAAGCGCGGAGGTTATACCGTTGTTCCAAGCTGTAATAATTTCTTTACTTAATCCGTTTTTTAGAATAAACAGTCTAGCTTCAGGCGAAAAGCCATTTACGTTTATTAGAATTACATTACTTAGATTGGGATTGTTAATCGTGAAAACTGCGGGCTCAAAATTGCTAAAATTTAGCAATCTCGGATAAATCATTTGAACATAGCTCACGGCATTGATGTCGGTCACTACGTTGATATCATCAATGCTCCTGTGTGTGATTCTTGTCGTCGTTGAGGAAAGATCGGAGGCGTCGAGATTAAAAAAAATGCGATTTAGCTGATATCCATAAAAACTTGTGTCGGATTCTACATTAAACGGATTGCCCCAACCAACCTGAAGGTGATGATTTGGTGATCCTTGCGCTAACGAGGCTCCAGCAGATAAACAAAGAACTTTTGCAGGAGGCGCACCAGAACCAATATAAACCTCAGGAGTTGGTAAATCACAATGATGTGAATTGCCCTTTGAAAATGGTGGTGCAAACCAGCCCTCGGCCTCGTCATAAGTCGGCAGACTAATTCCATTTACATCTTGCTTGCCGAGTTGATAGTTGGAATGAAAATCAACAGCGGATTTAAAATAACAAAAAGGAATGGGATCGTAATCACCAAAATTGCTTGCAGAAAAATTACTACAACGTAAGGCCCCAGTAGTTTCCGACAGCGTTAAAAAATAATGAATGGTATCATTAAAAAGACTGTATTCGGGATTACAAACGAAGTTGGGATTGGTGTAAGTTAGACTGTCCAACCAAGAATCGTTTTTTTCTCCGAAGAACTCCAAATAATCACCAGGGTGGAGGTTTCCGTCATCTTCACCGACGACTTTGATACTTATTTCCTTTCCTCGTCCGTACATCCTAATGAATTGAGGGTTGATGGTATTCACCGGAAAGCCGCTGTTTAAAAGTGTGCTGTAACTTATACGATAAATTCGATCGGCAGACACTTTTATTTTCCAGTATTGCTGAGAGTAATTGATCCATTCGTTCCCAATTTGGCCAAGGACTCCCAATGGCCCAAAGAGGAACAGCGAGAAGAGCATCAAATATTTCTTGGTATGTGCAGCCAATATGTGGATTTGTTGTTGCTAAGATAGTAGCATCACGAACAGAAACAAAGTCAAAATTTATTAGCGGATTTACGACTGCAACATTTGCAGAATTATTGTTCTACGAAACGTATAAGTTTCATAGTTTTGACAAACTCCTTTTCACCACAAACAATCCAACGATCCCCAAAATATTGCGCCTCAAAAAATTTATTGTAACCTATGGTTTACATGCGCTTAAATCAACAGCTAATAATAATTACTTTATGAAAGAAACCAGATTTAAAATCTATTTATCAGCCCTTGTAGTCATGAGTGCTATGGTAAAGGTAAGTGCCCAAAGCGGACCGATTGCCGCCGGTGGAGAATGCACAGGTGTCGGCGGAACGATGAGTTACTCGGTTGGGCAAATTGATTATATTACTGCAGATGGAAGTGGAGGAGCAATGTCAGAAGGTCTGCAGCAACCCTATGAAATTTATATAGCTATAGGGGTGGGCGAAATTGAAATTGCTTTGGAGATGGTAGTATTTCCCATTCCTGCCAGAGACATACTTAATCTACAGATAGACAGATATAATGATTTGATGAGTTTCAAACTTTATGGTTTGTCGGGTAATCTAATTGTTGATCAAAAAATTATAGGCAAACAGACACAGATAGACTTGTCAGGATTGTCGCTCTCTACATATCTTCTTCAGGTTTGTGAACAAGGAAAAGAAATTAAAACATTTAAAATTATAAAGAATATTTAAAATGAAAACAATTTATACACTTCTTTTTGCATTGATGCTGACCGTTTCGGTCTTTGCTCAGGCACCACAAAAAATGAGTTTTCAAGCGGTAATTAGAAACACCAACAACACATTGGTTGCAAGTACAAATGTGGGTATTAGAGTAAATATTTTACAAGGATCTGATACAGGTTTGCCGGTTTATATTGAAACGCACCAAGCGACAACAAATATTAATGGTTTGGTGTCTCTCGAAATTGGAATTGGCACAGTTGTACAAGGCACATTCGCCGCTATAGACTGGGGTCAGGGACCGTATTTCATAAGAACAGAAACGGATCCTCAAGGTGGATCTAATTATACTATTATCGGCAAACAACAGTTGTTGAGTGTGCCTTACGCTTTATATGCCGCCAACTCGGGTACAACTGGACCGCAAGGTCCGCAAGGTCCTGCTGGTTCTGCTGGAGCTTCTGGTTCTGCCGGTCCTCAGGGATTACAAGGCATGCCCGGAATTGCTGGCGCTACGGGCTCACAGGGTGAAATCGGTCTGACTGGAGTTGATGGTTCTCAAGGCCCTGCAGGCCCGGCCGGTTCTATTGGTCCTGCGGGAGTTCAAGGATTACCAGGGGCAACAGGTTCAGCGGGACCGCAGGGTCCTGCCGGGCTAAATGGTATGCTAGGTAATACAGGCCCTTCAGGAGCAGCGGGTGCTCAAGGATTAACTGGTGCAACGGGGGCCGCAGGGCCTCAAGGTCCTGTCGGATTGGACGGTCTTGCTGGTCTTGTTGGTCTTACGGGACCGGTAGGCCCAGAAGGGCCATCAGGTCCAGCGGGTGGTCCAGCAGGTCCGCAGGGGCCGCAAGGTCCTGCAGGCATCGACGGTTTGCCAGGCCCACAAGGTCCTGCAGGCGGCCCACAAGGCCCACAAGGACCAATCGGCCCAATTGGCCTAACTGGATTAGCTGGTTCCGACGGGTTACAAGGTCCTGTCGGTCCAATAGGCCCCCAAGGAATTTCAGGCGCCCTAGGCCTACAAGGTCCTGCGGGAGTGGGCGGTGCACAAGGTATTTCTGGTCCAGTAGGTCCACAGGGTTTAACTGGCGCTAATGGCCCAACGGGTTTGTCTGGAGCTGATGGTTCACAAGGTGCTGTCGGCCCGATAGGCCCGCAAGGATTAATCGGTTCTGTGGGGCCACAAGGTCCTGCCGGAGTTAATGGTTTGCAAGGCTTGGCGGGCCCACAGGGTCCACAAGGCTTGTCGGGGGCTACGGGTGCTCAAGGTGTTGCCGGCCCTCAAGGTTTGACTGGGGCAACAGGTACCACAGGTTCTGCCGGAGTTGCCGGCGCAGCAGGGCCAGCGGGTCCACAAGGATCCCAAGGTGTTGCCGGACCTCAAGGTTTGACGGGAACAACTGGCGCAACAGGTCCGGCGGGTACTATAGGTCCAGTCGGAGCAACGGGCG
>Ga0105048_10005846_pt1 | contig 19873 bp, 12 predicted proteins | sample MAT05_FD_78382 | JGI IMG/M metagenome (GOLD analysis project Ga0105048, IMG submission 78382) | Freshwater microbial communities from Lake Fryxell liftoff mats and glacier meltwater in Antarctica - MAT-05 | ecosystem: Environmental > Aquatic > Freshwater > Ice > Liftoff microbial mat | place...
CGGGGCTTCGGCTGGGGCGGCGGCTTCGGACGAGGCTTGGGCTGGGGCGGCGGCTTCGGACGAGGCTTGGGCTGGGGCGGCGGCTTCAGACGGGGCTTGGGCTGGGGCGGCGGCGGAGTGGGCTGGGGCGGCGGCGGAGTGGGCTGGGGCGGCGGCCTGGGCCTGGGCTGCGGCGGATTCGGGGGCTGTGGGTATCCGCTCTACGGCGGCGGCGGTTGCGGCCTGGGCTGCTGAGCGCTGAGCAAGGAGCCGACGGGTCGGGCCCTGGCGTCCGCCTCGAGAGGCCTTTGATCGCGCGGATTGTGCCCCTCATCGCGCAGCGCTACTCACGCCAACGATAAAGGGCACTTCACGGATTGGCAGCCGACGGGGCGCTCCAGCGTATGTTCGCTGGAGCGCTCCGATCGGCCTTTTCGTCTTCTACGGCTTCTCGGTGCTACGTGCCGCCACCGGCGCCGCCGGCGCCACTGCTCGTCGACGTCCCGGCGCCCTGCTCGGCGATCCAGGACTTCAAGCACTCCATCTCCATCTGGGTCAGGCTGGGACGCCCGAGCGGCATACGGCTACCGCACGAGACGGTGGTGAGGAGCTTGGTGTATATCACGCTGGCGGTGGCGTTGGCCGGATTCGCCAGCACTCCTGGGCACATCTTGGCGTTCACGCCGACCACGCGCGCGGCGACGCCGGGGGACTCGAGATCGAGTCCAATCTGCGGCTTCGAGGTCCCGTGGCAGGTGCTGCCGCCGCATTTGGCGGCGAGGAGCACGGTCGGCACGTCCCCGCAGGGATCTCCGGATCCCGTTCCTGTCCCGGTCGCGCTGCCGGTCCCAGCCGCGCCGCCGTCGAGGAAATCTGCCTTGTTATCGAGCGATCCGGGACAGCCCCCGAGCGCCATGCTCACGCCGATTCCGAGGAGAACGAGCGCGATTCGATCAGTATGCATAGGCCACGCCCAATCCGACCCCGAGGAACTCGTCAAGCGCTCCTCCCGCGACGTACGCGTCGCCGAGGACCGGATGAAACTTGTAGAAATATCGGGTGTAGTGCCCACGCATGCGGAGCTCGAACCCGGATCCGAGCACCAGCGCGAGGCCGACGCCAAGGTCCACACCGCCGACCGAGCTGTCGCGGAAGCGGTCGTAAACGGGCCCGGCGGAGAGGGGCCCGTCGTAACCAACGTCGAGCAGGAGGGCCATTTTCCAGAAAGGGATACGACCGTCGATGCCAGCCCGGAGCGAGGCATACGTGACGGCGGGCAGAGAGTCGGTGATGGCGCCGCTCGCGTCGAAATTGAACTGCAGATAGTCAATCCCGCCGGAGACGCCGATCATCGGCCCGGTGGGGCTACCCGGGTGGAAGCGGGCGCGCAGCCCGCCGCCGATGCGCGTCCACCCCGTGCTCACCGAGGTGCCGTCGTCGGTGACCGAAGAGATCCCGAAGGCGTGGGCGAAGCGCATCGTGAGGCCGAGGTCGCGCACGATCGGGATCGTCGTCCCGGCCGCGGGATAGACCTCGATCCCGACCGACGGCACTGGCACACCGAAGACGCCGTACGAGCTCGTGTTGGGGCTGAGCGCATCCTTGTAGTCGAAGCGCCGGCCACCAATCTCGAAGGCCACGTTGGCCACGACAATGGCGGTGTTCACCTGGCCGCGCTGGCGCCCGCCGGGGGGAAGAGGAGGAGGAGGAGCGACGGTCGGGCCCGAGACCACGGCCGGACCCACCGCCACAGGGGCCTTGGGCGCCGGGGCGCCCGCCGCAGCGTAGGCGTCGAGCTGCGTCCCGATCGCGGCAATCATCGCCTCCTTGTTGGACGCGGCGTCGGTGGTCAAGGCCACCTCTTTGACCAGCTTCGGCTCCGGGGACTTCGGATCGATCCAGATCAGCGTCGCGATCATGCTCGCGCCGATCTTGATGGTCCGACCCGCGAGCACCGCCTCGGCGTCGACGGCGGTGGCCGCGTTACGGATCTTCGGGATCGACGTGTTGCCCTTCTGCCGTGTCAACGGAGCGCCGACCGGGAGCCGCAGGCCTTCCCGCGTCAGCGCTTGCGAGAGCGCCGCCGAATCGACCACCGGAAAGCGATCGGCGAGCGCTGCCAGGATCGCCGATCGGACGACCTCGGGCTCGATGCCCTCGAGGTAGATGCCGATCGGCTTGCCGGCCGGGGGATCCGCCGCCAGCGTCGGCCGCGAGCTGGCCGTCATCGCCATGAACACGGTGAACGCCGCGACCAGGAGGCCGACGAGACGGGCTGGGACGCATTGGAGAGCCAACGCGCGTGAAGAAGGCCGGAAATTCAAGCTTTGCAGAGGAGCCTCGGACGATCGGGGGTTCGAGCCGGAGAGCGCATCGTGTCGGTACAGGTTGCCCGTCAGCGCCGGCAATTTGCAAGCACGCATCGCGCGCAGCGCGAAATTGCGACGCCCCCCCAATCGCCTCCGCGTCGCCCACCGCTACAAAGCGGCGGGCGACTCAGGGGTGAAGATCAGACGAGAGCACCCTGAACGATCTTGCCGGCGGTGATCTGATCGTCGAGGGACGAGACGGGGATGCCCATCGCCTTGCCCAGCGTCTTGGCCAGGGACGGGAGGGTAGACCCGGCGGGGATGTCACCGTTGGTGTCAGCGGCGCCGGTCACCGAATCGATGCCCGTGCACATCGCGCCGGAGGCCTTGTTCGGCTCCAGACCGCCGACGATGCCGGCCTTGATCGCCTTGCCAATCATCACCGAGATGCTGTGAACCGGGCTGTGGCCCCGGCCAAACTGGGTGTTGAATTCGCGACCAAAGACGTTCATCGTCGCGAAGGTGACCTTGTCTTGAAGGTTGTTGGCCTTCAGCTGGGTCATCAGCAACTTGATGTTGTCCACCGAGTTGAGGGTCTGCGTCGTCTCGTTCTTCCACAGCGCGTCGGTGTGGTTGTCGCCCGAGAAGGGCAGGTGAATCGTGACGACCGGGGTCACGTTCAGCTTCACCAGGATGACGGCGGCGGTGATCTGATTGGCGACGGCGACCTTCGGATCGCTCTCGTTGTCCTGGATCTTCGCGAGGTCGCTCGCGACCTGCTCGATCAGACCGCGGATCTGCGTCTGGGAGAGCGCCATCTGGTCGAGGAACGCGCGCTCGGCCGTCGTCTCGGCCCGGTTGGCCTTGAAGAGCGCGTTGAGCTTGTCGAGGCTCGAGTCGCGCAGCCCCTGGAGGTCTTTTTCGATCCCGGTGGGGCCCGTGAGGAGGGATTTCAGACCCTTCGGGCTGAGGTTGGGCAGGTACCGGCCACCGTAGCTCGCCAGATCGCCGCCGAGCGTCACCGGCTGCGGCTGCACCGTCCCGAAGCACTCGTAGAGGTTCTTCGAGAAGTACGAGACCATCTCTTCGCCGCGACGCAGCTCGCCCATCAGCTTCAGCACCTTCCCCAGCTCGCCGTGATTGGCAGTCTGGGTGCGATGGTGGAAGAAGCACGTACGGTCGAGCACGTCCTGCGGCAGCGTGGACCAGGGCGCCGCCGCCGAGGTGGTCGTGGCGCCCAGCTTGAGGGGCTTCTCCACCATCTCCAGCGTGTCGGGGTGATTGACCGCCCCGGGCAAGAAGGAGGGCGGGAGATTGTACGTGCCAGGCACGTTGCAATTGAGCGCGTCGCCGTTCGCTGACATCGACAGGATCAGGAACTGCGAGGTCGCCATCGCCTTGCAGGCCTCGTCGCTGCGCGCGATGCTGGGATTGAGGAGGAAGGAGATCGGGAGACCCGTCGCCATCGCCTTGAGGCCGATGAGCCCCGCGCCGAGCAAACTGCCCTTGAGTGCATCTCGTCGTGAAATCATTGGCGTCTCCGTCACAGGCCCATGGCCAGAGAGGTGGGCGAGGTGCAAGCAAGAACGAACGTGGAGGTCAGCGCCTGGGTGGGAGTGCCACCAGCCGTGATCGCAGCGGCGTAGTGATCTTGAAGGATCTTCGTCGCATCAACCACGGTCGGATCGCCGGAGGCGAGGCCCATGATGTTGGCGACAAAGTCGCCGATCGCCTGGTCCTTCTTGCCGCTGTTGTAGAGGTTCATCGGCGTCTTGTCGACGGTGAGGTCGGCCGCGACCCGACAGACGGTCTCGGCGGCTCCGCGGAAGAACATCGTGGGATCGGTCGAGAGCGCCGGAGCTTCCGCGCCGCGCAGGTAGCCGTCCAGCGGGATGTTGTTGCGGACAGCCTGCGCCTTGGTAGCGTCGGTGATCGAAGCGCAGATGTTGGCCGTGAGCTTGAGTCGGTTGGTCAGCGAGGCGCAGAGGTGGTCTTGCCGCGCGACGCTCACCATCTCGCCCAGATCCGTCCTGGTCTTCGTCTTCTCGGCCCCGGTGATGATGGGTGAGGAGAACAGCTCGGCCACGAGGGTCTGGAAATCGAACTTGCTGTCGACGAAGGCCTTGGAGATGCGGAGGAACTCCGGATCATCCTCGGAGCAGGCGTCCGAGTTGGCGTAGAAGCAGAGCTTCTGCACCCAGGCGGTCGGGAAGTTGGGGTGCTTGATCATCGTCAGCGCCAGATCGTCGAGCGTATTCAGCGCCGACTTTTCGCCGAGGAAGTCGAAGTTCGACGCCTTCAGCGTCTGCGCCGAATCCTTCTGGATGTGGTAGTTGTACGTGAAGTTCTTGCGGAAGATGGCCCGCATCGGGTCCATCGTCTGGTGGCAGCCGTAGCAGGGGCCCGTCGGGTCCGAGTGGTTACCATCGCCCATGTCGAGCACGGTCGTGGTGCCCTTGTCCACCGGGTTGATGCTCTTCCCGAGGGCGACGACGAGCGTCTGATTCATCACGTCGCGAGCCTGGTTGCTCTTGTTCGTTTGCCAGTTGGCAAAGAACGCCGGCGTGCTGAAGAAGCCGACGCGCGGCATACGCGCGACGAGCACCTTCGAGGTGCGCAGCGACTTGAGATCGTAGAACGGCGTCAGCTTCTCTAAGGCCATCGGCGTGCGGATCGTCACGCGCCGCCAGACCGAGTCTTCCGCGGTGAGGAAGGTCGGCTTGAAGTTCTGGGTGCCGTCACAGTTGGGCTTGTACTTACCCTTGTCGGCGTCCGGCACGTCAGCCGGAATCGGCGGCCCAACGGGCTGCTCGAGGGCTTCGCCGCCCATGGGCGCGTTCCCGAAGAGCATGGCGTACGCCGCCTGCGTCTTGTTCTTGTAGTGCCGTTCGCTGTACGGCATGGGCGTGGTGATGACCTTGCCCGCCGCGTCGAGCGTCACGTGCCCTGTGGCGTCGACCACCGGCATGGCGCAGGCGAACTGAGCCGGTACCGGGAAGTGCAGGTAGCGCGGGCTCAGCGGATCGAGCGTCTGATCGAGCGTGATCGGCATGTTCAACGCGGGATCGACGTAGGTGGCCCAGGCGTCGAACGTGCTCACGATCGTCCCGTCGGGCTTCGGCACGTTCGGCGTGATCTTGTTGGCGTCGTCCGACAGCGTCTGATCGATGTAGAGATAGAAGGCCATCAGCGCGGGAGTCATCATGAACTCGTGCGTCGTCACCGAGTTGGTGAAGGGCAGCTGGAGCTTGAAATCGTCCAGCACGGTGCGCGCGAACATATCCCGGGCGGCGTTGAGGACGGTCGTGTCCTGAAGGTTGGCGACGCCGCCCTGATCAACGAAATCGTTGATGGTGAGCTGCGTTTGCTGGAACGCCTTCTGGAAGAAGCTGAACAGCTTGTCCTGCGCCTTCGGCGCGACGAACCAGGTGTGGACCATCTCGCGGAGGGCCGCCGGATCGGCTTCGACGGCCTTGATCTCGTCTTCCGTCGCGGCCTCGCCGATCATCAGGTTCTTCACCTTGGCGACGTAGATGCGCGCGGAGACGGGCTCGTACGGGAACTGCTCGACGTAGACGCCGGTGCTGCTGGAGCCGCTGCTGGTGGAGGCGCCGCCGCCGGAGCCGGTGTCCGCTGCGCCGTTGGGACCGATTTTACCGATGCAGGCGCCGGCAGAGAGCGCCATGATTGCGGAGAGGCCCAGAAGGCGCCTGTTCCCCCATGCCGTTCGTTGTCGATGCTTGATTGGCTGTGCCATGGGGACATCCTTTAATGGGCATGCGCCGGAGCGATAGGATTGAACAGAGCGCCCGCCAGAGGGGCGGGAATGCGCCCTAAGTCCGAGTCGAATGCCAGCTTCGAGGCAACCGCGTGGGCCCCTTCGAATCGCAGGCAAACTTCTCGCATCCAATTCCACGCTTGCGGTCGCGCGGCGTCAAACCATTTATCGGAAAAAATGGAGAATTGTGCGCCCCGCGGCGGGTCCAGGCCGTCCGAAGACCCGGGATAGCGGCCATGGAGGAATGTTACCGTGTCTACGGAGCGAGGCTTGCCGCGCCGCTGGGAAGGGGCGCGGTGGTCAGAGCGGAGCGGCGCTCACCGGGGCATAGAGCACGTCGGTGCGCAGCACGTGCTTCTCGCCGGAGCGCACCTCGCTCGCCTCGTGGAGGATGCGATGCTGGAACAGCAGCGCGCTGCCGGCGCGCGGGATGACGCGGCGCGGGAGCTCGGGGAAATCTGTCTCGCCGCCCTCGAACCCGTCGTTGAGATAGAACACCAGCGTGAGCAGGCTGCGCACGCCGTCGCCGAGCTCGACGACCGTGTCCCAGTGGGCGCCGTGCCGCTCGCCCGGGCCATAGCGATAGAGTCGGAGGCGTGGATTGGCCCCCGCGAGCGTCATCCCCGAGAGCATGCGTGGGACGGCGGAGGCGACGCGCGCGAGCAGGGTGTTGGCCTCGTCCGCGTCGTCCCACATCGTGCGGGTATTGTTGCGCACGGCGAGATCGATCTCTGGACCGTCGTGGCCGACGATCGGAGCGACCTCGGTGCGCCCCTCGCGGAGGCGGCGGGAGTAATCGGCGCACAGAGAGCGCGGGAGCGCGTCGTCGACGGTCCACACGAGGGGCTGCGTCAGATCGAGGTGACCAGCGTACATTGCGGCGAGGATACCGCAGGCGAGGCGCGTTCGCGCGGCTTCCTGGTATCGAACCTGGGAGCGCGGGGTCGGCTCAGAACGAAACAGCCACCGAGCCGCGGGCCAGCGCGCCGGCGGGGCGGAGCGCGGGCAGCATGATCGCGCCGTAGATCCGCGGATCGTCTTCCTGTGGCTCGGGTTTGTAGACCATGTCGCTCATGCCTGCGAAGCCGTAGCCGAGCTCGCCGGTGAGCCAGAAGCGCGACGTGGGCGCCTCGCGCGGGCCGGTGCTCGAGAACATGAACGCCGCGCCCGCGGTGGTGTCGAGCGCCCAGCTCCAGCTCCCCGTGACGAGGGGTCGCGCGGAGCCGGGGTCGGTGAGCGAGCCGCCGAGGTGCACCGCGGCCGGGGCGATCTTGGCGAAGAAGGTCAGGCGCCGCGCGGCCTCGAAGCGCGACTCGAGGCCGACGCCGAGGCGGTGGAGCACGAGCCTGGCCTCGTTCGCGCGCGCGGTGCCTTTGATGCGGACGTAGTCCCACTCGGCGAGCGCCGCGACGGAGAAGGCGCCGCGCTTCAAGAGCGTCGGTCCGGCGACGAACGAGACCTGGGAGACAGCGTTGCTGGCCGAGAAAGGATCGAGCCCGATGCTCGGCATGATCATGCTGCGAAAGCCGAGCGCGAGGTTGATCTCCGGCACCCGAGAAGCGGACCGGGGCGAGGGGGCGACCGCGGAAGGTACCTCCTCGGCGCGAGCGGAGAGAGGGAGGGCGATCGTCGCGGCGAGCAGCGCGCCGCCGAGGAGGGAGTGAACTTTCATCGAAGGCTCCCGAGGAGGATGCTGTGGTACTGCACCGCTGTTTCGAGCGAGGGGTGCTCGGCGTCGAGCACAGTCAGGCCCAGATTGCCGAGCGAGTGGACGGCGACGAGCGCGCTGCCGCCGCCGCGGCGACCGATCTCGAAGGCCTCCTGCACCGGGGAAGCGAGGGTGAAGTTCTGCGGATGGAGGTTGGCGAGCTCGAGCGCGGCGAGGTCGTAGCCGCCGGGAGCGAGCAGCCAGGATCGCTCTCCGTCAGGAGATACGGTGACATTGACTCCGAAGGAGGAGGCCACGATCGGAGAGGCGGTGCGGGCGATCAGATCAAGGACGAAGAATGCCTTGCCGTCGGCCGCGGCGAGGATCTTGAGGCGATCGTTGGGCGAGGGCACGTCGATCACCCGGGCGACGGGCTGCTCGAGCACGAGGCGCTCCACGCTCTTGTAGGGCTTGCCGACCGTGGATCCGAGCGCGACGAAGGCGACGTACGGGCTCGACGCCGACCAGAGCAGCGCCACGTCGGCCCCGGAGGCGGAGCCGCCGACGATGCCCGTCACCAGCGAGAGGTGCTCGAAGGGAGCGCCGAGCGCGACGTCCTTGGAGATCCCCGTCGCAGGATCGATGAGCGACAAGCTCTGCTTCGAGGGCACGAGCGCGGCGAGGCGGAGGCCGCCGTCGGTGTTGACGAAGGCCACGTCGCTCGGCGGGCCCGAGGCGAGGACGACGTTGGGCGTCGGCTTGAAATCGTGGGCGGAATCGCTCGCCGTGGACGCGAGCAGGTCGACGAGGATGACGCTGGGATCGTTGGCGAGGCGGATGGCGAGGCGAGCGTCGTCGTTGCGCGTCGGATCGCCGTCGCTCACCACAACCTGGACCGGCGCGACGCGATCGCCGGTCGTGCTCAGGCGCACTGTCACGTCCCCGCTGGCCGGATCGCTGAGATCGATGAGGCCGACGTCGCGATCGGTGAGGACGACGAGCAGGCGGCGCGCGGCGCTCGGGAGGCCGAGCGTGGGAGTGAAGATCAGGCTCTGAGGGCGACCGCCGAAGCTGCGGAGGGTGAGCGAGGTCGGGTTGCCCGCCCCGGGCGGCTTCGCGAGATCGACGATGGATAGCTCGTTGGGGTTGGCGACGAAGGAGGAGTCCGCGGCCGAAGGATAGATGACAGCAAAATGCCCCTCGGGATCGACCGCCAGGCCAGAGAGCGGGTCGGAGATATCGTAGGTCCGGAGGAGGCGCGGAGAGGCGCCGCCGTCGATCATGGCGAGCCCCGGCCCTTGATCGTCCGGCCCCTCCCGCGGCACGTCCCCGCGCGCGAGAACGAGGAGCGCCGAGCCGTCCGGCGTGGTCGCCGACGAGGCGAAGCCGCGGCGCATCGGCACCGAGACGGGAGAGAGGGTGAGGTCCTTCTCGACGGGCGTGAGCAGCACGCGCTCGGCCAGGACGTCGACGAACGCGGCGGATCCCTGGAGCCCGTGGGCGGAGACGGCGACGGACGCGGTGTCCCAGACCGGATCGCGCTCGCCGCAGGCCGGGAGAAGAGCAGTGAGCAGAGAGGCAATCACCAGAGAGCGATGCCCGGGGAGGTTGGTCTTCATTTGCTGCCGTCGACGACCTGGGTGCCGAGCTCGAACCCGGTCAGGGTCCGGGCCTCGCCCGTTTTGAGGTTCACGAAGGTAATGCGCCCGTCCGGGTGCTTTTGCGCGACGAAGCCGCGGTCGGCGCCGACGACGATGCCCGCGGCGATCGGCAAGCTCGCGAGCGGGAGCTTCTGCACTTTGAGCGAAGGCATGGACGCGAGGACGAGCTGATAAACGCCGGTCGCCTGATCTCCGGCCGCGATCAGCCCGCGATCGCCCGCAGGGGAGATGGCGAGCGAGATCACCGGCGCGTCAAGGCCGACGATCTTGGGGGGCAGATCGAGCGCGATCGGCGCGACGCTGAACGCCGCCGGGTAGTGCGAGCCGGCCTCGACGAGCGCGTCGTGGAGGACGAGCGCGTGCGAGGCGTCCGCGGTCGGGAAGACAGCGAGGATGGGAGCGCGCAGCGAGACGAAGTGCGACGTCGGAGGCGAGACCTTGGGGTCCATCACCGCGAGGAGCTTGCTCGGCGTAGCGTTGGTGTAAAAGAACGCCGTCGAGCTCTTGGCCGCGAGCGCCGTTGATCCAATCGTCGCGTCGATCGCGACGAGCGTGACGCTCGCTGGATTGGCGAAGATGGCGGGAACGGCCATGAGGGCGACCTGGCTGGTGTCGCGGATCACGGCGACGGCGGTGGTGCCGTCGGCGGAGAGGTCGAGATCGGTAGGCAGTCCAGGGAGCGGGACGTCGACGCGGGCGCCGTCGGAGAGGGACAGGACGCCGATGCTCGGCGCGCTGCTCCGGAGGAGCGCATAGGCGCCGTCAGGGGTGATCGAGACCTCCGGCACGAGCTGAGGGGGCTTGTCAGCGAAGGCAACGTTCTTGATCACGGCCGGGCCCGCCGCGCCGTTGAGGGCGACGACGCTGACGCCGTCCTCGGTGACGGCGAAGGCTCGCCCGGATTGGGCGTCGAAGCTGATGGCGAAGGGGCGATAACCGACGGTGAGAGCCGTCGATTTCTCGGCGCCCGGGGTGAGGTCGAGGACGGTGATGTCCTGATAGCCTTCCACCGGATCAGGGCTCATCAGGAAGTGGGAGTTCGTCCAGGCGATGGCCCAGTGGCCATTGGTGGAGACAGACCACCCGTTGCCCGAAGAGGGGACAGGGATGGAGAGCGCCGTGAGCCCCGAGGACGAGGCGCGGAGCACGGTGGCGTCGTTCGAGAGGACGTTGAGGACGATGGCCACGTCGTCCGTCGCGTCAGGGATGGGGGCCACGAAGGTGGGGCCGTTGCCCGCGTCCACGAGCTTGATTTCGAGGGTCACCGCGTCGATGTAGGCGACGCGGCCGCTGCTCGGGTTGGCGACCCAGACGTACTTGCCAGTCGCCACGGGGGCGCCGTAGCTCGACTCGACCTCTTTCTCGGGCGGGACGACGACCCCGCCCGTCCCGGTGCTGGTCGTCGGATCGACTCCGCCGCTGGTCGCCCCGCCCCCACTGCCCGTCCCCGAGCCGCCGCTGCCGGTGCCTCCGTCGTTACTGCCGGTGCCGCACGCTGCCACAACGGCTGCAAGGCCAACCCCCAGGGCGAGGCGGGAGGCGCGCGGGCGAGGCGTGGGCCGACGGCCCTGATATCGAGTTTCTTCGTCCATCATAGCTCTCGGGGAAGCAAAGTAAGCCAAGATGATCACCGCTCGAACGCCGCGCGGAGGGCGCCGTCGAGCTACGATTGCAGGCAGAGCACAGGGCGTGCCCGGCTTCTTTCGTGGAGGTTTCCGGGAGTTGTGGGCGATCCGAGCGACAGGCGCCCTGGCATCGATGTCACGGGCGAGCGGCCGAGCGAGGGCGGCCTCTAGCGCGCGCTCGACGCGGCGGATCAATGCTCCGCGAACACGCCGAAGAGCTCCAGATGACGCATCGGATCGTCGGAGCTGACGTTGGGAACGGTCACCTCTTCGGACCCGAGCCAGTCCGGGATCCGCTTGGCGGAGACGACACGCCACGGGAGCACGAGCTCGGCCATCTGCTCCGGGGTGCGCATGTAGATGTCAATCCGGGCGTGCTTGACGGCCGCGAGGACAGCCTGGTTGGCTGCCTCGAAGCTGGGTCCCGGGGGTATGGTGTGGAAGCTGAGCGCCATCACGCTGCCTCGAGCGCAGAAGGCGTGGAGGCGTTTCATCAGGCTCCGGACCTCGTCGTCGGAGAGGAAATACACGACGCCGATGCAGCCCACGCCGAGGCATCGGTCAGCGCCGAAGTAGGTCGAGGCCTGCTCGATCAGCGCGACCGGATCCTTGATGTCGATGTTGGCATAGGCCATGTCGGGCGTGTACGCGAGGAGCTGCTGGGCCTGCGCGACCGTGAGCGGATCGAAGTCCGCGAAGAGGACCTTGGCGGAGGGCAGGTGCTCGTTGAAATGCCCCTGCGTGGGCAGGCCCGAGCCGAGGTCGAGCACTCGCTGCAGCCCCGCTGCAGCCCAGCGCTTGCCCACGAAGCTGAGGAAGGAGCGATTGGTCCGTGCCCAGTGCGGATAGCTGGGCGCGATCTCGAGCATCGCTTTGGCCGCGATCCGATCGGCCTCGTAGTTCTGGGTCCCTCCGAGCACGTAGTCGTAAATGCGGCCGATGTGAGGGCGAGTGATGTCTATCGTCATGGTACGTGGACCTCGGAGGGTGACGGGTGAACCTGCCTTGCAAAGCGGCTCGCGAAGAAGGCTGTCGCGGGGGAGATCATGAGGTGTCGGGGCTCGGCGCTTCGCTCCGAGCTACCACGCGACGCTCGGTATCCGGCACCCCGCTGGGGGGCGCCGGGGTGCTATCTTTGAGGCGAGAGCGCGAGGACAGCGGCGCGGGCGGCGTCAGGCGCCAGGCGGCGGCGAGTTGCATGATCCGCGCGTGCTCCGGCACCCGCTTGAGGAAGCTCCGCCGCAGGGCCGGTGCGTCAATCTTCTCGGCGTCGATGAGGAGGGTTGTGTGCGCGTCGAGGAGCAAGGCGCGGGCGCGGGTGCTGTTGCCGACGGCGTCGAGCGCTTCGGCGCATACGAGGGACGCGTGGAGCCCATTGACCCGTCGCGCCTCGCAGGCGAGCCGCGCCTCTTCAGCGATTTCGAGGGCCTCCGCCGGGCGCCCTTGCGCGAGCCGGATCGACGCGAGCGTCACCTGCGCGGAGAGGCGGTGGACGAGCGCGGCCGGCATGTGCTCGAGCGCGAGCAAGATCTCGCGCTCGGCGTTGAGGAGGTCGGTGGAGCGCGCATGGATCCGGGCGAGGAGCCAGTGACCACGCCCCTCCTGCCGGGAGATCTGGAGCTCGCGCGCGCGCTCGACGATCGCGATCGCCGCGTCCTGCGCGGCAGAGAGGGCGCCCTGGTCGAGCAGCGCGGCGGCGAGGTAGTAGTCGCGGATCAGGGAAAAGTCGGCCGGCTCCGAGCTCCCGATGGCGCTCCGCAGCGTGCGCTCGGCCTCCTCGAATGCTCCAAGGAGCCCGAGACACAGGCCGACGCAGAGGCGCGCCGTCGGCAATCCCATCGCGTAGTCGGCGTCCTGGAAGCTCGCGGCGACGTCACGCGCGAGGGCGAGCCCGCGCCATGGATCGTCCTCGGCGGTGGCCGCGAAGTGGGAGCGCGCGACGTCGAGCCACCCACGCGCGACCGAACTGTGCGCGGGGATGGGCCTCACGATCTCGCTGAGCTGAACCAGGATGGCCTTGGCGGCGTCGAAGCGGCTGAGCATGTCGAGCATGATCACGCCGTTGCAGAGGGATAAGGCGACGAAGCCCATGGCTTCAGGATCGATTGCGGTCGTGCGGAAGACCTCGAGATCAGCGGGGATCACGTCGAACGCATCGTGGACGACCGAGAGCCAGAACCGCGCCGATGCCGCATGGACCCAGGGCACGCTGCCAGGCCGGGCGAGTCTCCGCGCCTCGTCGAGGAGCGAGGCCGCGGCGTCGCAGTCGAAGCGCCACATGTACGCCTGGCAAAGCACGCCGAGGAGCGCGCCTCTGATCTCGGTCGACGGCTCGAGCGCGAGCCCGCGCTGCGCGTGCCGAATGGCCCCGTCGGAGTCGCCGATGCCATAGGCGCGCTCGGCCACGCGGGCGTACATCTGGGCGGCGCGCAGAGCCGATCCGGCGCGATCGAAGTGCTCCGCCAGCACGAGCGGATCGGTCTCGCCGTGCTGCTCGAGCCACTCCCCCGCCAGGCGGTGCCCGAGCGCTCGATCCGCGTCGGTGAGCATCGCGTAGGCCCCCTCGCGCAGCAGCACGTGGCGGAAGACGTACTCGACCTCGCCGGGGAAGCGGCTCTCGACGCGGCGGGTGAGCACCTCGCGCTCCACCAGCTCGTCGAGGTGGCGCGCGACCTCACCCTCGCCGGAGTCGGTGACGAGGGCGGCGACCCCGCTCGACCAGATCACGTCACCGAAGACGCTCGCCGCGCGTAGCACGCGGCGAGCCTCGGCCGAGTGCAACGAAAGCCGCGCGCCCACGAGCGCGAGCACCGTCTCCGGCGAGGTCGCCTCGCGGCCCTCGGCGACAGCGCGGACCAGCTCCTCGAGGTAGAGCACGTGCCCGTCGGCCTGCGTCAGCAAGCGATCGATCAGCGAAGGCGTCGCCCGCGCCCCGAGCGCATGGATCACGAGCTCGGCGCCGGCCTTGCGCGTCATCTCCTTCAGCCGGAGGTTGAGGCCGCCCTGCTCTTCCCACAGCTTCGGGAAGGTCCGCGACACCTCGGGCCGCGCGAGGCCCAGCACGAAGAAGGGCAGATCCTTGAAGCTGGCGAGCGCCATCGTCACGCAGCGGAGCGTGGCGGCGTCGCCCCACTGCAGATCGTCGAGCACGAGCACGACCGGGCGCACCGAGCACTCGGCGCGCACGAGATCGATCCACGCGCGCAGCATCTGCTCACGCAGCAGCCGCGCGTCCGTTCGCGCCGCCCAGAGCGCCGAGCTCTCGTCGTCCGGGAACGGCACGCCGACGAGCTCGCCGAGGAACTCGGTCACGCGCACGCGGGCGGCCTCCGGCACCCGCTCGCAGACGTACCCGCGGAGCCGCTCGCGGTTCGCCTCGAGCGACGCCGCCCCGTGGAGACCCACGACGCCGCGGAGCGCTTGCGCGAGCAGCCCGAAGACGACGCCCGTCGAGAGCGCAGTGCCCTGCGCTGTCCACAGGGTGACCGAAGGAGACTCCCGCTTCACCGTGCGGAGGAACTCCAGCGCGAAGCGCGATTTGCCGAACCCGCTCGGCCCGGTCACGAGCGCGGCGTGCGCGACCGAGTCCTCGACGCACGTAGTGAACAGCGTCGTGAGCACGCCGAGCTCGGCCTTGCGACCGACAAAAAGGCTCGGGCGGCCGAGCAACGTGAGCGCGAGCGCGCTCGGCTCGCGCGCGCCGAGGATCGCGAAGCCCGCGCCGGCTGGGCTCAGCTCGAAGCTCTTCTCGAGCAGCCGCGCGCTGGCCTGATCGACGAGCACCGCTTCGGGCAAGATGCCGGCGCGGGTGCAGCTGTCGAGCAGGCGCACCGCGCGGTTGATCGCGTCGCCGACGGTGCGCTTGAAGAGCCCAGAGCGAAGGCCGGTCGCCATCACGATCGGGCGCCCCAACACCACGGCGTGGAGGTCGAGCGCGAGGCGCGCCACCTCCGTCGCCTCCTCGAGCGGCGGCATCGCGTTGAGCAGGATCGCGGCCATCGAGCCGTCCGCCATCAGCTCGAGTCGAGCGTTGCGCGCCCGCGCCGCGCGGCGCAGCGGCTCCACGACGTCGAGCGGGTTCGATGCGGGCGCGGCCCCGACTCGCGGCGCGCCGATCATCACCACCGACAGGACCCGCTGCTCATCGCTGGTGAGCGAAGGCGCGAGCGGCGTCGACAGACGGATCGGATGCCCACCAACGCCGAGCTCCATCCCGGCGAGGTGCTCGAGCGAGGTGAGCGTTACCGCCACCGCCGCGCTGGTCGGACGATCGGCCGGATCCTTCGAGAGCATCTGCGTGAGGAGATCGTCGAGCGCCTCGGGTACCTCGGGGCACAGCGTGCGCGCGCTCGGCGAAGGCTCGAAGAGGATCTTCGCCAGGATCGCCGCCAGGTGCTGCCCCGCGAAGGCCGGCGCGCCCGTGACACACTCGAACAGCACGCAGCCGAGCGAGAAGATGTCGGCGCGCGGATCGAGCACGTTCTCACCGCGAACCTGCTCCGGCGGTAGATACCCCGGCGTCCCGAGCACAGCGCCGGTCTGCGTCGCCCGCGTCACGCCCGAGATCCGGGCGATGCCGAAGTCGAGCACCTTGACCCGCGTCACGTCGCCGCCGGGGAGGAAGAGGTTGCTCGGCTTCACGTCGCGGTGAATGACGTTGTGCGCGTGCGCCTCGGCCAGCGCCGAAGCGATGCGCGCCCCGAGCGCGACGCACGCGTCGACCCGCAGACGGCCGCGCGTGAGGAGCTGGCCGAGGTCCTCGCCCTCGATCCACTCCATGACCATGTAGGCCTCGTCGAGCGGCGTCGTCCCGTGGGCGATGTAGCGGACGATGTGCGGGTGATGGAGCTCCGCGAGCACCTGCGCCTCGCGCTCCAGGCGCGACTGCTGCCGCAGATCCGCGTCACGCAGCACCTTGACGGCGACGTCCGCGCCGTTCGCATGGTCGCGCGCTCGAAACACGACGCCCATCGCCCCCGTCCCGAGGAGCATCCCCAGCTCGAATCGATCTGCGATGACATCGCCGGGTTGCATAGGTTCGAACCAGATCGACACTACAACCTTCCCCGCACCCGTCACAAGCGCCGCTCCGAGCGCAAGGGGAAGTCGTCGAGGGTGGCGCTGCGGGGTGCAGCGGGGGGAAACGCTCACGTTTTGACGCATGCGCTGACCGAGCCCTGCGCGGCGAGACAGCCCTGGCACCCTGCATCGTTGACCACGACGGCCCCGCTTGAGATACGATCAATCCTGCCATCATGCGTTTTACCCCCCTCCATCTCGCCGTCGCCTCCGCGTTCGCGCTTCTTCCTTCCGCCATCGGCTGCGGCAGCGACACGCTCACGGGGGGCCCGACCTCCGGCGCGACCTCGGGAGACACGTCAACGAGCGCGTCGACCTCGACCGCGTCGAGCAGCAGCGCGGGCACAGGCGGCCTGGGGGGCGCCGGTGGAATGAGCAGCAGCTCCGGCACCGGCGGAATGAGCACCGGCAGCGGTAGCTCCACCGGTACAGGCGGCATGGGCAGCGGCGGCGGTAGCTCCACCGGTACAGGCGGCATGGGCAGCGGCAGCAGCAGCAGCTCCACGGGCACCGGCGGCATGGCAGGCAACTGCACCACCGCGGGGAACTGCCTCCCCACCGGCAACGTGTGTATCACGGCCACCTGCATTGCGAACCAGTGCGGGACAGCGATGGTGCCATCGGGCACGGCGATCGCGATGCAGACGGCCGGGAACTGCCACGTTGAGGTTTGTGACGGCAGCGGCGCGATCACGAGCGCCGTCGACAACACCGATGTTCCCACGGATGGCAAGCCCTGCACCAGCGACGTTTGCGCCGCGGGCGTCGCCTCCAATCCAGCCTTGCCCCAGGGCACCACCTGCGGCGCTGGCCTCGTCTGCAATAGCAATGGAGCCTGTCTCGGCTGCAATGCGGCCTCCGATTGCCCCGGGATGGACACGGCGTGCCAGTCGCGCACCTGCAACGCCGGCGCCTGCGGGCTCTCCTTCCAGCCGGTCGGGACGGTCGTCCCGACGCAGATCGACGGGAATTGCAAGGTCGATCAGTGCAACGGCACCGGCACGGTGGTCAGCGTCAACGACGCCACCGACGTCTCCGACGACAATAACGCGTGTACTTCGGACATCTGCACGAACGGCGTCTCTTCGCACCCGGCCCTGATGGTCGGTGCCGCCTGCGCGCAGGGCGGCGGCACGGTGTGCGACGGCGGCGGCGTCTGCGTCCAGTGCATCACGGCGGCCAACTGCACGAGCGGCAGCTGCGTCAACAACGCTTGCCAGACGTGCACTGACACCATCAAGAACGGGACCGAGACCGCCACCGACTGCGGCGGCAGCGCCTGCCCCAGCTGCGGGGTCGGGAACGCTTGCCTGGTCACCACGGACTGCGCGAGCGGAGTTTGCACCGCCAACGTGTGCCAGGCGCCCGAGGTGCTCTTCACGTCGCCGGCCGAAGGCGCGACCGCGGTCCTCGTGACCACGCCTCTCGCGGTCACCTTCAGCGGGGCGATGAGCCCGGCGTCGCTCACCGCGCAAACGACGTCCGGCCCGTGCACCGGCTCGATCCAGGCCTCGACGGACGACTTCACGACGTGCCTCGCCTTCGCCACGGCCGCTCCGACGATGTCTCTCGGCGACACCGTGGCCACGCTCGTCGCGGCGCCGGGCCTCTCGTACGGATCGACCTTCAAAATCCGGGTGACGACGGCGGCCATGGGCGCCTCTGCCGTCCCGATCGGAGCCCCGTATACGTCGATAACAGGCTTCACAACGGGGCTGGCGGCGTCGGCCTGCTCGGGCGCGGGCTTCGTCGTCATCAGCCAGGTGTACGGCGCCGGCGGGAACAACGCCGCGCTCTACAAGAACGATTATATCGAGCTCCACAACCGTGGGAGCGTCCCGGTCTCTCTGGCCGGCTGGACAGTGCAGTACGCAGCCGCCACGAGCACCGCGTGGACAACGACCGCGCTGACGGGGACGATCGCCGCAGGCGGATACCGCCTCGTGCAGGAGGCATCCGCCGGGGCCATGGGCGCGAACCTGCCGACCGCGGACGATACAGGAGCAATCCCCCTCGCCTCGACGGCGGGCAAGGTGGCCCTGGTCAACAACGCGACACCGCTGGTCGGCGGCTGTCCCACCGGCGCGACGATCGTCGACTTCGTCGGCTACGGCACGACCGCGAGCTGCTTTGAGGGCACGGGGCCGACGCCCGCTCCTTCTGGCACCTTCGCCGCGACCCGCGCGGGCGCGGGCTGCACCGATGCCGGGCAAAACGCGACGGATTTCACCGCCGTGACGGCCAGCCCCCGCAACACGGCCTCCGCCGCGCAGGTGTGTACCTGCGGAGGCGACCTGACCTTGAACGAGAGCGGCCAGCCGGCCGAGGCCGACTACTGCGTGATCCAGTTCCCGAAGCTGGCCTTGACCGTACAGACCGGGACAGCGTCGCCGACGATCTATGGCCGGATCTTCGAGGCCGGGATCACCAACCCCGGCGGCGCGGCGCCCGGAATCACGGCTCAGGTGGGCTATGGGCCGGCCTCCGTCAACCCCGAGTGGCAAAGCGGCTGGCAGTTCTTCCCGGCGACGTTCAACCTCCAATCGGGCAATGACGACGAGTATCAGGCCTCCTTCACGGCTCCCGCGGCGGGCAACTACCACTATGCCTACCGCTTCAGCCAGAACGGGACGGACTGGACCTACTGCGATACCAACGGCGCCGGCTCGAACGCGAGCCTGTCCTTCGAGGCGACGCAGCTCCCGTCGCTCGTGGTGACGCCGTAGCCGACAATCAACACGGCCCGGGGTCGCCCATTGAATGGCACCCCCCCGGGTCTTCGTCTATGAAGCCCCACGTGGTTTCCTCCCTCCCTAGCCGCTCCCCCGCCCGCGCCTGGTCGCGCGTTCTCACCGCCGCGGCAGTAGGCCTCCTCGCGGTCGGCGCGTGGGATCTTGCCGCCGAGCCCTCCGCCTTCGCCAAGGGTCACCCCGCGCCCCGCGGGCGGTTCGAGTACGGCTGCCGCGTCCAGCCGCCGCAGAAATTCCTCGAGCGTCGATCCTTCCTCCACAAGGGGATGATCGACACGAAAAAGCAGAGCGAAGCTGTCCGCTACCGCACCGAGCACTACGGCTACCCGGAGGACGACGGCACCCACCCGACCGGCTCCAGCTCCCATGCCCAGGCGAAGACAGTGCACTTCATGGGGCTCCCCCTCTCGATCCACGCCAAGGTAGCCCCCGCCCTCGCCTGCGTAGAGAAGCACCTCCTCAAGACGGCGACGGGCTCGGCGCGCTACAAACCCCGCGCGATCGGCGGCTTCCGCGAGGCGAACACCTACCGCGGAGTCGAGGTGTCCAATCACCTCTTCGGCATCGCCATCGACATCGATCCTGACAAGAACCCTTGTTGCCGCTGCGTCGAGCCCTGGCCGAGCAACCCCATTTGCAAGAACACCGGCGACGTCTACAAGCGCACGACCCTCCCGAAGGCGTGGATCAAGGCGTTCGAGCGCTTCGGCTTCGACTGGCTCGGCAACGACACGCTCGAGGACACGATGCACTTCGAGTTCCTCGGCGATCCGGAGAAGATCACGAAGTAGGGAGATGGACCGCCAGGGCGCGGGGGACGCAAGGGGGCCGGAAAAATCCCCAGGATTTCCGGCCCTTTTGCGCTCCTTGCGCCCTTGCGGTCAGCTCTGACTCGTGTTTCGCCGTTATGCGGTGATGAGACCACCGAGCTCTGCCGAACAGCACCCCCGCCCGGGGTTTTAACCTCATGATTGCGCACATCTCAAATTCTCCGCGGATCTGCCTGGTTCCGAGCCGCCCCCCCGCCCGGTGGTCCCGCGCAGC
>Ga0105048_10005847_pt1 | contig 19872 bp, 19 predicted proteins | sample MAT05_FD_78382 | JGI IMG/M metagenome (GOLD analysis project Ga0105048, IMG submission 78382) | Freshwater microbial communities from Lake Fryxell liftoff mats and glacier meltwater in Antarctica - MAT-05 | ecosystem: Environmental > Aquatic > Freshwater > Ice > Liftoff microbial mat | place...
ACCCTGCATTGCCACAACTTCGGTCCGGCCAAAGCGATCAATTCGGCGCTGAAGGGCATCCTGAAGAAATGGGAGCCCGCCTCCTCACTGGTTCAGGACCTGACTTTCTGGCAGGCCCACACTTTCTTCAATTCGATAGGTCTGCCCGATTCAGGGCTCTGGTACATCAAGTCGCTGTTCCTGCCCGGACCGGTCAGCCGATCAGTGGTTGACACGATCGTCGAGGCTTCCGCCAGCTGGCCCGGAAGCAGCATCGGTCGCTCCGGAGTGGGCCTCACCCAATGGAGTGGAGCCATGACCCGGCCGGCGTCCGACGAAACCGCGTTCGTCCACCGTGATGAGGGCCACCTGGTGGTCATTCAAACCTGCTGGGGAAATGACGATCCTCCCGAACTGATCCAGGCCGGAAAGAACTGGGCTCAGAAGCTCTACACCGACCTCCTGCCAGCCAGCACCAAAGGCTCGTACCAGAACTGGATCGATCCCGAACTCGCCGATCCGCTTCGTGCCTACTATGGAAACAACCTGTCGCGACTGGTGAAGGCAAAGGGACAGGTCGACCCCGACAATTTCTTCTCGATCCCCCAGGGCATCCCGGTGAGGCAGCCTTGAGCGCTCCAGCCACGATTTCCAGACGGGCCCTGCTGACCGGTGCGGGGACCGGCGCGGCCGCGCTGGCACTCAGTTCCTGTGGTTCCGGTGGCGGGGACGATTCCAATCCGGGTACCGCGGGTCTTCGCAAGGGTTTCGAAGGCCACATTTTCGAGGGCGGGGACCGTGGATACCTGGAGCTGGCAGTGCCGACTGCCCAACGCTTCGGTGCCACACCCAAGGTCATAGCCGAGTGTGCCTCTCCCAAAGATGTCCAGCGTGCCTACAAGTTCGCCCTTGACAACGAGATGCCATTCGCGGTCCGGGGCGGCGGCCACAACTACGCAGGTTTCTCGACGACCGACGGCCTCCTGATCAGCACCCGCGGGATGGATGAAGTGAAGGTCAACGCCAATGACCAGACGATCACGGTCGGCGCCGGAGTACTGCTCGGGCCGACCATCGAACGCCTGGAAAAGACTGGTCTGGCGATCCCCACCGGTCGCTGCAACGGCGTCGGTGTCGCGGGCCTCACGCTGGGCGGTGGCTGGGGCTTCGGAGCTCGCCTTGTCGGCCTGACTGCCGACAGCCTGCTTTCGACTGAGATCGTCACTCCGGACGGGCAACTACGGACTGCGAGCGAGGATGAGAACGCGGACCTCTTCTGGGCTTTGCGCGGAGGCGGTGGCGGCAACTTCGGAATCAACACTTCCTTTACCTTCCGCGCCTTCGAGGTCCCGAAAAAGGTGACTGTGTTCCAGTTCGTATGGCTCGATCAGGCGGTCATCCCGGATGTGGCACATGCCCTGATGGAACTGGCAGTCAAGGCACCGCGCGAGTTCACCGTGGAGCCGGTGACCAGCCCTTTCTACAACTACGCAATCGCCGGAAACACTCCGGTCAACCCGGTGAAGCTCACCGCCACGGGCCAGTTCACAGGATCGAAGCGGGAACTCGAAGAGTTGATCAACCCGATCCTGAGGAAGTACAAGCCGACTGGCCAGGACCTCATCGAAACTGATTTCTGGAAGTCCCACCAGTACCTCGCGGACGCAACCCCGCTCGGCTGGTTCTCGGTTCATTCCGGTTTCGTTAGCGCCGCCGTGCCGAGGGAGGCGGTAGGCGAGATCATCGACTGGGCGTCGCGCTGGCCGGTCGGCTCGATCGTCCCCGATTCGAACTGGGGCTTCTTTTCTTTCGGTGGTGCGGTCGGTGACGTTGCCGCCGATGCCACCGCTTTCGTACATCGCGATGCGGAGCTCATGTTCAAGTACGAGACCAGCTGGGCGAACTCCGACTCCGAGAAGGACACCGAGGCGGGGCTCCAGTGGCTCGAAGGTTTTTATGCCGCCACTCGGAAGCACATCAAATCCGACTCGGCTTACGTCAATTTCTGCAACCCCGACCTCGAAGACTGGGGACGGGCCTATTACGGTTCGAACCTGGAGCGTCTGGTGAGCGTCAAGGCCAAGTGGGACCCGGACAATTCATTCCGGTTTGCGCAGAGCATCCCGACCTCGCTCTGATCCCCAGGAGCCAGGTGAGCCGGATACTGGGACAGGCGCCCCGATATTTCCTAGGTCCAGGTTGGTGTCCGCTGGCGGTCCACGACCCTACTTGCTTTTACAACCTTTTATAACTTTTATAAACCTTTGCAAAGCTGAAAAGGCCAAGTGCCGTCACGACGTTCGCCAAGTCGTGAGCGCCGTTACGAGCTCGCCCTGACCCAGCAGGAGGTGGCCGAGCGGGCCAACACTTCTCACACCTACATCTCAAAGCTCGAACGGGGCGATCACCTCCCGGAGCTGGAAGTTCTCCAGCGCATATTTTCCGTACTGGACGAAGAACTTCTGATCGGGTTCGAGCTGATTGAAGATGGGGAAGAGGGCGAAAGAGAATTCGGGGCTGTCTCAGACCTGATTTCCGCTTGACCCTGAGAACTGGAACCGGTGTGTAGTGAGAAAAGCAGTGAGAACGAATCACAAAAAATGAGGGCACAATCCAGATGGACTGGAAACTGAACCAATCGCCCAGATATTCAGCCATGGGAATTCCCTGGAGTGCTGAGGCGCGCTCCTTCCTTTTGAAAGTGCTTCTCAGCCGCATCTGATTGACACGCACTGAAGCACGTGGGAGGTTCTTCCCATGAATGCACACAAGACACACGAAGGTCATGACCACGATCACGGCCCTGGCTGCGGCCACACGGCACTAATCCATGATGGCCACGTCGACTATCTGCACGACGGACATCTGCATCATTCCCACGAGGATCACGTTGATGAACACGTTCTTCCGATCACCGGGGAGAACCCGGACGACTGCTCGCCCGTCTCGGAGGGGCATGAACAGGGACACGTTCACAGTGAAGGGTGCGGTCACGAAGCGGTTCCGCATGGCGACCACGTCGACTATTTGGTGGGCAGTCACCTTCACCATCCTCATGGGGACCACTGCGACGACCATGGAGAGGTGAAACTGGCCGACTGAACGATCAGGTCGAGCAGGTATGGGTGATGTGTGGCGCAGCTGGCGTCACTTGTCCCCGTATGGCGATACTCTCCATCTTGATGAGAGTGAGACTGATTATCTTTAGCACCATCGGGTCGATCTGCGGGCCGCCCGATTCCTGACGACGAGGCCGAGCGTTGGCTCGAGTTCGCAAATCGCAAGCTGGCTGGATCGGGCCTTCGGTCCGGTTCAGCCCGAACTGCGGTGATCGAGCTCATGGCCCAGGAGGGACAGTGCCTGCTCAGCGCTCAGGAGATCACGAACCGGCTGTTTGAAAGGGGTGGCAGTGGGTCACCGGCCTCCGTCTATCGCTCTCTCGACCAGCTTTACGAGCTGGGGTTGGTGCACCGGCTTGAAGGGGCGGACGGGACCGCCAGATTCGAGATCGCCGTTCCGGACCACCACCATCACCACTTTTTCGATGAGGAATCAGGTCAGGTAGTTCCTTTCGAAGACGAACACCTTGAAGAGGCGATCGCAGCCGTGGGCAAGCGGCTCGGGGTCAGCCTTTCGAGTCACGATGTGATTCTTCGCGGCACCCGTCTCCGCTGACGACTCACCCCCTCGATCCTGACGGTGTTTGTCGGGCGGTGACTTACATCGGGGTTTCGCCGCTCAACGAGCCTGGAGGCAGGTGCTGGTCAGCTTGGGCTACCCGGCGGGGCATGGTGGCGACGAATGAGACCACCAGGGCACTGACACAGACAAGTGCGATCGAGGCACCGGGTGGTGAGTTGACGTGCCAGCTCAGGGTCAGGCCAAGGAAGGTCGAGACCATTCCGATCATCGAGGCGACGACGGTCATCCGGAAGGCCGTTCGGGTCCAGAGCCTCGCAGTGGCTGCAGGTACCACCAGGAGCGCCACCGAAAGCAGCAGCCCCACGGTCTGGAGCGAAAGCACAACAACCACAGCGAGGATCATCAGCAAAATGGCACGAAGCAGGTTGACCCGAACGCCAACCGAAGCCGCGTGCTGGGGATCCATCGTCGCGGTGCGAAGGTCGTCAAAGATCAGCGCAAGAACCAGCGCGCAGACTCCGCCCAGGGCAAAGTCGATACGAAGATCGGCCGGACTGACGGTGGTAATCGACCCCAGGAGCAGGTGGGAGAGATCGACAGCACCGGTGTCGGCTTTTGAGATTATTAACAGCCCCACTGCGAAGAGTGTCACCTGGGTGATGCCGATCACGGCATCCTCACGAAGCCTGGGGTGGAAGGGCAGGACGGTCATGATCGCGGCCATGATCAGACCAGCCCCCAGCGCGCCCAGCACGAGCGATACCCCTAGCAGATAGGCGACCGCGACTCCTCCCAAAGTCGCGTGGCTCATTGCGTCGCCGAGGTATGCCATCCGCCGCAGCACCATCCACACCCCGACCGCGGGGGCGAGCGCTCCGACGATCAGAGCCGCCAGCAGTGCACGGCGCATGAAATCGTAGGCAAAAGGTTCTGTAAGCCAGTCGATCAATGCGAGAACAACAGTCGCTCGATCCCGTCGGGCCCCAGGACCTCATCCGGATGCCCGTCGGCAATGACGGTTTCGTTGACGGTCAGGCAGCGATCGAAACGGTTTCTCACAAGGGAAAGGTCGTGGCTTACGGCCATCACGGTCCGCCCTTCGTCGGTGAGCGTGTCGAGGATTTCGCAGATTGATTCGACGGTTGCGGCGTCAACTCCCGTGAAAGGTTCGTCCAGCAGCAGGATGTCGGCTTCCTGGACCAGAGCTCGCGCCAGAAGTGCGCGCTGTAGCTGACCTCCTGAAAGCTCGCGGATTCCCCTCGATTCGAGGCCGTCCAAGCCGACCCGCGTTAGTGCACGGGAGGCCGCCTGGCGGTCGGTTAGCCGGAACCAGCCGAAGGTCTTCTTCTGTAACCGCCGGCCGCACGTGACCAGCTGGGCCACCGTGGCCGGAAAGTCGAGGTCGAGATCTGAACTCTGAGCAACGAACGCCGCCGGCCGCGAACCGCGGCCGTGAAGCATGACGTCGCCCCGACGCGGTACCAGACCCATCAAGGCCTTGAGGAGAGTGGTTTTGCCGGCTCCGTTTGGCCCGACTACCGCCAGCTTTTCTCCGGGGGCGAGAGTGAAGCTGACGTCGCGGAGTACTTCACGCCCACCGAGATCAACTCCGAGTCCGCGCGCCGCGATTGCCGGATAACTCAGTTTGTTGTGCACCCGAGACCCTTCTTCAGCCGGTTCAGGTTGTCGTGCTGAATGGATTCGTACGTCTTGCCCGCCGACTGGCCTTCGGCGTCGAGACCCTCGACCGGATCGAGGAGGTCGGAACTCGCCCCGATCTCCTGTGCGACCGTATCTGCAAGTTTGCGGGGAGCCAGGGTCTCGAAGAAGATTGTCTTGACACCGTCTTCCCTGGCGCGATCAGCTACGGCCGCCAGGCTCTGTGGGTCCGGCTCTTCTTCAGGACTGAGTCCTGCGATCGGAGCCTGAATGAGACCGTATCGGTCGGCCAGGTAGCCGAACGCAGCGTGACTGGTGACCAGGGTCCGGGTGTCGCAGTTCGCGAGCGTATTGCGAAAATCGGTGTCGAGATCGGCAATCTGTTCACGGTAGTTGCGCGCGTTCGCCCGCCAGGTATCGGCGTTCTCCGGGTCCGCCGCGACAAAAGCCTCTGTGATGCCGTCAATGATCTCCAGGAAACCGGCGGGGTCAACCCAGACATGCGGGTCAAAACCACCATCGAGCTTTTCGCCATCAACTTCCCCTCGAACACCGGGGATGCCAACATCGGCCGGACGCAGTTCAATTCTCTCGAGCAGATCGACCGAGGTGCCGCCACTTTGCGAAACGGCTTTTTCGACGACGGGCTGGAAGTTTTGGCCGAGGAACAGGTTCAGATCGGCGTCTTCGACTTCGGCGGTCGTCTGTGGTGTGAGTTCGAGATCGTGGGGCTCGCCACCGGTCGGAGTGAGGTTCACGACCTCGGCTTTTTCTCCACCGATCGCATTGGCCGCTTCATATAGCGGATAGAAGCTGGCGGTTACCGAGAGGGCGGGTTCGCTTGACCCGCCTTCCTCGTCGCTGCCACAGGAAGCGATGAGAAATGCGCAGGAGGCGAGGATGGCCAGGACGGTGACGGGAGACTTGATCATGTTCATGCGGCGGCACGATAGCTTAAATCAGATTGAGTCTCATTATCAATATCGGATAGTATCTACGAATGAACCTTTTCGGCCAACGACGGTCCAATCGCGTAGAGCTTGCCCGGGTGAAGTCCTGGGCAACTGAGTTGCTCGATCTCGGTCCAGACGATTCCCTGACGGCGAACGAACTTGCCTGTGACGAACCTGATTGCCCCCCTCATGAGACCGTGATCCTGCTCGCTCGAAGCGGTGAAGCGACGGTCCAGGCCAAGGTTCCGAAACCGGCTGTTGACATCGACCGCTCTGACCTGCAACGCGCCCTCGAAGAGAAAGGCCTCATCCCTCAATGAATTTGATCAAGACACCCAAGATCCCCGTCACCGTATTGACCGGATTCCTCGGTTCCGGCAAAACCACTCTCCTGAACCGGATACTGACCGAACAGCATGGCCAGAAGATCGCGGTAATCGAGAACGAGTTCGGAGAGGTCGGTATCGACAACGACCTGGTTATCGATGCCGAAGAAGAAATCTTTGAGATGAACAACGGGTGCATTTGCTGCACCGTGCGCGGGGACCTGATCCGCATCCTCGGTCAACTGATGAGGCGCAAGGACCGCTTCGACCACATTCTCATCGAGACAACCGGACTGGCGGATCCCGGGCCCGTGATCCAGACGTTCTTCGTTGATGAAGAGATGCAGGACCACCTCGACCTCGATGGTGTCGTCACCATGGTTGACGCGGGGCACATCCTCCTTCACCTCGATGAGTCGAGCGAAGCTCAGGAGCAGATCGCGTTCGCTGACGTGATCGTCCTCAACAAGATCGACCTTGTCGAAAGCGACCAGCTGGACGAGCTCGAGAAGCGAATTCGCCGGCTCAACGCCGCAGCCCGAATTCACCGTGTTGAGAATGCCTCCGTCCCGGTCCGGGAGGTAGTAGGCGTTGGCGGGTTCGACATGACGCGCGGACTCGAGATCGACCCGGACCTTCTAGTTCCGGGGTACCCATTCGAGTGGCTCGGCGTCTACGAACTCGAGCCGGGTCGTCACAGTCTTGTATTCGATCAGGACCCCGATCCCAGCGTGAATGTTCTGGTGCTGCCGGTCGATTCAGCAACCGACGAAGCGGTTGACCGGCGCTTGCGGGAAGCAACTATCGCTTTCTCCGACCGGACCGAACCACTAGGCGCCGATGATTCGATCCGTCCGGACGGGGGCCTTGCGGGCGTGGCGTTGGCTACGGGCGGGACCAGTGTTGCTATCGATATCAAGCAGGCAGGCTCCTACGCAGTGTTCACCGAGCACGGAGCTGAGGAACTCGGACTTCAGCTCCTGAGTGCGGACGGACAGCTGGTCAAGCCCGCAGTCGACCGGCAGATCGCACCCGACCACGAGCATGACGACACGGTGAGCTCGGTCGGCATTGAGGCCGATGGTGAGCTGGATCCCGAACGTCTCAACGAGTGGCTGGGCACCCTCCTTCGAGAGAAGGGACAAGACATCTTTCGTTCGAAAGGAGTGCTGGCCATCGCCGGAATGGAAGAACGCTATGTATTCCAAGGCGTTCACATGTTGATGGACGGGCAATCAGACCGCCCCTGGGGATCAGACGAGCGGACCAATCGACTTATTTTCATCGGACGCAACCTGGACCGGATTGAGCTCGAAGGTGGTTTCAACTCGTGCCTGACGTAGCCGGACTGCAGACGCGAATCGAGATCACGACGACCCACGAGACTGAAGACTGGGTGAACCAGGTCAGCTGGGCGCCCGATGGAAGTGAGGTCTACGCTGCGTGCGCGGATGGTGCCGTCCTGGCGGTTCCCGCCCGTGGAGACGGCGGTATTCGTGAAGTGCACAGGCACGAGGGCGCGGCAACCTGCTTGTCAATCAGCCCGGACGGGGTCATCGCTTCGGGCGGCCACGACGGCACGGTTCGCGTCGATGGACGTACCACCCGGCTCGGAGAAGGCGACTGGATCGAACGGGTCACCTGGCGCCCCGACGGGGGGCGTATCGCCGCCGCCTGCGGCCGCTCGGTGTACCTCCTCGGAGTTGACGGAACCCCGGAGGCAGAATCCAGCCCTTTGGGGGCGACAGTGACCTGCCTCGCGTGGCACCCCAAGGGCGTCAACGTGGCCGCCGGCTCCTACGGAGGCGTGAAAGTCCTGCGTGGCCGTGACGGGACGCTTGCCACCGAGCTTCCCTGGAAAGGATCGGTGCTCGAACTGACCGTAAGTCCTGATGGGCGTCGGCTCGCTCACGGAAACCAGGACTCCACCGTGCATTTTTGGGACATTGCCAAGAAACGAGAGCTTCATATGTGGGGCTACGAAACCAAGGTTCGGGAACTCGCTTGGCGCCATGACGGCCGCTTCCTGGCGACGGGCGGCGGCTCGTCGATAACAATCTGGGACTTTTCCGGTAAGGGACCCGAAGGCTCAAGGCCGCTCGAACTCGACCAGCACGCCGCACCCGTCAGCTGGCTGGGGTTCCGCCCCGCAAACCGGATGCTCGCATCCGTGGCGGGAGACGGAATGCTGGTGCTCTGGGAAACCCGCGCGAGCGGACCGGTCGTCTCCGCCGTCGCCTTCGATGAACCACTCTCTGTGGCGTCGTGGTCGCCCGATGGAAAACGGATTGCCGTCGGCGGCACCGGGGGAACCGTGGGAATCTGCGAGGTGCTCGAAGCGTGATCCCTGCCGTAGTTCTCACCGGGTTTCTGGGGGCAGGCAAGACCACAGTGCTCAATTCGCTCTTGCGCTCGCGACCGGATCTACGCATCGGGGTGGTAGAAAACGAGGCTGGTGAAGAAGGGGTCGACGGTGACCTTCTCGAAGGTGCGGCTCGGGTCGTCGAGATCGCAGGCGGGTGTGCCTGCTGCACGGTCCGCGGCGCCCTCGTCGGGGCACTCGAACTGATGGGGCAACGCACCGGCGAACTCGACCTCGTGGTCGTTGAGGCTTCCGGGGTTGCCGACCCGATACCGATTGTGCAGGCCTTTCAGGCGCATGAGATCCGGAGCAGGCTTCGATTCACCGAAATCATCTGTGTCGTCGATGCCGCCGCGGTCGCCGACACGAAGCGGCGGCCGGTCATCCACGATCTCCAGCTCCGGCTGGCCGAACACGTCGTGGTCACGAAATCCGACCTCGTCGATACGGAACGAATGGAAAACGTCAAGGAACGGATTCGCAGCATCGCACCCGAAGCAATTCTGGTGACCGGGATACACGAGCCCGACGTGCTCGCGAGGATTCTCGAGGGTCCAGGCGCGACCGTCCCCGAAATCGTCTCGCCCAATGAATCGGATCCCGGTCATGGCTTTACGGCACACTCCCTGCGCGTCCCTCGGGATCTTGACGCCAAGGCATTGGATGGGTGGGCGACCGATCTACTTCGAGTCCCTGGTGTGATGCGGCTCAAAGGCACCGTCGGGGTAGCCGGAGGGACACAGCGCCTGGTGTTTCAGGGAACGCCGCAGATGCTCGAAACCTACCCCGACCAAAACGGGAACTCACGCAAGGATCGACTGGTCGTGATTGGTACGAACATCGAACTGGACAGCATCCAGACCGGACTGGATCAATGCGTTGCCCGACCGGTAGAGGTTTTCTGAGCGGTCAGAAGCGACAGAAGGGTTATGGGCACGGGGGTGTGCGCGTCAGACGCACGCTTTGCCTCGAGGAATGACCTGGACTTCGCTCAGCCCCGCATCGCCCCGGGCATCTTGAGCATCGCTCGGGGCAGGTCCCGGCGGGCGCGGTCGACTGCGTCCTGGAGGGCATCGGTGGCTCGGGGTCCGTCGATCGGCGGGCCGTGTCCGACCAGCAGGTGGTTCGGCACATAGGTCCCGAGGGATTTCTTCGGCGGGGTCATCAGCATCATGATGTGGACACCGGCACCTCGATCGGTGGGGCAGGCCATTTCGTTGGTGCCGATCGCTTCCGCCACGACCAGGGTCTGAGTGGCCTGCCACCAGAGCGCTTTCTCTTTCCACATCCGGTTGTTCACCACGTCGATCGACTGGAACGGAGTGCCCTTCAGTTCGTCGGGTAGCAGGACCAGGGGGATCCCCAGGCGGTCGGCGATCTTTTTCGAGTCTCGTTTGTGTCGGTCGAGCAGCTGGAAAACGGCCACCGGGGTGCCGAGTGCGGCGACTTTCTCCATCACTTCGGCATCATCGACCGGGTCGATGATCCAGACCCGTCCGTCGCTGACCAGGGCATGCGATGCCCGCGCCATGGGTTCGTCCTGAACCCAGGTGATTCCGATTTCCGATTCGAATACCTCTGCGGCCATGTGAGCAGTGTATTCACGAACCCACCGCGGGTAGAACGAACGGGCGAGATTCCGCGTTCGACACGCAGCCGAAGCCGGTCGGTGTCATCACAGTCGATGCTACGTCGAGTTGGTCAGGTTCTTCCGGATCGTTGATGGCCATCGGATTGTGTTGCCATTGAGCAACGTGAGCGCTACCGTGGAACGCGTGAGTCTCCGACTGAAACCCGCAATCGCGGCGACAGTTTTCCTGGCCGGGATGCATCTGGCCTGGGCCACCGGCGCCGAAGCGGCCCCGGCGCGCGATGCCCCGGTATTTTCGGCTCCGTTGAACGGACGAGTCGCGGTCCTCGTCCCGGCCCATTACCCGCTCAACCAGTCGGGCCGGAAAGTTGATGTACGGGTGGACGTCTACCTGCCCGGAGGTAAACGGGCAACGGTGAAAACGAAAGACAGGCCGCACGCAGGAAGCATCCGCCGGGCAGATCAACGCAAACGATTCTGGTTCGTCCACGCCGTTCCGCTGAACCGGACACTCAGTCGAAAGCTGATGAAAGGTGACCACGGGATCGAGATATCCGCCAGCTCGGAGACCCAGCCGCTGGTCGGTGACATACCGACGGTTCACCTGATCGGTGACACGCCTGGCAGGCCGATTCGCCGGGCACCCGCCCGCATGTGCAGCTCGACTCCCATGCTTCTGGTCGGGTCGAAGACCTCAGCCGTCACGAAGACTCCAACTCCCTGGTGTGGTGCCCGAGCCAGGTGGTCGGTGCGCAATCAGCCTGACACCGGCAGCGCCGCCATCGAGACGACCGGGCTCACCTACATCCAGGACGATGGCGCCCTGGGGGCCAACGAGATCGCACTGGTCGGCCGTTCGCAGGGCAGGATCATTGCCAACCGGACCATCCAGTTGAGGATCAGCAACACCGCGGCCGACTCGATCTCGGTTCGGGCGATGGGCGATTCGGTTACCGCCGGGTTTGGTTACTTCGGCAAGACGGGCAGGCCGATGCCGTTCACCAGTCTTTTCGACTGCAAACCTGCCGCGGTCACGTTCAATGACGCCTGTTCTTCGAATTCGTTCAACCGGAACAGCAGCGTCGGGACCACACCCGACTTCCTGCCCGACTATGGACTGTCCCGCAACATTTCCTGGGCCGCCCAGTGGGCCAACCAGTACGGGGTGACTGACTACAAGAACTACGCGGTCAGCGGATCGGCCCCCAGCGACTGGCTGCCGGGTGGCCAGTTCGATTCGAACCGCCAGCAGATCGAGCAGGACAACCCCGACTACATCGTGATGACGATGGGCGCGAATCCGATCCTCTCGAACGTTCTATTCGGCATCGATGACATGGGCTGCGCGCTCGAGTCCGACCTGTTCGGCGACTTTCAGGCCTGCGTCGAAGCCGCCTTCGCGACGGTCAACCTGAGCCAGAACCTGAACGCGCTCTACACGCAACTGGTCAACAACACGACCTCGAAGATCCTGCTGATGCAGTACCACCTCTCGATTCCGGCGGCCGACATTGCCTACACCGCATCGCAGATCGCGATGATGGACCAGCTGATGAACGAGACGATCGCGGGCGAGGCTGCGGCTGTCGCGCCGGGACGATTCAACGTGATCGCGCCACCTCACTTCAACGTCGGCATCGACATCACCCCGCTCTACCCAGCCAGGTTCAGCTGCTCCTGGTTCGACTGGAAAGTCGACGGGCCAAGCGTCCAGGCCGACCCTTCACAGGACTTCATCGAGGCGCTCCACCCGCTCTCTTTCTGCTCCGGACCGGCAAACGGGCCGCCATGGATCATCAGCGGGGACTCGGGTATCCACCCGAGCGCGGCCGGCTACGCGCAGATGGAAGCCCGGATCCCGGCGCCGCAGTAGGTGCCACCGGCCTTCTGGCCTGCTTTCTCAATTAGGATGCCCCCGGTGTTAGCCGAGCACAAAGGCCGGGCGTGATCCCGACCCTCTCTTCCTACGTCGTCGGAGTTGTCTCACTTCTGGCGATCTCCGGATCCCTCTGCCTGGGCGGATACTGGATGCGTCGATGGATCGTGCCCGAGTTCTCGGGGGCGCTGGCCCGCCTGGCCGAAATCACAATTGCCGTCGCCCTGGTGATCATCGCCCTCCAGATCCTGGGAACAGCATCGATTCTCAGTCTTGGCTGGATCGTCATCGGCTGTGTCGCGATCCCTTTGATCGCCGCCGGTCTCGGATATCGCTACGCGCCGCGCGGGGTCGAAGAGATCGCCGCGCCGAAGGTGCCGACCTGGGCGATCCTCGTGGCCCTCGGTGTCGCTTCCTGGGTGGTCGCCGAGTGGAGCTTCCCGTCGCAGCTCAGCCTCGACCAGGGCATGTTCGGTGGCGACACCACCTGGTACCACATGCCTGCTTCAGCACGGTTCATCCAGGAAGGATCGACCAACCCGCTTCACTTCACTGATCCGCTGCGGCTGGCGGTCTGGTTTTACCCACAGAGCTCGGAACTGATGCACGGCGCGCTGATGGGCCTCTTTCAGAGCGACTGGCTCTCGCCGCTCTTCAACATGTTCGCCGTCGGCGTGGCCATCCTCGCCTGCTGGTGCGTCGGCCGCCCTTACAGTGTCGGTCCGGCAACCCTGGTCGGCGGGGCGATCCTGCTGAGCTCGGGAGTTCTGATCGAGACGCAGCCGGGCGAGGGCCGAAATGACATCCTCTGCTTCGCGTTCCTGATCGCTTTTGCAGCTTTCCTGATCAACGGCCACCAGCGCCAGGCCCCGAAGGAGGGGGCGGTCGACGACAAGCCGGAAGAGAACGCACCGCTGCTTGACAAAGGCCCGCTGATCATCGCCGGCATCGCCGCCGGCATCGCGATCTCGATCAAGGTCTCGATGCTCGCCCCGGTCGGCGTGATCTTCCTCGGCATGATCCTGGTGAGTGGCCGCGGCCGCCGCCTGGTCACCACGATCTGGCTCGGCGTGCCGATGCTGATCGTCGGTGGCTACTGGTATGTGCGGGCGATGATCTACACCGGGGGCAACCCGGTCCCGGCGGTGTCGGGCGGGCCGCTCAAGCTGCCCCAACCCGACCAGATGCCGCTCGATCCGCGGCCCCGGTTCTCGGTCTTCCACTACATAACCGACCTCGATATCTACCGCTACTGGTTCCTCCCGAGTCTCGATGACGCTTTCGGGGTGCTTTTCCCGTTGATCCTGGTGATGCTGGCTGCGGCCGCCTTCTACCTCGTCTTCAAAGCGCGAAACAAAGTGGTCCGGGTTCTGGCTGCCGCCGCGCTGGTAACGGCCTTCGTCTACCTGCTGACGCCACTTACCGCGGCCGGAGTGGAGGGCGAGCCGCGTGGGTTCTTCACCAATACGAGGTATCTGCTGCCAGGGCTGCTGCTGGCTGCCGTATTGCTGCCGATCGCCCGTCCGCTACGTTCACCCGAGGGCCGCTCCCGCAAGGTGCTGATTTTCCTGACCGTGATCTTCGCGATCACCGTCCTCACTTCGCCGCGCTGGTATCCGGGCAAGCTGCCCGGGGCGATCTTCCTGACGCTGGCGATCGTCTGGGCGCCGGTCGGGCTGTCCTGGCTGAGGGAACACCGGAAGGTGCCGATGTCGGCCCTGGTCACCTGTGTCGCTTCGCTGGTGCTGATCGCGGTGGTGTGGGGCCGGGGCGAAGAGGTCGGCTACGCCGAGCAGCACTACACCCGCTCGACGTTGTTCCTTCAGGAAGGAGGCCCCCAGGTCGCTTTCGATTTCACCCGCGACCTGAAGGACAAACGGATCGCGCTCGCCGGTTCGGGAGAGATCTTCTTCGGTCAATACGGCTTCTATGGAGTGGACCGCTCCAACTATGTCGAGTACATCGGCAAAGAGGGACCGCGTGGTTCCTATCGCCTGTTCAGCAGCTGCCCGGCCTTCATCAACAAGATCAACGAAGGTGACTTCGACTACATCGTCACCAGTGAGAACACCCAGGATTCCCCCGATGCGCCGTACTGGTACCCGGTCAACACCTGGATTGCCGGCAACCCGGGAGTCAAGGAAGTCGTTTCCGAGCCTGACATCACACCGCAGCCGGACTGGGTGTATGAAGTCATTGGCAAGCTAGATCCGGCGGCTTGCCCACCCGACGACAAATCAGCGGCAACTGACGGTGGCACCGGCTCGACCGATTCAGCCGGTCCGGCGAGCGCAGCAACCAAAGAGACTGAAAAAACCGGCTGAGCCGGTTATCTTCATTCGTCCTGCCCCCGTAGCTCAGCTGGATAGAGCGCTGGCCTTCTAAGCCGGATGTCACAGGTTCGAATCCTGTCGGGGGTACTCAGGTCGTGGCGCTACTCCTTGCCTGGAGTGGTGTTGAAATTGAGGAGTGGGCCCTGGGACGGTCCCGGAAACTAGATTAGGAGAGCTTGATGACAACTGTGACCAGGACCGTAATCGCTTTCGTTGTGGCAGCCGCCACCGCCGCCATGCTGCTTGTTGCAGGGGTATCGACCGCGACAGCAGCGCCAAGGACCATGACCCTGGACGGGTTCAAGGCTCCGGGCACCCCGGCTGAATACAACAAGGTCAAGGTCGTGAAACAGGGTCCGGCCAAGGCGAAAAAGATCATGGTCCTGATCCCCGGAACTTCGGCCGGAGCAACCAACTTCGGGCCGCTCGCCAATGGTCTGCTCGCCAGGCTCGGCGGCAAATGGCAGATCTGGTCGATCGAGCGTCGCGAAAACCTGCTTGAGGACCACTCCTACCTCGAGAAATATGTCCGCGGCGAGATCACCAACAAGCAGGCATTCGACTATTACCTCGGCTGGATCCTCGATCCTTCGATCAATCCGAGATTCACCCCTAAAACGACTGAAGAGACTTCTTTCGCGAAACAGTGGGGAATGGAAGTCGCCGTTCAGGACGTCAAACGGGTTGTGAACCGGGCGAACAAGGGCGGCCGGAAAGTCGTACTCGGCGGACATTCACTCGGCGGCTCGATCACCACCGCCTACGCGACCTGGGACTTCAACGGCAGGGCCGGGGCCAAAGACCTCGATGGCCTCGTCTTCATCGATGGCGCCGGAGGCGGCCGTGACGCTTCCGAGCTGCCGACCGCCGAAGCGGCTCAGGCCACCCTCGATGCCCAGGCAGATCCTTCGGTTTCGCCCTTCCTCACTTTGATCCAGCCGTTCCCGTGGGCGGCTGGCGTTTTCAATGCGACCGGCTCGACCGCCGCAATCCTCGAACCGAACGAACCATCGGCGGTCCAGAGTTCACCGATCGTCCCGGCTTTCCTGAAGCCCCCGGTGCCGGCAACCAACCTGGCGCAGTACGCCTACGCGGTCGATGCGAACACCGGCCCGGAAAGCCTGCGTCTGGTTCAGAGCCATATTGGCCAGCTGGCCGAATCCGGTGACCCTCGTGGCTGGGTGGACGGTGGCCTCGGAACCGCAACCCGTGCTGCCCGGGTTTTCGCGGAGAAGGACGGAATGGACGGAACGTCCTGGTACCACCCGACCCGTCTCAGTACAGATGCGGCAACGATCAACAATGGCGTCAGCAACCCCGCCCAGGCAGTCGATGGGGTCAAATCGACGAAGGGCTATTCAGTGAAGCTGCCGATGTATTCCTTCGATGCCGAACTCGGCAACGGACGGGTGGCGGAAGCGACCCGGGCCCTGGCGAAGCAGTCGAAGGTCCCGGCCAGGTGGGTCCGCACGGTGAACCGCTCGAAGACCTACGCGCACATCGATCCGTTGAGCGCCCTGCCGGAGAAGAACGATTTCATCAAGACGCTGGTTCCGTTTCTGAAGAAGCAGATCAAGTAACGGGCGGGGTCAGGACTTCTCGAGGCCGGCTTCCTTCAAGGAAGCTTCCAGGTCTTCGATCCGGTCCTGGCCCCAGAACCGCTCGCCGTTGAAGTTGAAGACGGGGACTCCCCACTGGCCGAGGTCGGCCAGTGCCTGCGTATTTGCTTCGACCCTCTCGATCAGTTCAGGATCGTCGAGCGCCGCTTCGCAATCAACCCAGGCGAGACCGGCTTCTTCACAGCCGGCACGCAACCCGGCGTCAGTGGCCATGTCCACGGCCTCTGACCAGATCATGCGGCTGGCCACGAGCACGAATTCCCGCTCCCGACCCTGGTCCCTGGCCAGTTCGGAAATCACCAGACAGCGGACTGCCGCATCACCCAGCGGATCATGGATGCGGCCGAAAGGCATTCCGAGCCGCTTCGCTTCGCGATCGACATCACGCAGGGTGTTCAGGGCTTTGGCCCGGGGCACGGACTGGCCGCGCATCATCATCGGCAGGACCCCCCGGAACTCGACTTCGACGTTGTAGCTGTCGGCCAGGGCAAAGGCCCGCGGTCCGGAGAGGTACGAATAGGGACTGCGGAAAGAAAAGAAGTACTCGACCTTCCGTCCACTCATGATGATTTTCTCCAGCCAAGGTCGTCGAGGCGCTCGGCGATCTGTGAAAGCCGGTCATGGGCGAAGAACCACTGACCATGGACCCAGGCGGCCGGGGTGTCGTAGGGGCCGCGGCGTTTCATCATCTTCTCGTTGGCCCGGACGGCCGCAAGATGGGGGACGGGCGTGGGCAGGCCGAAGTTCCGCTCCCAGATCCTGGCGTAATCGGCCTGGTCGATCTCGGGTCCGGCCTCCAGCCACAGTTTCTTCAGGGCAACGACGCAGAACGCACTCCGGGCGGCGCCCTGTGGCGTGGCGGCAACCCACTCGGCCAGGAAGGCAGTTGCCTCCGGACGGATCGGCGCGGTACGGACCATGGTCAGGCCGGAGCGTTTAAACAGGCGCCGGGCGTCGTCGATCGCGTGGAGGCGTTTGTCTTCGACGGCAGGGTCGTCCGGGATGCCGCGATTGACTACCGGACGAAGGTCGAGCGTGATGTCGAAGTCATCCAGCCGGATGGCAAGGTCGATCACCGCGACTGCGCTATTCGGATCATCGAAAGCGAAATAGAGCTCGACCCGCCCTTTGCGGCCGAGGCGCCGCCGGAGCCCGCAGGCGATTCTGGCCCGCCTGTCGTTGCGGGCAAGCCTGACTACGAGGCTGGGCATTACCCGGCGTTTGATGTGGTCGGCTGAAAGTTTCGAAGTCATGGGGGAGATCAGAAAAGTACGACCTGGCGGACCGCTTCACCGGACGCGAGACGGTCGAAACCTTCGTTGATCTGGTCGGGGGTGAGTGTGTGGCTGAGCAGGCGGTCAACCGGAAGTTTCCCGTCCCGGTACATCTCGATGAAACGGGGGATGTCGCGGACAGGGACGCAGGAGCCGAGGTATGAGCCCTTGAGGGTTCGCTCTTCGGCGACCAGTGAAAGGGCCGGGATCTGGAGCATTGCGTCCGGGTGGGGCAGGCCGGCAGTCACGGTCAGCCCGCCTCGTTTTGTGGCGGCGTAGGCCTCGGCGAGTACTGCTTCGTGGCCGGCGGTTTCGACCGCGACCTCCACGCCTCCACCGGTGGCGGCCTTGACCCGTTCAGGGACTTCACCATCGCGGGCGTCAATCGCGAAGGTCGCCCCGAGCTCAACCGCGAGTTCGAGCTTGGCCGGAACCCGATCAACGGCGACGATCTCGGTCGCGCCTTGTGACTTCGCGGCGATCAGCGCTGCGAGACCGACCCCGCCGAGGCCGAAGATGCCGACCGATTCCGCGGGAAGGACGTCGGCCGCGGTGTTCAGCATCGCCCCGGCGCCGGTCAGCACCGCGCAGCCGAAAAGCGCCGCGATTTCAAACGGAAGGTCATCCGGCACGACCACGGCCGAGCGTTCGGAGACCACGATGTGGTCGGAGAACGCGGAGACACCGAGGTGATGGTGGACGTGGTCGCCGTTGTCGTCACGCAGCCGGTGGTGCCCACCGAGCAGCGTTCCTTCGTTGTTGGCGACGGCTCCCGCTTCGCAAAGTGCGGGACGGCCCTGTTGGCAGAAAGCGCACTCGCCGCAGGCCGGAACGAAAGCCAGGACAACGTGGTCGCCGGGCGCGAAGTGCGAATCAGCTGAGCCGGTTGTGAGCACTTCGCCCGCCGCTTCGTGGCCGATCGCCATCGGCATCACCCGCGGACGTTTGCCGGTGATCACCGACAGGTCCGAATGGCAAAGCCCCGCCGCCTTGACCTTGATCAGCAGTTCGCCTTCATGTGGCGGCTCAAGATCAAGCTCGACCCGCTTCAGCGGCCTGCTTTCAGCGAAAGGAGCTTCGTGTCCCATGCTGGTGAGCACGGTCGCGGTGGTCTTCAACCCGGGCTGACCTCCAGTCGTTCGAGCGACGCCCTGATCGAATGCGGAATCGGAGCCGGGCTGCGGCCCTCCCGGTCAACGAAAACATGGACGAAGAAACCTTCGGCGAGGGCCTGGCCATTGGAATCGAAAAGCCCGATCTCGTATCGCACACTCGAATTCCCGAGCTTGCCAACCCGCAGGCCAGCTTCGATGTCCTCCGGGAATTCAGATGAAGCGAGGAAGCGGCAGCCGGACTCGGCACACAGCCCGATCGTGTCTCCGGACTGAATGTCGAGGCCACCTTCTTCGATCAACCAGGCGTTGATCACGGTGTCGAAGAAGGAGTAGTACTCGACGTTATTCACGTGCCCGTAGATGTCGTTGTCCTTCCAGCGGCTGCTGATCGTGCGGAAGTGCAGGTACTGGTCGCGAGTCGGCGGCTCGGGCTTGCTCATGTTTCGATTATCGCGGCTTTCAATCGGACCCGCGGAGGTAGCGGCACGCAGGGCGGGGTGGGTGCTTCACTGTTGATGTGTCCGCCGAGAATCAGTCACCGACGCCAGTCGCCGTCGCCATGGTGCTTGGCTCGATCATTTCGATCCAGCTGGGTGCGGCGGTCGCGACCGAGATCTTCTCCGACATTGGCGCGGCCGGGGTCGTGTTCGCCCGCGCGGTCATCTCGGCGGCGATCCTTTCCCTGATTTTTCGCCCCAACTTCCGGGTGCCGAAGGAGCAGCGCAAGAACACGATCCTGTTCGGGGTTGCGCTGGCCGGCGTCTTCCTCTGCTTTTACGAGGCGATCGACCGAATTCCGCTGGGAACCGCTGTGACGTTTGAGTTTGTCGGGCCGCTCGGGGTCGCGATCATCACGTCGAGGCGCCGGCGTGACTGGATCTGGGTTGCACTTGCGGCAGCCGGAATACTCCTGCTGGGCGGGGGCGTGGGCGGAGCCGACCTCGACCTGTTTGGCGTCGCTCTGGCGCTGGCGGCCGGAGTGTTCTGGGGCTGGTACATCCTGCTTGGCAAGAAAGTGGGCCAGGAGAGCGAAGGCGTCGACAATCTGGCGATCGCTCTGGCGATTTCGGCCGTGATCTCCGCACCCTTCGGGATCTATTCAGGCGGCATGGCCCTTTTCGAACCTGACGTCATCCTGATCTG
>Ga0105048_10005848_pt1 | contig 19870 bp, 19 predicted proteins | sample MAT05_FD_78382 | JGI IMG/M metagenome (GOLD analysis project Ga0105048, IMG submission 78382) | Freshwater microbial communities from Lake Fryxell liftoff mats and glacier meltwater in Antarctica - MAT-05 | ecosystem: Environmental > Aquatic > Freshwater > Ice > Liftoff microbial mat | place...
GCAGACCTGGACGCCGCGGCACGGACGCGGGCCGCCGAGATCGAGGCCGGGGCGCGGGCCCGGCTGGAGGACGCGTTGGGGCTGGTTCAGGGTGCGGGCGAAACTCTGGAAGACGCCGCCCGACGCCGCGCGCGGTTGGCGCTGGAGCAGGAAGGCGCGGGCGCTGGAGCAGGAAGGCGCGGGCGCTGGAGCAGGAAGGCGCGGGCGCTGGAGCGGTTGCTGGGCGGCGGGGATGTGCCGGCGGGGATGTGCCGGCACCGGGGGATCAGGAGCTGCGGGGCCGGTAGCCGGGGGTTTCACACCCCCGGACCCCCGTGGGATATTTGGGCAGAGAGGATGTGACGTTCTGGTCTGGTTTCAGAGGGTTGCCCGGCCGATTTTGGCGGCGGTCCTGTCTTGAGCGCCTAGCGCCGACGGTCGCGGCGTGCGCTCATCGGTTGGAAGGCGACACCGACATGCGCCTCGCAATAGGGTTTGCCGGGCAGCGAGGGCAGGCCGCAGAACCAGAAATCCTCGGTTGCGGGGTCGCCGATCGGCCATTTGCAGGTGCGTTCGGTCAATTCCATCAGCGTCAGCCGCTTGGCCCGCTTTTCGACCTCGCGCACCGAGGCGAGGGCTTCGGGCGAGATTTCATTGGCCGAAGGCTGCGGCGGCAGCGGCTGGCCGGCGGGGATGATCGCCTTGCGGACCGGCAGCGGTGTGATGGTGGCGCCCGAGGCCGGGGCGGCCTGCGGCACCGGACGGTCGGGTGCGCGGGGCGGCTCGGTGGCGCGCACGGGCTCGACAGGGGCGCTGCGGGGCGGCTCTGTGCGCGGCGGGGTCACGGCCACCTCGTCTTCGTCGCCGTCTTCCTTGCCACCCGGCCCCACGCGGTTGGACAGGCCCAGCCGGTGCACCTTGCCGATCACGGCGTTGCGGGTGACGCCGCCCAGTTCCTTGGCGATCTGGCTGGCCGACTGGCCTTCGGCCCACATCTTTTTGAGCGTCTCGACGCGATCGTCGGTCCAGGACATGGGACTTCTCCGGGGTTGGGGTCTGAGACCCATTCTAGACGGGACGGCATGGGATACAAGCACTGGCCCCCAAGTTCAAGTCATGGTGTTCACGCAGAGGTGCGGCGCAGGCTGCTTGCCGCCGGGATCACAGGCGATAGTGTTCTGGCCATGCCAGCGAGGAGATGCCGATGACCCTGCCCGACAGCCATCCGAACCGCGATCTGGCGGTGGGGCCGCAGCGCCGGCCGTTCTGGAACACGGCCCCCGAGCGGCGGCGCGGGTTTCACAATCTGCAGACGGTGCTGCGCTACACCCAGTCATACCGCGCGGCGCGGGTGCTGGAGCTGTCGCTTGCCGCCGACCTGTCGATCGCGCAGCGCCCGGACGTGGCGCAGCTGACCGCCAGCCCGTGGTTTTCGGCCATGGTGGTGGCGCGGGGCAACACCGTGCTGTTCGAGCGCTATGCGCCTGATTTCCGCCCTGATCAGCCGCATTCGATCATGTCGATCTCGAAAACCACCATGCTGCTTGAAATCGGGCGGCTGTGGGAGACGGGTCTGGTCGCGATGGAGGAACGGGTGGGCGACATCCTGCCGTGGATCGGGCCGGGCTATGCCGGGGCGTCGGTGCAGGACGTGCTGAACATGAATGTGCTGAACGACTATACCGAGGATTACAGCGATCCGCAGTCGCGGGTCTATGAACACGAGGCGGCGTCGGGCGCGCGGTTGCCGCCCGATGGCGTGCCAGAGCCGATGGCGCGGGGGTTTCTGACCGGCATCGGGCTGGCGCCGGGGGCTGCGGACTGTGTCAACCGGACCGGCGTCGCGATGTATCGCTCGGCCAACACCGATGTGCTGGCAGAGATTGCGCAGGCGCGGGGGCAGCGGAGACTGGGGCTGGTCCTGGCCGATCTGGCGGATGCGGCGGGGTTTGAGGGCGTGCTGCATGTGGCCTGCGACCGTTCGGGCTTTCCGGCGGTGAACGGCGGCGTCTGTCTGACGGCGCGCGATCTGGCGCGGCATGGCCTGCTGATCGCGCGGGGCGGCGTGGGGGTGGACGGGTCGGTCGTGGGGTCGCAGGCGTTCTTGCAGGCGACGCTGGAGGGCGGCGTCACCATGCCCGCGCCGCGTGACCATCTGCGCTATTCCAACCACACCAACACCGATGGCCGCTGGCTGGGCCATGGCGGCTATGGCGGGCAATATATGGTCGTGGACCTGACCAGCGGCACCGTTGCGCTGTATCTGTCGGTGCTGCAGGACGCCCACGGCTATGACCCCGACTGGTATCCGCCGATCATCGGCATGCTGACGGGAATCGCCTGCCGCTAGTTCCCGAGCGCCGCCGCCTCGCGTCCGGCGACGACCCGGGCGGCGGGGGGGCCGTATGGCGGTGGGGCCGTATCGCGGGGGGGCCGTCTCCAGCCCGCCGCGCAAACCGTGCCGTGATCTCGTCATGCGCGGCCCGGCACAGATGCGTCATGGCGGTCGGCCCGGGGTAAAAGCTTTCCGAGGCGCAGCCCTCGGCCAGCACGATCTGGTGCCTCTCAGACATCAGGGGATGGCAGGTGACCTTGGGGCAGGGGGCGGGCCGGATCGTCAGGTCGGTGACCAGATGGCAGGCGGGCACCAGACCCTCGTCGCAGCCGAACAGCCGTTCGGCCCGCCAGCCGCTGATCAGCATCCGGTGCTGCGGCGACACCAGCAGGTCGCGGCGGTTGCCGAGCGTGCCCCTGGTGATGCGGATCGGCGCATCGCGGTCGCTGCCGTCCAGCGTCTGCGCGCCGTGCCACCGCACCGGATGCGGGCCGTCATCCGGCGTGCCCACCAGATCCCCGACGGCGATCTGCTCGATCGACCGGCCGCCCAGGGGCGTGGCGATCCGCGTGCCGGCGGCAAGGCAGGTCAGGAACCAGGGCGTGGGGCGGCTCATCGTCAGCCCGGTCAGGTTGGACTGCACCACGGAATTGAGCGTCAGGCTGTGGTCGGGTTCGCCTGCCGTGCTGTCAGCGCCGCCCCGGCCGCTGTGGGCGGTGAAAGGAACGTGCTGCCGATCAGAACCTGCCTGATCGACACGGTGCCGGTATGGGTCGATCCGGTGTCATGGGTGATGGTGGCGTTGTCCTGCACCGCAGCGTCGAAATCCGCGTCTGCGCCCCGCCCCCGAGGTTGAAGGTGATGCGGTCGTCGACCAACAGGTTGGTCTGGTCCGGCACGCCAAAGGTGCCGGCAGCATTGGTCGTGGTGATCGTCGTGATACCGCCCGGCAACGGGTTGCCCAGGCGGACAAAGGTGCTGCCCACCAGGACCCCGGCAGTCTCGGCGGTGTTGTTCGCTTCCAGGCCGTCGATCAGCGTCAACGGCCCCAGTCAGATCGCATTCCAGACTGTCGGCATCCCGCGTCACCTCGGTGCGGCCGCGCCGTGGCGGATGGCCGGGTGGTGGGCAGACGCTCCGACTATAACCGTGTGCGGTTCGGGTCCGTGCTCGATGGGAAACAATCTCGAGGCGCATCGAGGCAACTCCAGGGTGAATATCACCCATTCATTTTCAATTATGAGGTGTAATGCGCCGCCGCAGATATCCGTGGACGCAGGCTGGCCGCTTTGCTACACAGCGTGCCATGATCACACGGCACGCCCCGTTGACGCTGCCCCGACGACTGCGCGCCCGCGTCTAGTCGCCCGATCTGCAGGGGAGCTTTCTCTCCACCCACCCCGTCGCCCATGTTGACCTTTGCCCGGCCGTTTGGCACCCCTTGGGCAGCCCCGAAAGGAACCGTCATGATTTCTGCCGTTCTGCCGACCTATAACCGCGCGCCGATTGCCTTTGTTCAGGGCAGCGGGTCATGGCTCGAGGCCGAGGACGGCCGCCGTTTCCTCGACCTCGGGGCGGGCATCGCGGTCAATGCGCTGGGTCATGCGCATCCGGCGCTGGTGGCGGCGATCACCGAACAGGCGGGCAAGCTGTGGCATGTGTCGAACCTGTATCGCATCCCCGAACAGGAACGGCTGGCGCAGATGCTGGTGGACCTGACCTTTGCCGATACGGTGTTCTTCACCAATTCGGGGACCGAGGCCTGCGAACTGGCGGTCAAGATGGCCCGTAAATACTGGGCCGAGACCGAGCAGCGGGTCGAGATCATCGCCTTTGACGGCGCGTTTCACGGCCGCTCCACCGCCGCCATCGCCGCGGCTGGGTCGGAAAAGATGGTCAAGGGCTTTGGTCCGCTGCTGCCGGGGTTCCGCCAACTGCCCTTCGGCAACCATGACGCCCTGCGCGCCGCGATCACCGACAAGACGGCGGCGGTCATCATCGAGCCGATCCAGGGCGAGGGCGGCATCCGCACCCTGCCCGACGCCTGCCTCAAGGGCCTGCGCGATCTGTGCGACAGCACCGGCGCGCTGCTGATCTTCGACGAGGTGCAGTGCGGCATGGGGCGGACGGGCAAGCTGTTCGCGCATGAATGGGCCGGGGCAACGCCCGACATCATGATGGTGGCCAAGGGCATCGGCGGCGGCTTCCCCCTGGGCGCGGTGCTGGCAACCGAACGGGCCGCGGCGGGCATGGTCGCGGGCACCCATGGCTCGACCTACGGTGGCAATCCCCTCGGCTGTGCGGTGGGGGCTGCGGTTGTGGGCATCGTCGCCCGGGACGCCTTCCTTGCCGATGTGTCGCGCAAGGCGGCGCGGTTCCGCCAGGGGCTCGAAAGCCTCTGCGCCCGCCATCCGCAGGTCTTTGCCGGCGTGCGCGGACAAGGCCTGATGCTCGGTCTGAAATGTGCGGCCCCCACCTCCGACATCGTCAAGGCCGCCTATGCCGAGGCGCTGTTGACCGTGCCCGCCGCCGACAACGTTCTGCGGCTGCTGCCCGCGCTCAACATCCCCGACGCCGACATCGACGAGGCGCTGGCCCGGCTCGACCGGGCCGCCACCCGGATCGGGGCGGCATGATGGCCCGCCTGCCTTCGACCCTCCGACGACGCGGCCCTGCCAGGCTGCTGCCGCCTTCTTCTGTTTGAAAATATCCTCGGGGGTCCGGGGGGTGAGCCCCCCGGCGGTCCCGCAAGAAAGCCCTGAATGATGTCGCATTTCCTTGATATCCACACCACCGACGCCACCGACCTGCGCGCGATGATCAACGCGGCCCTCGCGATGAAGGCCGCCCGCAACGACCGCCCCAAGGGCACCCGCGATGACGACCAGCCGCTGGCGGGCCGCATGGTCGCGCTGATCTTCGAAAAGCCGTCGACACGCACCCGGGTCAGCTTCGATGTCGGCGTGCGCCAGATGGGCGGCGAGACGATGGTGCTGTCGGGCCGCGAAATGCAGCTTGGCCACGGCGAGACCATCGCCGACACCGCCCGCGTGCTGTCGCGCTATGTCGATCTGATCATGATCCGCACCTATGAGGAGGCGACGCTGCTGGAAATGGCGGAATATTCCAGCGTGCCGGTGATCAACGGCCTGACCAACCGCAGCCACCCCTGCCAGATCATGGCCGACGTGATGACCTACGAAGAACATCGCGGCCCGATCGCGGGGCGCAAGGTGGTCTGGTCGGGCGACGGCAACAACGTCTGCGCCAGCTTCCTGCATGCGGCCGGGCAGTTCGGCTTCGACTTCACCTACACCGGCCCCGAGCCGCTGGACCCCGAACGCGCCGCCTTCGACTTTGCCCAAAGCCGCGGCGTGTCCGCAAGAACCGTCCGCGACCCCTATGCCGCGGTGCAGGACGCCGATCTGGTGGTCACCGACACCTGGGTCAGCATGCACGACCCCGAAAGCGCCAAAGAACGCCGCCACAACCAACTGCGCGCCTACCAGGTCAACGAGACGCTGATGGCGCGCGCCAAGCCCGACGCGCTGTTCATGCATTGCCTGCCCGCCCACCGCAACGACGAGGTGACCAGCGCGGTGATGGACGGCCCGCATTCGGTGGTGTTCGACGAGGCGGAAAACCGGCTCCACGCGCAAAAGGCGGTGATGCGCTGGTGCCTCGGGGTGTAAGCAGACCAGACCCCTTCACACGGGTTTCGACAAAAGGTTTCCAACGACCTTTGACGGGGCGGCTGGCCCCGCCGGATCTCTGGCCGCTGGCCCTGTCAACCACACAGCCTTCCCTCGCGGCCTCAACCCCGACCGCCAACCCGCTTTGCCGAATTGCGGATCCGCATCGCCGGCACCCGGGCCTGTATCGCGGGTCTTGCGCCCTCGGCCTGTGACGGCGCCGCCACGCGGACGGTGACGATCAAGATGCGCGGGCAGGATAAGACGATGACGGGGCTCGACGACCTGACGCTCTGGTCCCTGCCGCAATCCTACTTTCACGCCACCACCGCCTACGACATCCTGCGCCGCAACGGGGTCGAGGTCGGCAAGATGGACTTGATGAGCCGATGACCCCGGTCGCTGCGGGCCGATCGCGTCCGAACAGGTGACGGTTCGGGCGACGCATCAGGCGACGCATCAGGTGATGGGGCGGCTGCCCTGATCGGCACGGTCGGCGCTGGCGACCCGGCCCGCCACAACGGCGACCACCACCAGCAGCAGCGACAGTGCGCCATAGGTGCTGCGGAATCCCACCGCCTCGGCCACAAAGCCGATGCTCGACGGGGCCACCAGAATGCCGCAATAGCCCAGCATGGTGACTGTGGAAATTCCGGTGCCCGGGGGGATGCCCGGCTGGTTTCCGGCGGCGGAGAATATGATCGGCACCATGTTGGCCACGCCAAGCCCCGACAGCGCAAAGCCCGCAAGCGCCACCACGTCGTTCGGCGCCAGCGCCGCGACCATCATCCCGGCCGCGCCCAGCAGACCCGAGACGCGCAGCGTCCTGACCGCGCCGAACCGGTTGCGCACCTTGTCGCCGGCAAAGCGCATCACCGCCATGGTGCCGGCGAAAAACGCGAACGCCAGCCCCGACCGCGCCAGATCGGCCTCCAGTTCCTTTGCCAGATACAGCGCTGCCCAATCAAGCACGGCACCTTCGGGCACCATCGACGCCAGCGCCATTCCCCCCAGAATCCACAGCGCCGGGATGCGCGGAAACAGCGCGGTCCTGACATGCGGGGTGTCATCCGTCCGCGCCGCCGGCCCGTCGCCGATCAGAAACCGCTGCGCCACGGCGACCACCACGGCGGTCATTGCGGCGACACCCAACGCCTGCGTCTCGGCCCCGACCCGCGCCAGCACCAGCCCGCCCAACGCGCCGCCAAAGAACCCGCCAAGGCTCCAGAACCCGTGGCTTGACGACATGATGGCCCGGCCCAGCCGCTGTTCGACTTCGACGGCATTGGCGTTCATCGACACGTCCATGCAGCCCACCATCGCCCCCATGGCAACCATCGCCAGCGTCAGCAGCCACAGGTTCGGTGCCAGCACAACCAGCGGCAGCATCGGCACCACCAGCGTCGCAAACGCCACCAGCACCCGGCGCGCACCATAGGCGGCAATCAGACGCCCGGTGAACAGCATGGCCGTTACCGCCCCGATGCCAAGCGCCAGGATCAGCAGGCCCAGCGTCGACTCGGTGATGTCATGGCGCGGCAGCAGCAGCGGTATCTGCGGGGCCCAGGCCCCCATGATCATGCCGTTGACGCCGAACATGGCGGCCAAGGCCCACCGTCCGCGCTGCGTTGTCTGGTCGTGCATTGCCTGCTCCTGCCTTGCTGGCCCGCTTTAGGCAGAATTCAAAGCTGGCGAAACCCCTTGCGGTGCCGGCGCGTGCGGCCCGCCACGCTCTGTGTTCAAAAAGGCGGGCAGGCTGGTGTCGGGTTCGGCGGCAAAGCCGTCGCCGGTGGTGGCGCGGCGCGGCGGGGTGACACGCTCTGCCTGATTGTAGCCCAGAGGCAGCGACCAGGCCCGGGGGTTGATGGCGGTCCGGTTCATCGGGTGGCCCATTCCATGACCGTGTTGCAGGTCAGGTTCAACCACGGCCCTGCTGACAGCCTTGTGTCAGCAGGGATTTCCCAACGCGCCTACAGCACCGCCGCCAGCCGCGTGCCCTGGTCGATCGCCCGCTTGGCATCCAGTTCCGCCGCCACATCCGCCCCGCCGATGACATGCGGCTTGCGCCCAAGCGCCGTCAGCGCGTCGGCCAGGCTCCGCTCGGGCACCTGGCCCGCACACAGCACCACCGTATCGACGGCCAGCACCTCGGCGATGCCATCGCGGGTGATATGCAGCCCCTCGGGCGTGATCGCGTCATACCGGACCCCGCCGAGCATCCTCACGCCCTTCATCTGCAGGGCGGCGCGGTGGATCCAGCCGGTGGTCTTGCCCAGACCCCGGCCGGGTTTTTCGGCGCGGCGTTGCAGCAGGCTGATCTCGCGCGGCGACGGCTCGGGCTGCGGGCCCTGGCTCGCCAGCCCCCCGGCGCTGGTGGCGGGGTCGCCCACGCCCCATGCGCGCCGCCACCGGTCCGGGTGCAGGGTCGGGCTGTCGCCTCGGTGGCTCAGATACTCGGACACGTCAAAGCCGATGCCCCCGGCACCGATCACCGCCACCCGCCGCCCCACCGGCGCGCCGTTGAGCACGTCGATATAGGACAGCGCGGTGTCCTGCCCCGGAATCGCCGGATCGCGCGGCACCACCCCGGTGGCGATGACAACGGCGTCGAACTCCGCCAGGTCGTCGGGCGTCGCGGTGTGGTTCAGCCGCAAGGTGACGCCCGTGCGGTCGACCATGGTGGTGAACCACGCGACCAGGCCGTGAAACTCTTCCTTCCCCGGCACCTGTCGGGCAAGGTTCATTTGTCCGCCGACCTGCGCGGCCCGGTCGAACAGGGTCACATGATGCCCCCGCCCCGCCGCCGCGATGGCGCAGGACAGGCCCGCTGGCCCCGCCCCCACCACGGCAATCCGCTTCGGTGCGGGCGTGGGGTCCAGCCGCAGGTCCAACTCATGACAGGCGCGCGGATTGACAAGGCAAGAGGCCATCTTGCCGGAAAAGGTGTGGTCCAGACAGGCCTGGTTGCAGGCGATGCAGGGCGCGATCTCGGCCGCCCGCCCGGTCGCGGCCTTGATGACGAAATCGGGGTCGGCCAGAAAGGGCCGCGCCATCGAGACCATGTCGGCTTGCCCGGCGGCGATGATGCTGTCGGCCAGTTCGGGCGTGTTGATGCGGTTCGACGTGATCACGGGAATACCGACCTCGGGCCGCAGCCGCGCTGTCAGATGGGCAAAGGCCGCGCGGGGCACCGAGGTGGCGATGGTCGGCACCCGCGCCTCGTGCCAGCCGATGCCGGTGTTCAGCACGCTGGCGCCGGCCGCCTGCACCGCCTGCGCCAGGTGCACCACCTCGTCCCATGTGGACCCGTCAGGGATCAGGTCGATCAGGCTGATGCGGTAGATCAACAAGGCCTCGGGCCCCATCGCCGCGCGCACCCGGGCCACCACCTCGACAGGCAGGCGCATGCGGTTTTCGTAAGCCCCGCCCCAGCCATCGGTCCTCTGGTTGACGTGGCGCACCAGGAACTGGTTGAGGAAATAGCCTTCGGACCCCATCACCTCGACCCCGTCATAGCCGGCCTCGATGGCGCGGGCGGCGGCGGTGGCGATATCGACGATCTGCTTTTCGATGCCGGCCTCGTCAAGCGCCTGCGGCACAAACGGCGAGATCGGCGATTTCACCGCACTGGCCGAGACGCAGCCCTTGCCATAGGCATAGCGCCCCGCATGCAGGATCTGCATGGCGATCCGCCCTCCGGCGTCATGCACGCGGGTGGTGACCACGCGGTGGTTGGCGATGTCGGCGGGCGTGAACAGCCCCGCCGCCCCCGGAAACACGCCGCCCTCGGGGTTCGGGGCCATCCCCCCCGTCACCATCAACCCCACCCCGCCCCGCGCGCGGGCCGCATAGAACTCCGCCACGCGATTCCAGTCGCCGGTCTCTTCCAGCCCCGTGTGCATCGACCCCATCAGCCCCCGGTTGGGCAGGGTCACCGACCCCAGGGTGATGGGGGACAGCAGGTTGGGGAACTCGGTCATGCGCGCCTCCGCAATTTTCGCCAGCTTGCACGGCCACCCCCTCCCTGTCACCCGCAACGCGGCGTCATCGCGGCTTTCATTCTGACCCAAATATCCCCGCCGGAGGCTCTTGTCCCAACCGCGGGAGCCTCCGGCGGGGATATTTGGGAACAGAAGAATACCTCAGGTGCCGCGGGGTTTGGCGCGGGTGGTGGGGTCTGCCAGACGCGGGTCCTCGGGCCAGGGGTGGCGGGGGTATTGCCCGCGCATGTCGCGGCGGACGTCGGCGTAGGAACTGGCCCAGAAGCCGGGCAGGTCCATCGTGGTCTGCAGGGGGGCTTGGGCGGGCGACAGCAGCTTGATGCGCAACGGCAGGCGGCGAGCCCCGACCGTGGGGTGGGTGGCGACGCCGAACATCTCTTGCAGTTTCACCGCGATTTCCGGGGCGGGGCCGTCGTAGTCGATGGGCACGCGGCGGCCCAGCGGGGTTTCGTAATGTGACGGGACAAGGGCGGTCAGGCGGGTCTGCTGATCCCACGAGAGCCGGGTCAGCAGTGTCTCGGTCAGATCGAGGCCGCGCAGGTCGCTTTCCGTGCGGGCGCGGGTCAGGGCGGGCAGCAACGCCTCGCCCGCCAGCAGGGCGGCATCGCTGCAATCGGGCCAGGTCTCGTCGCGTGCCAGCGCGATGCGGGCCTGCAGGCGGCGGGCGGCGGCGGTCAGGGTCAGCCCGATCAGCCGCAGACCGTCAAGCGCGGCGCGCCCCAGAGCCTCGGGTGGGGCTTCGGGCCAGGGGCGGTCGTCCAGCACCAGCGCGCCGAGCCGTTCCTGACGCCGCGCCAGGACCCGGCCCTCGCGCCGCGACCATTCGACGGTCTCGTGCCAGTGGATGCGCGCCCCGTGCACCTCGCGCAGGTCGGCGTCCGACAGCGGAGCCGCCTGCCGGATGCGGGCCTCGCGCGCGTCGCCGTCGAGATCGGTGGCGACCAGCAGCCTTGTGGCGGCCAGCGGCGTGCCCGGGTCCATCACCGCCCCCTTGCCGCCCGACAGCAGCCAGCGCGGCGCATCGCCCTTGCGGCGCAGCCCGATGCGGTCGGGGTAGGCGAGGCTTGCCATCTGCGCCGGGGTCAGGCCGGTGTCCGGACCGGCGCTGCGCGACAGGCGGCGGGCCTCGTCGCGGATGCGGTCCAGCATTGCGTGCGACAGGGCGTAGGGGTGGTCGCGTTCGAACCGGCGGGGGTCCGACAGCGCCAGCAGCCGCAGCGACAGGTCGGGCGGGGCCCCGCGCAGCGGGTCGCGGTCGGCCATCAGGGCGGCGAGCGGCGCCGCCCCCTGACCCGCCACGGCCAGCATATGCGCCAAACGCGGATGCAGCGGCAGCGCGGCCAGCCGGCGCCCGTGGTCGGTGATGCGGCCCCGATCCTGCGCGCCAAGCGCTTCGAGCAGCGCCTGCGCCTCGGCCAGATGGCCCGGATGCGGCGGGGTCAGGAAGGGCAGATCGCCCCCGCCCCACAGCGCCAGTTCCAGCGCCAGCCCTGTCAGATCGCCACATTCGATTTCCGCCGGGGGATGGCTGGCAAGGCTGCCCTCTTCGCCCCGCGTCCACATCCGGTAGCAGATGCCGGGCGCCACCCGCCCCGCCCGGCCGCGGCGCTGTTCAGCCTCGGCGCGCGTCACCCGCTCGGTCACCAGCCGCGACATGCCGGACGGCGCATCGAACCTTGCCCGCCGCGCCCGGCCTGCGTCGATGACCACCCGGATATCGGGCAGGGTCAGCGAGGTTTCGGCAATCGCCGTGGCCAGCACCAGCTTGCGTCCCGGCACCGGCCCCAGGGCGGCGCGTTGGGCGGCAAAGTCCATTGCGCCGAACAGCGGGGTCACGGTGCAGCCGGGCACCCGGCCCGCCAGCAGCCCCCCGACCCGGCGAATCTCGGCCTCACCCGGCAGGAAAACCAGCAGACCGCCGTCGGTTTCCGCCACCGCCTGCAAGGTCAGCGCGGCGATGGCGGGTTCCAGCCGCGTCCCGCTGTCAAGACTGCGTGGCAGCCAGCGGGTTTCGACGGCAAACGCCCGGCCCTGCGAGGTGATCAGCGGGGCATCGTCCATCAGCGCCGCCACCGGACCTGCATCCAGCGTGGCCGACATCACCAGCAGCCGCAGGTCCGGGCGCAGCACCGCGCGCAGTTCCAGCGCCAGCGCCAACCCCAGATCGGCCGTCAGCCCGCGTTCATGGAATTCGTCGAAGATCAGCAGGCCCACGCCCTCCAGCCCCGGATCGGACTGGATCATCCGGGTCAGGATGCCGTCGGTCACCACCTCGATCCGGGTGGTGCGGCTGGTTTTGCTGTCGCCCCGGATGCGGTAGCCGACGGTCTGGCCCACCGGCTCGCCCAGCGTCTGCGCCATCCGCTCGGCGGCGGTGCGCGCGGCCAGACGGCGGGGCTCCAGCATGACGATGCGGCCCGCGATCAGCCCTGACGCCATCAGGTCCAGCGGCACGCGGGTGGTCTTGCCCGCACCGGGCGGCGCCTGCAGCACCGCCATGCCGCGCCCGCGCAACGCCTCGCGCAGGGCGGGCAGGATATCGTCGATGGGCAGCGGGGCGGGCGGGGTGTCGGGCATCCGACGCTTATCGCGCGAACCGGGGCGGGGGTCTAGCGCCGGGTCAGTCTGGCCTTGCCGAACACCGTGTCGAGCGTGACCTCGACCACGCGCAGTTGCCCGTCGGCGGCGGGGGCATAGATCAGCGTGAAGGCAAAGCGCTGCTTGTCGGCCATTTCCGTGGGCGTATAGCCCTGCAGCCGGCGGTATTCGCCCTGACAGGTCAGCCCGTCGGCACTGACGGGGGCGCCGCCAAGGGTGAACTGCGCCAGCCTGCGGCCATCAAAGGTGCGGGCCTGCAACGTGCAGGCAGCGCCCGGCGCCACGTCGCGCAGGGCGGCGAACAGGGCCGTGGCGGGGTCAAGCGTGCCGCCCAGCGCCGCCGGGTCGACCACCGAGGCCTCGGGGTCGGGCGCGGGGGCATAGGCCTCGATCTGCGGCACGCCCTTGGCATAGGTCAGGCGCACCTCGGACCGGCGCTGCCCGCTATCGGCCGATTCGGTGTAGCGTGTCGGCACATACCGGCCCTTGCGATAGCTGCCCTCCGACGCGGACTCGTACCGCACCCGGCGCAACAGCCGCACCATGCCGCTGCTTTCGATCACGATGCGGGCGGCATAGGCCGCGCCATCGGTCTTGGCCTCGACCGACAGGCTGCCCGCCTGCACGCCGGCCACCGCGACGTCGAACGTCACCGTCTCGGCCAAGGCCGCACCGGGCAGGACAAGGGCCAGCCAAAGCGCCAGCGGTTTGCATCCGGTCATCTGCGGCTCCGTTCTCCATCACCCTTGGCACTGGCATATCGCGTTGACCTCTGGCACAAAACCCCCAAGGCCCGGCTTGGGTGACACTGGCGCGACAGCGCGGGGACGGGGAATGGGGATCGGCGAAACCTTGCCAGAAACAGACATCAGCGATCTGGCCCGCGCGGTGATGGCGGGCGACCGGCGGGCGCTGGCGCGGGCGATCACGCGGGTTGAAAGCCTGCGCGCCGATCACCGAATGCAGGCCCGCGCGCTGATGGACGCGGTGCGCGCCCCGGGGCGGCAGGCGCTGCGGATCGGGCTGTCGGGCACGCCGGGGGTGGGCAAGTCGAGCTTCATCGAGGCGTTCGGGCTGATGCTGACGGGGCAGGGGCTGCGGGTGGCTGTGCTGACGGTCGATCCGTCGTCGGCGCGGTCCGGCGGCTCGATTCTGGGCGACAAGACGCGCATGGAGCAACTGGCGCGGCATCCGCGCGCCTTCATCCGCCCGTCGCCCAGCCAGACCCAGTTGGGCGGCGTGGCCCGCCGGTCGCGCGAGGCGGTGGGCCTGTGCGAGGCGGCGGGGTTCGATGTGGTGCTGATCGAGACGGTGGGCGTCGGCCAGTCGGAAACCGTGGTGGCGCAGGTGTGCGACCTGTTCGTGCTGCTGCTGGCTCCGGCGGGCGGCGACGAGTTGCAGGGCGTCAAGCGCGGCATCATGGAGATGGCCGATCTTGTTCTGGTCAACAAGGCGGATGGCGATCTGCTGGCGGCGGCGATGCGGACCTGCGCCGATTACACCGGGGCGCTGCACCTGCTGCGGCGGCGGGCGCAGGACCCGGCCGGCTATCCGCGCGCGATGACCGTGTCGGCGCTGGACGGGACCGGGCTGGAGGTGGCCTGGCGCGACATGCAGGCGCTGGCCGACTGGCGGCGCGCGCAGGGCCACTGGTCGCGGATGCGGGCCGATCAGGCGCGCCACTGGTTCGGCGAAGAGGTCCGGCAGGGGCTGCTGGCCGCACTGGCGCAAGACCCGGCGCGGGGGATGATGGCCCGGCTGGGGGCCGAGGTCGCGGCAGGCGGGATCAGCCCCGAGGCAGCGGCGGCCGAGGTGCTGCGGGGGATGGGGCGGGATGTCTGACCGCCCGCCGATCCGGGCGTCCGGACCTTTCCGGTGGCCGGTTGCGCGCGGCCGGTTGCGCGCGGCCGGTTGCGCGCCGCAGAATTCAGGCAGATGCAACGGCGGGCTGATCGGCTGTCATCGGCGGCTCGATATCCCAAAGGACGCCAAGACCGCTGATGCCCACACGTCCGCAACCTTTGCAGCCCTGCACCGTCCGGGCGTGCGGTTGGTGATCTGTCACATCTGCGACGCGGGCGGCGGGGCCGGGGCTGTTCCTCAACGCCCGGACCGACCTGTTTCTGCAGCCCCCCCCCCGCAGCGGCGCTGGCCGGGCTTGGCGTGGCGCGGCTCAGCCATGGACCGTTTCCCTGGCGGGCGCAGATGGCGGCGCTGGCCTGCGGGTTGCGGCAGGCCACGGCGCATCGGGAAACCGGGGCCGCCCCGCCTTTCCCGGCTTGACGACGCGGCGCTTTGCCCTTAGATGCCGCAAATCGAATTCGGACGCCGCCCGGTGTGGAGGGGTGTCTTTCAGGCTTACACGAAGGAATACCCCATGTCGCGCGTCTGCGAACTCACGGGCAAGGGCCCGATGTCTGGCAACACTGTCAGCCATGCCAACAACAAGACCCGTCGGCGCTTTCTGCCGAACCTGAACGAGGTCACCCTGATCTCGGACATTCTGGGCCAGTCGTTCAAGCTGCGCATTTCGGCGGCGGCGCTGCGGTCGGTCGATCACCGTGGCGGGTTGGACGCGTTCCTCGCCAAGGCCAAGGACGACGAGTTGTCCACCGACGCCGCCCGGATCAAGAAAGACATCGCCAAGGCCAAGGCTGCGGCCTGATCCTGTGCGTCTGACGTCCTGACAAACCCCGACCGCAGCCCGGTCGGGGTTTTGCTTTGGCCAATCTGTCATCTTTTCGCGCCTGCGGTTTTGGCGTAGACCACCGGCATGAACCCGACCCCCTCCCGTCTTGCGCTGATCCTGTCTCTGGTGCTGGCACTGGGGTCTGTCATCATGGCCCCGGCCCGGGTGCAGGCGGCGGGTCAGGGTCAGATGGTGATCTGCGCCGGTGCCGGGACCGCCATCCTGACGCTTGACGCGCAGGGCAATCCGGTGGGGCCGGTGCATCTGTGCCCCGATTGCCTGACCGGATTTGCCGTCGCAGGCCTGCCGGTGACGCCCGGCCTTGCACCGCGCGACGCGGGCAGGCGGCTGCCCGGGGGGCTGGTGCAGGGCGATGTGGGGGGGGCGGGGCGGCCGGCGCCGGTGCCCGCCGCACGGGGGCCCCCGATCTGATCTGACATCGCGGCCTTTCCCCTTATCAGACAGGACAGATCATGCGTATTCTCTCCACTCTGGCGGCCATCGCGGCTGCAACCCTGCTGTGCGGCCCCACCCTGGCCCACGACGGCGTCCACATCGAAAATCCCTATGCCCGCTCGACCGGCGCGATCGGGTCGTCGGGCGCGGTGTTCCTTGTCATCCTGAACCACGGCGCCGCCGATGACCGTCTGATCGACGCCACCTCGGATATCGCCGTGCGGGTCGAATTGCACAGGCACAAGCACTCGGCCGATGGTGTCATGCAGATGCTGCATGTGCCCGAAGGCTTTGTCGTCCCCGCCAAGGCCACCCATGCGCTGGCGCGGGGGGGCGATCACGTCATGCTGCTGGGTCTGACCCGTCCGCTGGCGCAGGGCGACGCGTTCGACCTGACGCTGGTGTTCGAGAAAGAGGGCGCGGTGGTGGTCACGGTGGTGGTCGACAACGACCGCAAGGCCGGGGCGATGGATCCCTCCGCGCATGCCAGTCACGCAACGCCCTGAACGGGTCATCCATCAGGCCCCGAACCAGCAGAAGCGCCAAGGTTGACTGCAAGAGGATTGCCGCATGCTGCCGTTCCTGACCCTGCCGCACGCGTTGAGTGGCGACGACTGCGACCGGCTGCTGGCGTTGGCCGATGCCGCGCCGCTGCGCGATGCCGGGCTGGTGCGCCAGACCACGGCGCACCGCATCCGCCGGGCCGATCTGGCCTGGCTGGATGACCTGCCGGGCGCCGGGTGGGCGATGGACCGGATGATCGGGCTGGTGGGGGCCGCGAACCGCGACGGCTTTGGCTTTGATCTGACCGAGTTTGCCGAAAGCGCGCAGATGGCGCGGTATACCGCCGAACGCGAGGGGCATTTCGACTGGCACACCGACATCGGCGCCGGCGCGCTGGCCGCCCGGCGCAAGCTGACCGTTGTGGTGCAACTCAGCGATCCTGCGGGGTATCAGGGCGGCGGGCTGGAATTGCGCCCCGACAGCCACGTGGTCGAGGCTCCGCGCGACAGGGGGACGGCCATGCTGTTTCCCAGTTTCGTGCTGCACCGGGTGACGCCGGTCACCGCCGGCCTGCGCTGGTCACTGACCCTTTGGGCCCATGGGCCGGCCTTCCGCTAGGGTGCCCCGAACCCGATTTGTCCGCAATGATCAAAGCCCCCGGCCAGCGCACCAGGGCCAGGCGCCTGCAGGAAAAGGCCCGCCATGACCACGCCTCGGGGCAGGCCGTGCGCGATGCGATGCCGCTGGCCCATGCCGGCCACCTGGTTGACGGCGCGCCGGTGGTCACGCCCACGCTGCAACGGCGCGAGCGGGATCGGGTCTGTTGGCACGGATCGTCTGCCGGTCGGATGATCCGGGCCTGTGCGGCGGCGCAGGTCCGTCTGACGGTCACGCGGGTCGACGGGCTGGTGCTGGCCCGGTCGGGGCTGGAACATTCGGTGGCCCACCGCTGCGTGATGGTGTTCGGGGTGGCAGAGCCGGTGCCCGACGCCGCCAGACCCGCGCATCCGGAGGCGATGAGGCAGCGGCTGGTGCCCGGCCGCTGGCCCCTGCTGCGGCCGATGACAGCCCAGGACATCAAGGCGACGGCGGTGCTGTCGCTGCCGGTTGACAAAGCCTCGGGCAAGATCGGCGCAGGGGTTCCGTCCGACCCCGAGGCCGATATGGGCTGGCCGGTCTGGGCCGGCGTGGTGCCGCTGCGGTTGCAGATGGACCCCCCGCAGGCCGGCCCGGGCTGCCAGCCGGGTCTGCCAGAGCCAAAGGCGCGGTTCGGCGAAACCCGTTGATCAGCCGGCGCAGCGGGCCTCGGCCTGTTCGCCGAACACCTTGTAGCGATCCCAGAACGCGTCGTCGGCATCGCGTTGCGACATCTTTACCTGCTGCGCCCGGTCAGGGTCCTTGAAGAACGACGCCGCGCGTCTCTGATCGCTGCCGCGCAGGGCCATGTCGGCGACCTGCCCGATGCAGTTGCACAGCGCCCGGTTGGCCGCATCGCGGCTGGACCGGTTGCAGGCCTGCTCCACAGGCCCGGCACTGGCGATCACCGGAAGTGAGGTGGCAACCAGCGTCGCCACCACAAGTAGAATCTTCATTGCTCTGCCTCGCGCTGTCCGTCCCGGGGATGCGGCGCATCCTCCTCCACGGATCATTTTCTGCCAGCGATTATGTCGATTCGTCCCGGGTTTTTCAAGCCACGCAAGGCGTTGCGCGGGATTTGGCCGATGCCCGCAACCCCCGGTAACGCGTGCGAAGGCCGCCACCAGATGCAGTGTCTGTCCCGCCGCATGCCAATCGCTTGACCCCCCTGCGTTTCCTGATCATATGCCGGCATGACCCAGCTTGACCTCATCCGCAATTTCTCGATCGTGGCGCATATCGACCACGGCAAATCCACCCTCGCCGACCGGCTGATCCAGCTGACGGGCACTGTCGCCGAACGCGACATGAAGGCCCAGATGCTCGACAGCATGGATATCGAGCGCGAGCGGGGCATCACCATCAAGGCCAACACGGTGCGGATCGAATATCCGGCCAAGGATGGCAAGACCTATATCCTGAATCTGATCGACACCCCCGGCCACGTCGACTTTGCCTATGAGGTGTCACGCTCGATGCGCGCCGTCGAAGGCTCGCTGCTGGTGGTGGACGCATCCCAGGGGGTCGAGGCGCAGACGCTCGCCAACGTCTATCAGGCGCTGGACGCGGGGCATGAAATCGTGCCGGTGCTCAACAAGATCGACCTGCCGGCAGCCGAACCCGACCGCATCAAGCAGCAGATCGAGGATGTGATCGGGCTTGATGCGTCAGACGCGCTGCTGATCTCGGCCAAGTCCGGTCTCGGGATCGCCGAAGTGCTCGAAGCCATCGTCACCCGCCTGCCTGCGCCCAAGGGCGACCGCGATGCGCCGCTCCGGGCGATGCTGGTCGATTCGTGGTATGACGCCTACCTGGGCGTCGTCGTCATGCTGCGCGTGATGGACGGCCTGGTGAAAAAGGGCGACCGCATCCGCATGATGCAGACCAATGCGGTTTACGGCATCGACAAGCTGGCGGTGCTGAAACCCCAGATGGTCGATATCGCCGAACTCGGCCCGGGCGAGATCGGCATCTTCACCGCCTCGATCAAGCAGGTCCGCGACACCCGCGTCGGCGATACCGTGACCCATGAACGCCGGGGCTGCGACACGCCCCTGCCGGGCTTCAAACCCGCGCAGCCGGTGGTGTTCTGCGGCCTGTTCCCGGTGGATGCCAACGAGTTTGAAAACCTGCGCGACGCGATTGAAAAACTGTCGCTGAACGACGCCAGTTTCAGCACCGAGATGGAAACCTCGGCGGCCCTCGGCTTCGGCTTCCGCTGCGGCTTCCTCGGGCTGTTGCACCTCGAAGTCATCCGCGACCGGCTGGAGCGCGAGTATGACATCGACCTGATCACCACCGCCCCCTCGGTCGTGTTCAAGCTGCACATGAAGGACGGCGAGGTGCGCGACCTGCACAACCCCGCCGACATGCCCGACCTGACGCTGATCGACCATATCGACGAGCCGCGCATCAAGGCGACCATCATGGTGCCTGACGAGTATCTTGGCGATATCCTGAAACTCTGTCAGGACCGGCGCGGCATCCAGATGGACCTCAGCTATGCCGGGTCGCGCGCGATGGCGGTCTATGACCTGCCGCTGGCCGAAGTGGTGTTCGACTTCTATGACCGGCTGAAATCGGTGACCAAGGGCTATGCCAGTTTCGACTACACCCTGTCGGAATACCGCGAGGATTATCTGGTCAAGATGTCGATCCTGGTCAACGACGAACCCGTCGATGCCCTGTCGATGATGGTCCACCGCGACCGCGCCGACGCAAGGGGCCGCGCGATGGTCGAAAAGCTGAAAGACCTGATCCCGAGGCACATGTTCAAGATCCCGATCCAGGCGGCGATCGGCGGCCGGGTGATCGCCCGCGAGACTCTGTCGGCGATGCGCAAGGACGTGACGGCCAAGTGTTACGGCGGCGACGCGTCGAGGAAGAAGAAATTGCTTGAGAAGCAGAAAGCCGGCAAGAAGAAGATGCGCCAGTTCGGCAAGGTCGAGATTCCGCAGGAGGCGTTCATTGCGGCGTTGAA
>Ga0105048_10005849_pt1 | contig 19870 bp, 19 predicted proteins | sample MAT05_FD_78382 | JGI IMG/M metagenome (GOLD analysis project Ga0105048, IMG submission 78382) | Freshwater microbial communities from Lake Fryxell liftoff mats and glacier meltwater in Antarctica - MAT-05 | ecosystem: Environmental > Aquatic > Freshwater > Ice > Liftoff microbial mat | place...
GACGGTACACTGGTCCTGAAGATCCATGCCGTTGTTCTGAATCTCGATGTAGAAGTTCTTCTTGAAGAGCTTGCTGAACCAGCCGGCGAGTTCCTCGGCCTTTTTGGCTTCGCCTTTAATGATCCAGTCGTTGAATTCGCCGGCCAAGCAGCCGCTCAGGCAGATGAGGCCCTCGGCATGGGCTTCGAGCACTTCGCGATCAATGCGCGGGGCGTGGTAGAAGCCTTCCGTGTAGGCGATCGAGGCGAGCTTGATGAGATTCTTGAACCCGGTCGCGTTCTTGGCTAGAAGCGTGAGGTGCGAGTAAGCGTCGCCACGCTTGACGGAGTTCTTGTCGAGCCGGCTGCCGGGGGCGAGATACGCCTCGTAGCCGATGACGGGATTGACGCCGGCCTTCTTGCATTCGGTGTAGAACTCGATGGCGCCGAAGAGATTGCCGTGATCGGTGATGGCGAGCGCGGACATCCCCTGCTTCTTCGTCTGCTCGACGAGTTCCGGAATGCGGTTGGCGCCGTCGAGAAGCGAGTAGTGCGTGTGGCAATGCAGATGGGCGAACTGTTGCGCAGCCATGCGGGTGACTCCTGGAGCAATCTGTCGAGCGTGGTGCGAATGATCACAAGGCCATTCACGTTTTTTATCGGTCACCCAGGATGAGTCCACCTGAGTTGGCATCGTCCGGAATTCATACGAAGGAAGGTCGGACGAGAATTCCACCGGAAGCGACGACCGCTTCGACGAGCTTCTGCGCCATCTTCTTGCGGCCGTTTCCAGAAGTCACAAGGTTGTAGACGTTGGCGTGGGCGAGATTTTCGGGGTGTTCCGGGTCCGGCTCTCGCCTCGCGATGAAGCCGATGTCTTTCGCCGTCCCGTAATTGAACGACACGAGTCCGCAGCCACCTGGGAACCTTTGGAGGGTGTGCTCCGGCGTTTTGGCCACTGATGCCATGTCGGCAGAGAAGTTTGGTTGCTTGAAAGCCGCGGAGGAGGGTCTCCCCTCCTCCGCGACCCACCAGTCGGGGGTGGTGATGCATCGGAATAGATCGTCTACTTGATCGACTTCCAGGCCAGGCGAAGCATCGCTCATACGGTGGTACCGCTCATGAACCACTGGATTAGGTCAACAGCACGTTCGATGTCCGAAGCGGGAAAAGTCTCTTCTTCCTCAACCCCAGCTTGCGGATACCATTGGAGGAAGTGAATCAGCTTCGGTGTCTCGAACTCCAGTTCCAGGACTTTCCCCTGGTGGTGCCACTCAAACTGGAGGTTGCCGGGCGACATCGGGACGACACGAGGCCGATAGGCGAAGTTCTCTGGGAGGGCCTCAACGAATTTCCTCGCCGCGGCGATGATACCTGGATCGATTGGCGGTGCACCGTAGCTGTCCCAGTTATTCTGGAGAAGCGAAAGCCGGTCCAACTCGACGGACACACCGATCATGAACTCGGGGTCGTAGTGGCCGACAGGGAGCCACGTTTCCGACGATCGGCCCCTTGTGGACTGGGTCAGTCGCTCACGACTGCTTTGTGTCGCTGTTGCCATATTCAACGCTCAAGCCAAGGAGTTTTTGGATAAGGAATTCCGTGTCTCTACGGTCTTGAAGAAAGCGGCGAGCGGCCACCTGCGCGTCCGCGCTCTCACGCTTTCTGAGTTCGGTATTGACATTGAAAGACAGTTCTAGTTCTTCCAGGGTGAATGACAATTGCAGGTTCGTCACAGCCCCGTCGCGCGAAAGTCCGAAGTGCAAGCTCCTTTGCTTCAATGAATAGCCTTCGGGAGATTGTGGAGAACAGCGGAACTCCTCTCGGAGTCGGCCAAGATCCTCAAGCGGCGCCGTGTAGATCGAGTTATTCCCCAATGCGACCAGCGGTGTCCACGGGAGAGCCGCCAGGACTGATGCCACGGGAATTCCGCAGTCCGCTTCAGAATCCCTCGTCTCAACTTCGATCCTGTTGGGCGTGACGAACCAGCGAAACGGACCCTTGGTCGGAATGTAACGAAACCCAGGCTCGTTCAGATCGGTCCCTATCGAGACTTCGCTCCCCTTGGGGAGGATTTCCAGTTTCGCGAGCCACGGCGGCTGGATGACGTACATATTAAATGTACCAGCCACTACACATGTTGCTTTTTTGAACTTGAAAGCCACCGATAGATTCCTCGCGAATTCCACCTAACAAGCCCACTTCGCGTCAGAACAGGATTCGAAGGAAGCCCAGATTTAGTCCATCCCGACATGTTGCGAGCATCCGAAAGTACGACACGCCCGAACTTCCCTACTTCTTGATTCTATACGCATAGGGCCGGGGTTGAAATGCAAAGCAGTTCGAAGAAGGAAAACGAAACGACAAGAGACGAGTATGATCAAAGTTCAAATGGAAGGGTAATGTTTCTATTCCGGATCGGCCACGGCGCGCGAGTATCGGGCGAGGAAGAGTTGCACGGCCTGGATCGCCTGCCATTCGTTGAACGAGATGCGGACGACTTCGTCGTCGGTGGTGCGGATATTCTCGAGCGCGAAGGTGACGCCCTGGTGGAGGTAGTCGAAGATCTCCGCGAGGCGGGCCGCCTGGGCGGGCGAGAGTTTTTGCGGTAGGGGCGGGAAGTCGCTTTCGCCGGTGCCCCAGAAGGGGTCGAGGCCCATCGAGTCAGCACTGATCGTATTCAGGTCGAAGTCGAGTTCTTCGCCGGCAAGGGTGCCGCCCAAGTCGCCGTTGCTGTTCGTTTTCGGAGCGCGGGAGGTCGGCCGATCGTCGCGTTTGCGGCGTTTGGCGATTTCTTCCAGGGTGCCATAGAGGAGCATCGAGCGGCCGAGACAGATTTGATCACCCGGGCGGAGGCGGCGAATTTGCACCGGCGAACCGTTGACCCGAGTGCCGTTCGTACTTTCAAGATCGGTGAGGATGACATCGTCGTCTTCCTGCTGGATCTTGATGTGAAACCGGCTGATGCGTTCGTCGTTCAATCGCAGCAGGTTGCCTTCTTCCCGCCCAATCGTGATCGGAATGGGAAGATCGCGGAACACTCGGCCTTTATCGACGCCTTCGAGGACCTGGAACGTCACCTTCTTCATCGCAATCCCCTGAACGTCGATCTTGCAAGCCGGGGCGCCGACCTTCCCGATTCCATGATCATATTCGTATTGTCCTGCGCCAGACCTCGAATGTCAATTTTCCTTCGCAAACTTGGCAGCCGGGAAGACTCCTAAACCAGGTGAGTTGTCTTTTCGCGAACTGCCGGCTGCGTAGCTGTATCGTCGCGACGGCCTGTTCCAGCGATTCCCGCCCTTTGATAACCGCGAGAAGTTCCGCGTATCCGAGGGCTTGGGAAGCTTCTTTTCCTGGCGAACGCGGCAGATCGCGAAGCTTGCGCACTTCTTCGATCCAGCCGGCTTCGATCATCCTCAACACACGCTGGTTGATGCGATCGTAAAGGATTTGCCGATCGACATCAACCACAAGACAGCGGGGAAATTCTTCTGACTCGGCCGCGGGCGTCTCGCCCCACCAGCCTTGCTGCTGCCAGGAACTGAGCGGCTTGCCCGTCAGTTCCCAGACCTCGAGAGCGCGCACCACGCGGCGGATGTCATTTGGATGCAGCCGCGCCGCAGATGCCGGATCGATCGCGACCAACCGGGCGTGCAACGCGGCAGCTCCGTCGAGCTCGGCCTCTTTTTCGAGCCGGGCGCGTATCTCGGGATCGACCGGCGGGCTGTCGAAGAGCCCCTGCAACAATGCTTTCAGGTAGAAGGGAGTGCCGCCGACGAACAACACCTGCTTGCCCCGCGCTTCGATTTCGCGCGTGCAGCGGGCCGCCTCGCGCAACCACCAGGCGACGTTGCCGCTCTCCCAGGGGTCGAGCACATCAATGAGATGGTGGGGGACACGGGCGCGATCCGCGAGCGACGGTTTGGCGGTGCCGATGTCCATACCGCGGTAGAGCGTCATCGAATCGAGGGCGATGATCTCGGCATCCATCCGCTCGGTCAGTTCGAGCGCGAGTTCGCTTTTGCCGGAGGCGGTCGGCCCGGTCAGGATCAGGGAGTTCGCGAATGGTTCGGGAAGTTTCACGGCACGGCGGCCATGTGGGTCGGCTCGGTGAAGTCGTAGATGAAGAAGGTCATGGTCCGCGCGATCGGTTTCTTGGTCTTCAGCACGCTCAGGGCGATCTCTCCCGAGGGCGACGGAGTGGGGTTCGAATGCATGATCGTCGTTCCCACGGCCACATAATGGCCTTTCACGATCTGGTTGAATTCCTCGGCCGATTTCAAATTAATGTGGGCAAAGAACACATTGGTCTCGTGCTGGCGGGCCCGCGGGTCGGATCCATAGTACCACATCTTCATGCGCGGTTGGCCATGCTCTTCACGCCAGCGCGTCAAGTCGTCAAGCCCTTGGCCCCAGTCGTAGTTGGAGTCGCTTAGATAACGATAGCCCTCGTCTGGCCCGCCCCAGAGGCGATTGAACCAGCAGAGCCCGTGCGGCCAGGCCAGCATCATCGGAACCATCATGATGGCCGCGAGAGCGGTCACACCGGCATGGAACGACCAGCGCGGCCGATGCTCCGGCCAGGCCCGCACGAACGCCACGGCAAGGCCGATCATGAGGAAGGAGACGAACGGCAAGATCAAGCGGATGCCGATCTGCACCCGGCAATTGAACGTGAAGAGAAAAAGAATCGCGACGATCAACCCGAGCGGATGCGCGAACGAGCGCGGTCGAGTGATCAAGAGACCTGCAAGTAGGAGCATGACCGGCAGCGTCAGCTTCATGGTGAGCGCGACGGGGAAGTAATACCAGACGGCGCGCGGGAACCAATTGCCCATGACGAAGACGCCATGACCGCGGAAGTTATGCGCGATCTGGTAAAAGATTCCCTGACCCGCGTTCGGAAAGATCTTCAGATTCTCGGCAACAAAAAGCATAATCGTTCGCCAAAGGCCTTCCGGCAGGCCGTTCGCCATCCTGATGAAGCCCGGCTCCGTTCGCCAGTCGGAACCGCAGTAGAGGAAGACCCACGCGAAGCCGAGGAAAAAAATCTGGAACGTTTCGCGGCGGAACGCGACGGTTTCCCGCCAGAGTTGTCGCATCCAAGTGATGGGGCCGAGCGAGCGCGGCGAGAGGAAGAAGGGTAGGCTCCACAAGCGGTGGAGTTCGACCGCGCCAATGATGATGCCGGCAAACGCCAGGGCCGAGACCTTGGCAAGCAACGCCATCCCGAAGCAGAGAGCGGGCAACCCGACGCGGCCTCGCCAAGTTTTGTCGCGGCCGGCCAGGTAGGCTTCCGCGAACATGGCCAGGCAGGCGCTGATGGCGATGTCAGTCGTCGCCAGGCAGGCATGGGCCAAAAGATTCGGTTCGCAGGCGACGAACACGACAGCCAACCGGCCGGCCCAGGGGCCGCCGAACCGACGGCCCAGCCGCCACGAGAAATAGAGGAGGAGCCACCAGAAGGCAAGATTGCCGGCCCGGGCGATCCGCTGGACGAGGACGTACTCGCGTTCGATGTCGAACGGCCGATCGCGAACTTGTTCGACGATGTAGACGGGAAGGTACTCGACATCCGTCGGCAGCGGCATGGTGCCGGCACGGAGAAGTTGGTGGTAACTGCCCGAGCGCCAGGCGTGCAGGCCGTGTTTCAGATAGTGCGGTTCATCGAAGGTCGCGCCGATCTGCCCGGATGCCGTTAGGCACCAAATCGAGGAGAGGATGCCCCAGCCGATGATCCATGCTCGGTCCATCCAGCGACCCGCCTCCATGCGTTCCTCCAGTTATGGGAGCGATGCCACGCCCCGTCTGCCTCATCTACCTGACTTATCGAAAGGTCGAGGTCTTAGCATTTACGAAGGTGGCGTCCAGAGCGAAATCCGGATCTAACGATTAGGAAAGATGGGAGGTTTCTACCTTTTCTTCCCGTGGCGCGGATTTCGGCGAAAGTTCCAGAGTAGGCAATGCCGATTCACGATGGTGGGCGAAGAGCCCTTGGGGATTTGTTCAATTCATGTACGTGACTGGCGGAGATGGATTATGCGCATCGGTCCTTCAAGCGCCCTGGTTCTGATGCTGAGCGTCCCCATCGTGGCATGGGGGCAGCCTTCGGCGCAGATTATTCCACCTTCGTCGGCGGCGCCGACGACTCGCGGCGGCACAGTGTCGGAACCACCTTTACCAGGCCTGTATGATCATGGGCCCGGGATCATGGGCAATTCAATGCCGAATGGAGCCCTTCCAGAAGACGTCGCGCGGCCGGCGAATGCAACGCCGCAATTGTTCTGGTTGCGCACGGACTACTTGCACTGGTTCATCAACAAGGAGCCGCTGGCCCCGGTGATCCAGTCCCTACCTGACAGTCTGGCCGCCACCCGCGACATCCCGCCGGGATCCGGGTTTCCGCTCTTCCCGAACCGGAATGAGATCGACTACAAGGGGATCTCCGGCATCCGTATCAACACGGGCGTCTGGTTCGGATACGGGAACGTCCTCGGCATCGACTTCAGTGGTTTCAACCTGCAAAACAAGTCTCAATCGGCCAACTACGCCTCGAGCGGGTCGCCGATCATCACGCGTTTCTACGATGACCCGACGACCAACCGCCAGACTTTCCTGCTTTTCTCGAACATCGATCCTCAGAATTCCTACAGCGGCTCGGTCTCGGCCGCATTGGGTTACAGCAACCTCTATAACTTCGACACGAGCATTCGCTGGCAAGGCTACCGCCTCTTCGCCGACAATGCCGACTGGCTCTTCGGTGTTCGTTACTTCAACTTCGAGGAGAAGCTCGACATTCTCGCTCGCGCCAATTTCCCCAGCGGCCTGCGGCTTGGCGTGGAAGATCACTTCAGTGCGAAGAACACCTTCTATGGAGCCCAGGTCGGCTTGAACTCGCGCTTCGTCAGCACTCGCCGGCTCACTTTCGACGGCCTACTCAAGTTCGCCGTCGGCGGTATTTCCCAGCGGGTCGACATTCGCGGCAGCAACACGCTCATCCGCCCGAACGGCGTGGTTGACACGCAAGCGGTCGGCCTCTGGGCTCAGCCATCGAACATCGGCTCCTACAGCAAGGGTAAGTTCGCCGTTCTGCCGGAATTCGGCCTGACCCTCGGTTACAACATCACAGAACGCCTGGGCCTGACGTTTGGTTACAGTGCCATGTATGTCAGCAATGTGGTACGGGTGAATACCGTGGTCAACACGCAAGTGAATCCGACCACGATTCGCTACCTGACGGATCCGAATACTCCAGTGACGCCGGCGCCCAACCCGACCTACCGCTTCAACGACACGGGCATGTGGATCGACGGTTGGAACTTCGGCGTCCGCTGGGAATTCTAACGTGATCCAAACGTTCTTGATGCATCCGGCTTTTCTGGTTGGCGTCGGCGGCGCTGCCGGCGCCAACGTCCGCTTCTGGCTGGGTTCCTGGCTCCGGTCGCTCGCCGGAGTCCATCACTTCCCGTTCGCCACCCTCGTCATCAACGTCACGGGTTCCATCCTGCTTGGCGTCATAGCCGCCCTGTTCAAAGACCGTGCGGGTCCTGCATTCCTGCTGCTGGGCATCGGCTTCTGCGGCGGATTCACGACCTTTTCGACCTTCTCGCTCGAAGTAACCGAATGCCTGCGCAACGGCCGCTGGGATATGGCGGGACTTTATGTCTTGAGTTCCGTCCTCGCCGGCTTCCTGGGCTTCTCGGGGACGTATTTGCTGGTTCGTGGAGCGTGACCGCTCAGGTTTCTACATGACTATCGGAACGCTCTTCTTTACCCAGATCGCTTGTAAAGTGACGTGTACTCGATGCGTTGCTAAATCTCCTGTACAGTTCAGCTTAAGTAAATCCGGTTTCTCAGAAATGTGGTTGCCGAGTGCAAGACCCACTCAGCATTCTCAAGATTGCCGTCCCACGCGGGCAAACTCGCCGTTTCTGTCTCGACGGAACAAATATCCCATCTGCAGTTTTGGCCTGGCGAATCGTGTCTCACCCTGCGCCCAGCCGAGGCGAGACAGGCGCCCAAATCGCGGCTACCTGTCGTTCCGGAATCAAACAACACGCCATTCGGAAGGTAAGTTCGTGCCTTGGTCTGCTTCTCCATGGGAAGACAGAGTGGGGAAGTCATTCAGATTCCAAAGGCGAACGCCGCCGCGGAAGGCCGTCATATTATGCCCGCGTCGGCTGCCTGGCGGAAGTGCCTTCACATTCTTGGCATTGCCGCCGCCGAGGACGAGGTAGTCGACCATAAAGGCTCTCGTCAATGAAGTGGCGACGTCGTTCACGATTGCCCGCCAGGCCTCTTTGCCAAGCCTTTTCAGTCCCTTTCGACCGATCAGATCGCCAATAGTCTCACCGTTAAAGCGTAGCTGACCGAGTTCCAACGGGACAATGATGTTGTCGCAGATCAGCGACGAACCGAGACCGGTCCCCAAGCCGAGAAAAAGCATCCGGCCGCCTTCGTAGCTCCCCAATGCTTGCATGGCAGCATCGTTGATGATTCGGACGGGGAGGCCGAACGCCGCGCCAAAATTGAACCCGACCCATCCGGATCCCAGATTTCCCGGTTCGCTACGTGGACCCTGATTACCGACGAGTCCGGGATAACCCATGGAGATGGCTTCGTACTTCCAACCGATGGCATGTTCCTTGACGACATCCACGAGAAGGGAGGGCGTCATCGTTTTGCCGGAAGGAACTTTTCGCGGCTCCGTTTCGCCGGAGGCCAGCATTTTCACTTTGGTGCCGCCAATGTCGATGACGAGAATTGAGGGTGGAGGAGCAGCTTCGGCGGAATCCGCCGACTTTGCCTTGGATTTGCGCGTTTTGTTTTTCGCCTCGGGCATTGAAGTCCTCGATTCAGACCAGTCCCGACCATTAACTCGCGCCAGGCACGGGCAATGGTCGGCTGGCTGGGAGTGTATAATCGCGCTCGACCGCTTTTCGGATCAGCATTCGGCTCTCTACGTCCGTGACTTTCGGCATCTTAGAGATTGTTTCGGCTTCCTGCGCAAGCGCCTCATCTTTAATTCCACTTCGGAACCATTTCGCGTAATCTCCACGTTTCATATGGAACGCCCAGGTTTCATCGTCCACGCCATCGGCAATCTGCAGAAACATCAGCAGATTCTGAGCACGGAGGTTGAGCTTGTCCGCCGGGCCGCGGAAATAGAAGCTTCGGTCTGGTGGAAGTTCTCCCTCGGCATATTTCCGTCGATGTCGCCGCCGTTCGGTCTGGGTCTGATGAATCTGCACGACGATGGGCGGTTTCGAACTATGACGACACCACAGCAGAAGTTCCCCTATGGCTGGTGTTGAAGCGGCAAAAGGAGGCAAATTCGCCCCCGCGGCCGCGGCGGCCCGCCTCAAGGTGTCGTCGGCATTTTGGCCAACCGCCAAGAACGTGTCAACTCGTTCAAGGAGAGGGCCTTCGAGCAGTTCCGGATGTACCGTGATAAAGACGACATTGTGCCAAGTTTGCGGCAAGATGCCCGCAGGCGGTTTCCAGTCGGCCGGCATGAGATGATGGGCCTCATCCAGGATTAGCCAATGAGGCCGGCCGGTGCGGGCACGCATCTCGAGAATTCGCGGCAAAATGGAAAGAAAGAAGGGGGGCCGATCCGGAATCGCCATCCCGGTCAACGAGATTACGATGTTCTGTTCGGGGTTCTGCAACAATTGAAGAACTTCTTGGGCCACCGGCGCCCCCGTGGGACCGCCGATCACCGTGGCGTGTTTGAACGACTCGTAGTCACCCTCAGGGTCGACGATGCAGAACTGGTACTTTTGCGTGGTCAGTGTTTCCAGGATCGACGCGGTAACGGTCGACTTGCCGCTCGCGGAAGGGCCTACGATCAAAACGCACGGACCATACGGCGGCAGCGTCACCTCGACGTCATTTGATTTGCCGAGAGAGAGGTGATGGCGCGTGAGTTTCGGTCCCCACGCATCTAAATCGTCATCAACAATTTTCGCGATGAGTTCGGCCACACCGGCGCCGTGATCCGCGGAAGTCACGTAGTCGGCCGTTTCTTTCAATGCGGGTAGCGCATTGGCCACGGCGACAGAGACTTCACACAGGCGAAGAAGGGCATGATCGTTCTCCGCGTCGCCCACCGCGACGGCATTGTGCGGGGATAGACCCATCTCCTTCAACGCCGCGGTCAAGCCTGTTGCCTTGTTGATCCCCGCAGGCAGGATCATGACGGCGCCTTTGTTGAAGATCACCTGCATTTCCAGGCCCATATCGCGGATCGTAGTCAGAACGGTCTTTTCGTGGGGCACCCAAGTAGCAACAATCGAACGGCCAACTGAGATCGGACCGACACCGCGATCGCGAAGCTTCTGAACAAATCCCTCGGGAGGAGCGTCGCCAATCGCTTTCTCTTTCTTGGTGGACGTCTGATAAAGCAACGCTCCATTTTCCGCCACGACCCATTCAAAAAGATTAATTTGGGGGAAGATCTTCAAAATCTCAGGGAGTTCGCGTCCCGTGACGAGGACAAGACGTCGGCCCGTCGCCAGGAAAGATTCAAGAGCGGCAATCGTTGCCCCATTGACCCGGCAATCATGAGCGAGAGTTCCATCGAAATCGCTTGCCAAGACGTGATATCTCATATTTTCACCTCGCAAGGCTCTTAATTCAAAAAAGCACCAGACTGTTTCGCCTGCCTTCGAACCCCGCTCTGATGAGTATACGCCGGCGACATGCCGATGATCACCTTCAACACGATACGCAAATCAGATGCCGCTGGTTGACCTTGGCATAACACTTGCGTCATGAATCTGGTTCAACTGTGTAGACCAGGCGAACCGGGAGCGTCAGCGACCGGAGCAGTTATATCAGGCGCCTCCAATCAACTCCGGGTGCTGACCCTCCCGGCTCGCCTAAAATCGACGAAACGCACGGTAAAACCAGGCAATTCGCCCTCGCCAGGAGGGAATAATCACGCCACGTGGCGATAAATCCAGCTACACCGATAAGCAGAAACGCCAGGCCGAGCACATTGAGGAGGGCTACGAAAAGCGCGGCGTACTCAAGAAGAAAGCCCAGCAACGGGCATGGGCCACGGCGAATGCCATGTCAGGCGGCGGCAAGAAGAGCGGTTCCGGCCGGAGTAAAAAGACGAATACGGCGCCGGCCCGAAAGGGCGGTAAACTCGGGGGAACCGCTGCGGCCGCACGTCCCGCGGCCGCTCGATCCTCATCCGCCAAGAAGGCGGCCCGAACACGAGCTCGACGTGCACAGGGATAATTTCCAGGCAAAAAAAAGGTCGGCCCGTGATTCTCCTGGAATTCACGGGTCGACCTTCATTTTAACGGGTGGTGATGGGCACTAGACAACGACTTCTTGGGGCAGTTTGAGCACTGTCGATTCGGCCAGATTCCCGACTGCCGGACCGTTGATTACCGTGCCATCCGCCGTGAACCGTGAGCCGTGGCATGGGCAATCCCAGGAGTGCTCCACGGCATTCCAGGCCACGATGCCCCCCAGATGCGGGCAGACCGCGGAACACTGATGGAATTCCCCTCGCTGGTCGCGGTAGACAGCAATCTTGTGAAGTCCGCTGCGGATCACGGCTCCGCTTCGCGGCTCGATCTGTTCCAGCGAACTGACGTCGCTGCCGGTGACCCAGTCGATGTACTGAGCCGCCGAGTTCAAATTCTCCTGAGCAAAATTGCCAATGGTGCGCAGAGAGATTCGACCCGGACTGTACAACTCGGTCCAGGGGTTCTTGGACCCCTGAATCAGATCGGTGATGAGCATACCGGCGATGGTTCCATGTGTCAGACCCATCCCCGAATCGCCGGTGACCACGTATACATTCTCTTCGTCGCGGGGATTACGGCCGATGAACGCTACGCCGTCCACGGGTTCCACGATCTGGCCTGACCAACGGCTGACAACGTTCTGGGCCGTCGGAAATCGCTTTCGCGCCCAGTTTTCGAGGCGTTCGAATCGCTCGGCGGGTTCCTTCTCTTGACCGGTCCGATGATCTTCGCCGCCGACAATCAGAACTTCCTTCGAACCATCCGGATCGTCCACTCGATCCAATCGGATGTAGTGGTAGGGATCCAGCGTGTCCCAGTAAAGAGCCTGCTGGATGGTGCCTGCCGGAATCTGTAGGCCGATCACGTAGCTTCGATAGGACGCCTGCTTCGTGTGCAGCACGAAGCGATTGTTGAATGGCGAATTAGTCGCTACGACGATGTGCTCACAGGACACGCGAAAACCGTCAGCTGTCTCGACAAAGGCCCTCTCGCCTCCTTGCACTTCCGTTACGCGTGAATGCGGATAGATGGGGGTCCCGAAGGCGTCCAATCCTCGGACTAGCCCGCGAATGTATTTCAGCGGATGGAACTGTGCCTGATCGGGAAACTTCAAACAGGGGCCGATCGCGAACCCGACATTGGGAGGCACATCCAGGAACTTCGCGTTGTGATGTCCCGCTCGCTGGGCGGCCGCCAGTTCTTCTTTCAAGGAAGTCTGCGAAGCTTCGTCATCCGGTTGAAAGAGATAACCATCGACCCGGCGAAAGTCGCAGTCGATGTGGGCGCGATCGATGATTGATTCGATCTCATTGATGGCCGCCGCATGGCTTGCGGCGAACAATCGGGCACCCTCTTCGCCATGAATGCGTTCGAGCGCCGCAAAGCGGTCATCTGACACGCTGGATAGATGCGCGGAAGTGCGGCCGGTTTCTCCTCCACCAAGAGAACCGGCCTCAAGCACCACGACCTGTTTGCCGGCCGCGGCCAACAGATAAGCAGTTGTAAGGCCCGCGATTCCGGCGCCGATCACGCAGACGTCGGCATTCAGATTGCGCTCCAGCGGCGAAAGATCCGGCAAGACGACGTCTCGCCAAATCGCTGAGGAAGCGTCAAGTTGCTGATTCATGATTAATCTCCAGAACGATCGGTTTGCTCGAATAAGAAATGAAACGCACCACGGGCCGACAAACGGCCGAGTTATGTCGGGCGAGAGCAAGGCTCACGCCTCTTTTTCTGTTGTTTCAGTCGCTCCAGGAACGGGCCCGGTGTCTTTGCCGCCGCGTGCGATATGCTTGCCGGTGGCGATACGTTCACCTCGCTCCACCGCGGGGTCTAATTCCACGGCCCGTGCTTGCTCATCGGAGGACGGCTCTGATGTGGTGTGGGATCGAGGACGCCGGATTTTGCGCTTGTGTTGATCGGCCATGGTGGTCTCCTTGAGGCGGTTCAGAATGAAAAACTACTTTAACCCGATGCAAAAGCAGTGCCAGTAAAGGAAATTGCGTAAATAAATGAATTGGTGAGAAGGCCCATTCAACTCAAGTTATTCGCCTTGACTGAACGGTATCATCGAGCACTTTATTGAGAAGGAGACTGCGCAACTTTCATTTCAAAATTTTCGAAACGTCCCATTTTGCGTCAATTCGACATTGGCATCGCATGTGCATCTAACGGCTTCAACCCAATTTCCTCGCGCTAGGAGGCCGACCATGACTGCGCTACTAGAGGACACGACCGAGACTCTCATCTCCCTTCTGCGATTCGAGTGCGACACAATCGCGATCTACAAAGACGCCCTCAAATTTCGGCACGATCGAACAACGACTTCGCTGTTACGATCCATTTGCGATGAGCACAGCCAAGCGGCCGAGATCTTTCGCGTCCTGTCGGAGGAGCCTCAGCTAGTAGGATCTCGACTCAGAACGGGATTCTTCAGTCCTTTTCACACGCCCTTTGCCGAGCGGAGCACGCACGCTGAAATCCTCCACCGTCTGGAGGAGCGTGAACACGAGACGGTTCTCGAATACGGTCAAGCCGCCGACATCGACGGGCTCGACGGGGAACTTGCTGAGATCCTCTCAGGACTTCTGTTGCCGCAATCACAAGTACATCTCCAAGAAATTGAGCGCCTTGCCGCACTTTCGAATAATCTGATTACCGAACGAGTCTAAATTTTCAGGGCCTGGGACGAGCGTTGATGGCTCCTCCTGGGCCTTTCTCGATTGATCGGCACCGATTTTGCCTTAATTCACTTCTGCACCCCCCCACTTTACTGGGAGTCAATCCATGCCGATCCTTGCTTGGAGTGCCCGACTGAGCCAGGAGGATTCGACCTATTGGATCCTCGGCACCATTGTCGGCATTCTCGCTATTCTCGTCGTATTTTTTCTGTTGGGTTGGCTGGAAAAGCTAGTAGGCGTGGTTGGCCGGTTGCTTCAGTCGATGGTGAACGCGGGATTCAAATTCTGGGAGCGAACACTTTTCTGGGCTCGCTGGCCGAGCTATTTGACTCTGAGCCTGCTGTTGCTCGGCGTGGGGATCGATTTTTCCAACCATGGAGCAGCCTGGCTGGGACTGCTGATCGCATTGGTATTATTGACGATCGGCGTGACGGCTTGCCTCGCTTTTATCTTCGTCTCGCTCGAACGATATGAAGTGGCGCGGGGTTACAAAGTCATTCATAACCCAGCCAAAGGGCAAATGCTGGCCCATCACGTCATCCGCTATGCGGAACGCTTGGGGCCGATTATGCTGGGGATCTCGGCCATTGTTACAATTGCCGCGTTTGCTCTGTTGAATCATGCCCTATTCAAACTTGTCGGCCAGTCTTGGTACATCATACGCGATCCCGAGGCGGCGCCGGCATATCTTGACTTCGTCGCTTTTACCTTGATCAATCTGTTGCGTGTCGTCGACTTTTTGGATCTGCTGAGTTCGACGAAATTCGTGACGATGAGTTTCGTCCGACAGGGCGCTTGGCCCGTGACCTTGATACTCACCGTGTTCAAATCGTTCTTCATGCTCGTCCTCGTACAACAGGTCCTCGCTGCCATTCGCGAACAACGCATGCTCGGCGAGCTGGTTGCGGACTTCTGGAATCCACACACCCCCATCCATGAGCGCGCTCTGTCCGCGCTTAGTCAATTTGGCCCTCAAGCCGTGGCTCCCGTGCTTCAGTCAATGGAGAAGGCCGATTCTTTGACCATGGAACAGCGTGTGGAGCTTCCGAAGGTCTTGGCGGATCTCGGGTCTCTGGCCGTGCCCCAGCTTATGACGTATTTGCAACACAAGCACCCAACCATTCGCGGCGTAGCTGTCATGGCATTGGGGCATCTTCGCGTGCCCGCCACGGCACAACGTTTGGCGTTCCTGGTAAGCGATCCCAACCCCGCGGTTCGTTCCTGCGTGGCCGAGGCGCTCGGCTCCGTCGGCGAGGTGTGCGGAAAGAACAAAGACAGACGCACCGAAGAGTCGAACAGAAGAGTTGTTGGGCGTATCAAAACCTGGGTAATCGCCGGCGGGCGTTATTCGGTCGCCACGATCGGGTACGCCTGGAGAGGCTGTCGGCGGGTGCTCGGTAATCGACGTCCACCAAGTCTGGGGTCTGATCCGCTCATTGTGTGCGTCGAAGCTTTACGCATCTTGCTAAAGGATCCTGAAGAAGAAGAAGTTCGCGCGCACGCCATCAATGCGCTGGGCCAGATCGGACCCAATGCGAGTCTCGCTTTGGGTGATTTGCTCGCTTGCCTTCCCGAAGAATCGGCCTCAGTCCGCGCCCTCGCGGCGGAGGCGCTCGGTCTCTTGCAAAACGCGCCGGAACAGGTAGTGCCCGCGCTGACGGAATTGACCCGTGATGCATCGCCTCCCGTTCGCACCGCGGCGGCTACGGCTTTGGGCCGATTTCGCGAGAAGGCGATCGAGGCCCATGGCGCCTTGGCGGCCCTCTTGGAGGACAAAGTGGACCTCGTTCGCGACGCGGCGACGGCTGCCATTGCCGACATCGGCCAACTCTCCGGTGAGGCTACACACCGGCTCGAACAGAAATTGACCCATCCGGACAACCTTCAGCGTGCCCAGACCGCTGAGGCCCTCGGGGAAATGGGGAAATCCGCTGGACCCGCGGCGCCGGCCCTGGTTGAATCGCTCTCCGATGAAAACGACTTGGTTCGCGGCAAGGCAGCGGAAGCACTGGGCAGGATTGGTGAAGGAGCGGCTGAAGTTGCAATCCCCGCCCTCATCGATTCGCTGCTTGATGACGACAATACCGTCCAGGCCCTTGCCGCGGAGGCGCTCGGTCAAATGGGAACGGAAGCGGCCACGGCGATACCTCAACTCATGACCGCCTTGGACTCCAACAACGCGGAGGTCCGGAGCAAAGTAGTCAGGGCTCTCGGCCGATTGAAGGCCGAAGACGCGCGGGAAAAACTGGAAGCCGCGTGCCGCAATGGCGACGCCGACGTTCGAATTGATGCCCTTGCCGCTCTTGCGGAAATAGGCGCCGCAACCTCGTCGACATTCCAGATCTTCCTGCAGTCCACATCAGACGACAATCCGCGGCTGCGCGAGGCCGCCGTGTCGGCGTTGAGCCGTTGCCAGGAGCGCTGGCCTGAGATTGTCCCGGCCGTCGTCGCGCTGATCGACGATCAGGAGCCGGCCGTAAGCCGTCGGGCGATGGAGACGATTCCCCTATATGGCGAGGACGCGTTTCCGTCGGCACTCGAAGCACTGCGGCAACGATTGCGGGACGAAGGCCATAGCGACTTGGCTGCCGTGGCGGCCGACACGATCGGACGGTTCGGCGAAGCGGGACGTCCCGCAGCGGCCGATTTGATTCAAACGGCGCAAACAGGCGATGCGGAGATGAGGCGTCAGGCCATCAAGGCGCTGACGCGGATACAGCCTGCCGAGTTGCAAGCAGTGCTAGCGGCAGCCTTACACGACGCGGACGCCAGCGTTCGGCGTCAAGCTTCCGCTGGCCTGGGCATGGTCGCGGAACTGAGTGAAGAGATTACGCCCAAGATGCTGGAAGCCCTTCACGACCCGGATCCTCGAGTTCAGGCCAACGTCGTCCGGGTATTGGCCAAGCTGAAGAATGTACCGTCCGAAGCCGAGCCGACGTTGCTCGGCTTCGCGAATTCGCCGGTCGATGATCTACGTCGAGCGACGGCGGCAGCGCTCGGAGGAATCGACTCAGCTAGAAGCCGAGCCGCGTTGCAACGGCTCACGAACGATTCGCGCACGGCGGTGCGGGAACAGGCGGTTCGATCTCTCGCGGACCTCGATCGACCCGTTGTTAGCCCTGCCGACACGGGCGCCGTCAATTCAATCGAATTACCTCGGAATGAAGTGCTGGCCGAGAGCCCGGAGAACCGGGTTTGATTCATCACTGCTGACGTTCAGGGAAAACTGGGATCAAAAGGAAGAGGCGGCCTTGGTGGCCACCTCTGGTAGGGAAATGGAATTGTCATCCGATCATGCCGAGCGGTCTCTAATCACCCACTCCCACGTCGCGCGAATAGACTTCCATCAGGAGTTTGGTTTCCTTCTCCTCGTGCTCTTGCAGCCGTTTCAGCATCTCCTCCGTTAGCTCTTGGATCGCCGGGATGTCGCCGGTATCGCAACCGTCGGTATCGCCTGCGAAGTTTCGATGCTGAATCCCTTCGACGTAGAGCCGAAGTTCACCCGCGTTGTCCAAAAGTGTCACGTGCTCGTTGCGAAGGTTTTGAACTTGCCGATCGAGCGTGGCGACCGTTTCCTGAGCGGGGGACTGGCGATCGTCGCCAGAGTGCCATTGGGAGTCTCCGAACCGCATACGTGTTCGCGGAGCGCTAGCATCAGTTCAACAAGCGATTGACTTGACCTTTTCCACCCATTCCCGTTGGTTGCCGGCGGCTTCTTCAGCGAGAGCTTGCCGGACACGGTTGATGGGACGTTGCAGCAGATCTTTTTGCAACACAGCCATGAAGTACTCCTCTGACGAAAGGATAGAGAGGAAGACTTGCCGATGGGAAGATCGCGAACTCGACTTGGGAAGTCACATGATCGCGTTATCGGAAGTTGAATCGAAGACATTGACGTGTGGTTGTGCTGGCGAGCAGACGATGCGCGGACGCCGCACCGTTTGCTCCCCGGCTATCATTTTCTGGACCCAATTGACAAACCGGAAGCACGAGTATGGTGGCTCGCACTTCCGGTTCGCGGATGAGTCCAGTGAAGTCCAGACTCCTCCAACAGATTACGCAACCGCTTCGCAGCAGTTCTCGGCATAGACGATGTTCTCGCCGCCGTGATTCTCGAAATACTCTTCGATCGCCTCCCCGTCTTTGCTGTCATGCGGGACCACGCCGAACACGACGCCGCCGGTGTTCAACGCTTCTTCATAGGCCTGGGCATTCGATTCCGGGATGCCGAGGCCGACAAGCCCACCTACGACGCCGCCGGTGACCGCGCCCGCGCCGCCACCTGCCAAGCCGGCAAGGATCGGGCCTGCGACGACGAGGCCGAGGCCGGGAACCAAGACGGACGTTCCGAGCGCCAAGAGCGCTCCGATCGTGGCCCCAACAGCAATCACGATCGCTCCGCCGGTGGCCACGCCTTCCACCGACTTATCGCCGCTCTTGATCTTGCTTCCCGTGGCTGTGTAAGTCGCACGGGTGCGATCGGACATCAGCACGTTTACTTCACCCGCCGCGTAGCCGTGTGTTTGCAGCCAGTCGTAAGCCCGGTTGGCGGCGGTACGATCGCGAACGACGGCGGTGAGCATCTTTTCTTTCGTGGCCATGATGAAGTCTCCTGATCAATGTTCTCGAGAAAAGAACCTCCGCGAACCTTTCGCGTGAGTTAGTCCTTCCCATCCGGAGATCACTAAAGCAAGCGACGTGCCAAAACGGAATCGTTCTGGGAAAAGGCCAAAACGACAATGGATATCGCCCGCGCCGCCTACCGCCCACGGGGCACGGAACGCTCGTCGATCGGCAGGCGATTTCTCAGTCCCTGGTAAGGGCTTGCCAAATCCGAACGTCCTGGCGTCTTCCGAAAGGTACGAAGGTGCATTTCAGCGCGATAATTGGGTAATACCCCACCAACCCGACCACCGGCACACCCTTTGCCGCGATAGAATCGCGATAAAAAAAAACGCCCAGGGAAGGGCATCCCTGAGCGCTCGAAGTTCGGTTATCCTGCATCGGTCGCATGGCTACGAAACACTTACCTTACTGCGGGGCGTTCGCTTCGCTGGCTTTTCTTCGCTTTCACCGTGATTGTCCGCTTCGATGTTGATGACGCTTTCCGCCAGCTCGGTAAGCTTGTGGTCCGCCGCTCCTTCTTCATCGAGCGTTTCTTGAAGGAGATCGGCCTGTTCGTCATAACCGAGCAGTCGAGCAAAGGTCCGCACACAGCCGTAACCGGCCATCTCGTAATGCTCGACGCGCTGAGCCGCGGCAATCAGCGCCGCATCCTTCACGGACTCATCCATATCTTCTTCCAGCACTTCCTTGCCTTCCTCGATCAGGCCTTCCATCGCCTTGCATTTCTTGCCCTTCGGACTGGCGTCGAGACTTTTAAAGATCGTCTCGAGACGTACCACTTGGCCTTTGGTTTCCTCGAGATGATCAGTAAATGCCTGTCGCAGATCTTCCGAAGTGGCCGCCTTTGCCATTTTGGGCAACGCCTTGAGCAGTTGGTTTTCGGCGTTATACAGGTCTTTCAGCTCTTCCACGTAAAGATCGTGGAGCGTTGTGATTTTCATGCATTTCTCCTTCAAAGTATCGGAACTAGCGGACACACGTCTGCTTGAATCAGCCCCCAAGAAGAGGAAGCAAGAACCGTGCCGTCATGTCGCGCAGCGGTAAATGCGCACCAGCAAGCTCTGAAATGAGCCAAGATTCGAACGCTCGGGAATCGAAGAATCGTCTCGCCTGCCGATGAGAAGTAGAGTGCATGAATTTGATCGAGTCGAGATCCTATTACCGCTGCGGACATGTTCCCTCGATGAAGCGGGTCCCGAGCCATCCGGTTGAATTCAGAATCGGTCAATTCGTAGAATGATTTGGTGATTCTTGACTGAAGTTGCAAGCATGGCCGCCCTTATTATTCGATTTGAGGACTCTTGATGCCCGCTGC
>Ga0105048_10005851_pt1 | contig 19868 bp, 19 predicted proteins | sample MAT05_FD_78382 | JGI IMG/M metagenome (GOLD analysis project Ga0105048, IMG submission 78382) | Freshwater microbial communities from Lake Fryxell liftoff mats and glacier meltwater in Antarctica - MAT-05 | ecosystem: Environmental > Aquatic > Freshwater > Ice > Liftoff microbial mat | place...
ATGAAGAGACGATGGAAGTGGTGGAATGGGTGCTGGCCGGGCAGGTGCAACAGGACATCGTGGGCCTGATCAACGCCGCCGGCGGCAAGGCCGTGGGCCTGACGGGTCGTGACGGCGGCCTCATCCGCGCGCACAAGATGAAGGTGCTGGACAAGGACGGCACCGAACACGATGTGGGCCAGGTGGGCGAGATCACGTCCATCGACCCCAGCGTGGTCAAGGCGCTGCAGGACGACCAGTTCATCCCCGTCATCAGCCCCATCGGCTTTGGCGAAAAAAACGAGTCCTACAACATCAATGCCGACCTGGTGGCGGCCAAGCTGGCCACGGTGCTGAAGGCCGAGAAGTTGGTGATGCTGACCAATATCAAGGGCGTTCTCAACAAGGCCGGTGAGCTGCTGACGGATCTGACCGCGCGCGAAATCGACGAACTGGTGGCCGACGGCACCATCAGTGGCGGCATGCTGCCCAAGCTGGCCGGCGCCATCGACGCGGCCAAGAGCGGCGTCAACGCGGTGCACGTGGTGGACGGACGCGTGCCGCACGCGATGCTGCTGGAAATCCTGACCGACCAGGCCTACGGCACGATGATCCGATCCCATTGATGGGCCCACCCCCGAAGCGGCTGCGCCGCTCGCCCTCAAGGGGGGCGAGCCTGCACCGAGCAAGCGACTGCGCGCTTTCGAGTGGCTGGCGAGCGAATTGGGACATGCATGTCCCCATGCGCCGCCAGCAGCCCGGCGGAGCCGGTTCCGCGGCGTTCACTTGGAGTCCGGCCCCTGTGTCACCTGCAGCGTTGCAGAGGGTCTGGCTCTTCGACCTGGACGACACGCTGCACGACGCCAGCCACGCGTCGATGGCCGAGCTGCATGTGTCGATGGGCCGCTACATCGAACACAACCTGGGCCTCAGCAAGGCCGAGTCCGACGCACTGCGTGGACGCTACTGGCGCAAGTACGGTGCCACGCTGCTGGGTCTGGTGCGCCACCACGGCGTGCAGTCGGCGCACTTCTTGTACCACACGCACCTGCTGCCAGGGCTTGAAGAACGGGTGCGCGGGCATGGGGCGGACATCGCGGCGCTCAGGCGCCTGAAGGGCCGCAAATACATCTTGACCAATGCACCGGCGGCCTACGCGCAGCGTGTGCTGGGCGCGCTGGGCATCAGCCACCTCTTCGACGGCCTGCTGTCCATCGAGGACATGCACATGTTCGGCGACCTGCGGCCCAAGCCCGACGCGCGCATGCTGCGCGCCGTGGCCGTGCGGCTGCGGGTGCCGCCCTCGCGCTGCGTGTTGGTCGAAGACACGCTGGTGCACCAGAAGTCGGCGCGCCGCGTGGGCATGGGCACGGTGTGGATGCAGCGCTGGCTGCCCGTGGGCCGCCACCGGCCGCACCGGCGACCGGTTTATGTGGACCGGCGGGTGGGGCGCTTGCTGGACTTGCTCTGAGGCTTGTCGGTCTTGGGCAGCGCCGCCATGCAGGGCTGACCGCCGCACACGCGCACCAGCGCGGCGGCCATCGGCGGCACGACCACGCTGGCCTGCAGGCTGCCCACGGGCCAGGCGACAGCCGCCGCCAGCCACAGGCCGGCGCAGCGCAATGTAAATCGAGGGGCGCGGTTCATGTGGACAAGGCTAGACGCTCGGTGCCGTCGGCGCTTCACCCAGATGGGCGAAGCGGTCCGTATCAAATGTCTCAGGCCTGCAACCCGAGGTCACGCGCCACCACCACCGCTTCGGTGCGGTTGCGCGCTTGCAGCACGCGCAGGATGGCCGCGATGTGGATCTTCACCGTGCCTTCGGTCAGCCCCAGTTCGCGCGCGATCAGCTTGTTGGGCTGGCCGCGCATCAGGCAGCGCAACACGTCCATCTGGCGCGGTGTCAGACCACTGGCGTCGGGCCTGGGCGGCGGCGCGCCGTGGCGCAGGTCGGCCAGGGCCTGCGCCGGCATGTAGGTGCCACCGCCCAGCACCAGGCGCAAAGCCTGCTGCAGCACCTCGGGCGCTTCGCTCTTGGGCAGGAAGCCCACGGCGCCGGCAGCCAGCGTGGCGCGGATGATGGCCGGGTCGTCTTCGCCCGAAGCCACGACCAGCGGTACACCGGGAAACATCAGGCGCAGGCGCCGCAGGCCGTCCACACGCTCCATGCCGGGCATGTGCAAGTCCAGCAGCGCCAGTTGCGGCAAGGCGGCTTGCATCTGCAGCAGCACGCCAGCGAAGTCGGCGGCTTCGACTACCGTTGCCGTGGGTTCGATCAGCAGCAGCGTGCGCTTGAGTGCGTCGCGCACCATGGGGTGGTCGTCGGCGATCAGGACTTTCATGGCGGCACCTGGGTGTGGGCAGTTTCGGGGATCACGTGCACTGAGGCAGTTGTCGCACCGGGCTCGGGCAGACATTGTTCCAGCCAGGCGCGCAGCCGGGCCGGCGACACGGGTTTGCTCAGCACGGTGGCGCCGGGCGGCAGCGTGGCGCGAAGGCCGTCGACAGTGGTTTCGCCGCTGACCCACAGCACCGGCAGACTTGCCTGCACTCGCACGCCCCAGGCCTGTTGCAGCAGGCGCAACTCTTCAACGCCGGTGCGGCCCTGGGCCAGGCGCAAGTCGGCCACCACCGCCTGCGGCGCGGTGCCCAGGCGCTGCAGCAGATCGGCGGCGCAGCTGCCATCCACCACGCGGCAGTCCCACAGCTGCAGCAGGCGGCGCATGGCGTCGCGCACGTGCTCGTCGTCTTCCAGCACCACCACCAGCAGGCCGGCCAGGCGCCGCATTTCTTGCCGGGCCGCAGCGACCGCCTGCGGTGCCAGCCCGGCCGGCGCCAGCCCTTCGATCATGAACACGCTGCCGCGTCCGGCTTGTGAGTGCAGCTGCACCCGCAGCTGCAGCAAACGCACCAGGCGCTGCACGATGGCCAGGCCCAGACCCAGCCCGGGGCTGGCGCCCGCTACCGGTTCAGCGCCCGGCGCGGTGCCGGCCTGGAAAAACTCTTCGAAGACCCGGTCCTGGTCGGCCACTGCGATGCCGGCTCCGCTGTCCCAGACTTCGATGCGGTGGTGGCGCTGTCCGTCAGCCGCCGTGCGTTCACGGCAGGCCAGCAGCACACCGCCGCGGGGGGTGTACTTCACGGCATTGGCCAGCAGGTTGCGCAGCACCCGTTCCAGCATCAGCGGGTCGGTGACGGTCATGGCGCGCGGGTCGCTGACGTGCAGGGCCAGGCGCAGGCCACGCGCTTCTGCCTGCGGCGCCCATTCGTCGGCCAGCCGGCGCAGCAGCGGCGCCAGCGGCACCGTGTTCCATTGCGGCAGCACCGCGCCCGCGTCCATGCGTGACACGTCCAGCAGTGCAGCAAAGAGGGAGTCCAGCGCCGCCAGAGAACCCTGCATGCGTTCGGCCAGTTCGGCCTGCTGCGGCGCCAGCGGGCCGGCGCGCAGGGCCGCCGTGTACAGGCCCAGCGCATGTGCCGGCTGGCGCAGGTCGTGGCTGGCGGCGGCCAGGAATCGTGCCTTGGCCTGGTCTGCCGCTTCGGCGCTGGCCTGGGCTTGATGCACCTCGGCACGCACACGGTCCAGTTCGGCGTCGCGCTGGGACACCTTGCCCACCAGTTCAGTCAACTGGCGGCGGCCAGCATGCAAGGCGCGAAGGGCGCGGTGCGTGAGCCACAACGTCAGCACCAGACCCAGCGCCAGCAGCAACACGCCCGCCTGCACGGCCACCAGGCCCACCGGCAACAACACCGCAGCAGCCAGCAGCAACGCGCCGGCCAGGCCCAGCAAGACGCGGCGCTGGCGCCAGCCCATGAAGGCCACGACCAGACCCAGCGAGGCCAGGGCGCCCGCGATGAAGCCTGTGAAGCCCGGGACGCCGGCCAAGCCGTCTGCAAGCGCCAATTGCAACTCCTGTTGAAGTGGCTGGTGATTGTGGGGTCGGTGCCAGGTCCGTCACGCGGGCGCCTGGCGCCGGCCGGCATCGCCCGAACTGCAGATGCAGCGCCGGCCTTGCGGCGTCTGAAGCAGCCAGATGTCGGCATGTGGGTCAGTGTTTACCTGCAAGAGAAGCCCCGCTGCAGCCCGGGTGTCGTATGCAAGAATCGTCTGGACCCGCGCGAGCCCATCTCGCCGCCCCGCTGCCCGAAGCTGCCGCCCGCCCGCCCACCCATGTCCGCAGTGCCCGAAAACCTGACCCCGGACAGTGCGCTCGCCAGCGTAGTCGAAGCCCCGCCGCCGGTGCGCAAGCGGCCCAAGCCCGGCGAACGTCGGGTGCAGATCCTGCAGACGTTGGCCGGCATGCTGGAACAGCCCGGCGCGGAACGCATCACGACGGCCGCGCTGGCAGCCAAGTTGGACGTCAGCGAAGCGGCGCTGTACCGGCACTTTGCCAGCAAGGCGCAGATGTTCGAAGGGCTCATCGAGTTCATCGAAACCAGCGTCTTCACGCTCATCAACCAGATCGTCGAACGCGAAACCGTGCCCGCGGTGCAGGCGCAGAAAATCGCCGCCGTGCTGCTGCAGTTTGCCGAGAAGAATCCGGGCATGACCCGGGTCATGGTGGGTGACGCGCTGGTGTTTGAACACGAGCGCCTGAACGCACGCATGAACCAGTTTTTCGACCGTGTGGAGTCCCAACTGCGCCAAAGCCTGCGCGCAGCGGTCGAGGCCGCCGGCTCAGCCACGCCCACGGTGGACGCACAGGCGCTGGCTTCGGCCATCACCTCGCTCATCGTCGGGCGCTTGCAGCGTTACGCCCGTTCGGGCTTCAAGCGCGCACCCACCGAACACCTGGAACCCGCGCTGCAGCGTCTGTCCAGCTGAAGCGGCTGTGGAGGGATCGGTGGAGTTGATGGCCGCAGGCGCCCGCCTGCGGCTGCTGCCACAACGGGTGGTTCACCTGCCCGACCACGGCACGCTGCTGGTGGCCGATGCGCACATCGGCAAGGCGGTGTCGTTCCGCCGCCTGGGCGTGCCTGTGCCTGCGGGCACCACCGAGGCCACGCTGCAGCGGCTGTCGCAGGCGCTGAACGAAACGGGCGCCCCACACGTCGTTTTCCTGGGCGACTTGTTGCACTCGGTGCGCGCGCGTGCAGCGGGCACCGTGGCCGCCGTCGCACGCTGGCGCGAGTCCCATGCCCAGGTGCAGCTGACGCTGGTTCGTGGCAACCACGACAGCCATGCCGGCGACCCACCTGCCGACTGGCGCGTGCAGTGTGTGGATGAGCCCTTTGTGCTGCCCGGCCTGGACGGCCTGGCACTGTGCCACCACCCCCAGGCGCATCCCGATCGTTACGTGCTGGCCGGCCACGTGCACCCCAGCGTGGTGCTGGGCGGCCGTGCGCACGAGCGCCTGCGCCTGCCTTGTTTCCACTTCGGGCCGCAGTGGGGCCTGCTGCCGGCCTTTGGTGAATTCACGGGCACCCACACGCTGACGCAGGGCCCGCAGGACCGGGTGTTCGTCAGCACCGGCGCCGAAGTGCGCGAACTGCCCAACCTACACTTGCGTGCATGAACGCCGCTTTTGAACACCTGCTGGTGCGCGCCGAGTCGCTGCTGGCCCGCCTGGAAGCGATCCTGCCGCACGCGCCCACGGCCCCCGACTGGACGGCGTCGGTCGCGTGGCGCTACCGCAAACGTGGCCGTGCGGCTGTGCTGGAACCCGTTCGCCACGTGGCCACCATCCGCCTGGCCGACCTGAAGGAAGTGGAGCCGCAGAAAATGCGCCTGCTGCGCAACACCGAACAGTTCGTGGCCGGGCATGGCGCCAACAACGTGCTGCTGACCGGCGCCCGCGGCACGGGCAAGAGCAGCCTCATCAAGGCCTGCCTCAACGAGTTTTCTGCGCAGGGTCTGCGCCTGATCGAGGTCGACAAGGCCGACCTCGTGGACCTGCAGGACATCGTCGACCTGGTCGCCGAACGAAGCGAACGGTTCATCGTCTTCTGCGACGACCTGAGCTTTGACGAAGGCGAGGCCGGCTTCAAGGCGCTGAAGAGTGTGCTGGACGGCAGCGTGGCCCAGGCCAGCGACAACCTGCTGATCTACGCCACCAGCAACCGCCGCCACCTGCTGCCCGAGTACATGAAGGAAAACCTGTCCTACCAGCACACCGAAGACGGCGAAGTGCACCCCGGTGAAGTGGTGGAAGAAAAGATCTCGCTGAGCGAACGTTTTGGCCTGTGGATCAGCTTCTACCCCTTCACGCAGGCCGAGTACCTGGCCATCGTGGCGCAGTGGCTGCGGTCTTTCGATGTGGACGAAGCGGCCATCGCCGCTGCGCGGCAGGAGTCGCTGGTGTGGGCGCTGGAACGGGGCTCGCGCTCGGGCCGCGTGGCGCAGCAGTTTGCCCGCGACTATGCGGGGCGGCATGGCGGCTGAGCCCGCGGCCCAAGCTGCCCAAGCTGCCCAAGCCACCCTTGAGCGCCCGGCGGTCGACGTGGCCGTGGGCGTGCTGATCGACGGCCAGGGTCGCTTTTTGCTGACCAGCCGGCCCGAGGGCAAGGTCTACGCCGGCTACTGGGAATTCCCGGGCGGAAAGGTCGAGCCTGGCGAATCCATCGAACAGGCCTTGCGGCGCGAGCTGCAGGAAGAGCTGGGCATCACCATCGGCCCGGCCCGGCCCTGGCAGGTGGAAGTGATGGACTACCCCCACGCGCGGGTTCGCCTGCATTTCTGTAAGGTTTTTGTCTGGCACGGCGACTTCGAAATGCGCGAAGGGCAGGCCATGAGCTGGCAGACGCTGCCCGTGCAGGTGCAGCCGGTGCTGCCCGGCACGGTGCCGGTGCTGGCCTGGTTTGCCGCTGAACGAGGTTTCAGCGGGCCGACCCACGTTTTGCAGCCCCCAGTTTTGCAGCCCCCAGATCCCAGCCACTGATCCCAGCCACTAGACTGCCGGCATGAACACGGCTGCTATCCAATGGCTGGACACCATACGCTGGGACCGCGACGGCCTGGTGCCTGTCATCGCGCAGGAAGCCGGCACCGGCGACGTGCTGATGTTCGCCTGGATGAACCGCGAAGCCTTGCAGGCCACCGCAGAACGGGGCCAGGCCGTGTACTGGAGCCGTTCACGCCACAAACTGTGGCACAAGGGCGAACAGTCGGGCCACTTCCAGCAGGTGCACGAGATGCGCATGGACTGCGACAACGACGTGCTGTTGCTGAAGGTCACGCAAGCCGGCCACGCGCCCGGTGAACCCGGCATCGCCTGCCACACCGGCCGCCACAGCTGCTTTTACCAGCGGCTGGAAGGCCATCAGTGGGTGGCCGTCGAGCCCGTTCTGGTGGACCCCGAACGTTTCTACAAGTGAACGCTCTGCGATGAACAGCCAAGACAGCCTGCAACGCCTGGCCGCGGTGATCGACAGCCGCAAACCCGAAGCCGGCGGCGACCCCGACAAAAGTTATGTCGCGCGCTTGTTTTCCAAAGGCACCGACGCCATCTTGAAAAAGATCGGCGAAGAAGCCACCGAAGTGGTCATGGCCGCCAAGGACGGTGACCGCTCGCGCATCGTGGGTGAAACCGCCGACCTCTGGTTCCACTGCATGGTGGCGCTGTCGGCCTTCAACCTGAAGCCGGCCGATGTGCTGGCCGAACTCGAAAGACGAGAAGGCCTGTCCGGGCTGGAAGAATTTGCCCTGCGCAAGGCGCAGCAGCGTGACGGCGAGGGGCCAGGAGAAACAACATGAACAACGTGGTGGTACCCGGCTCCGAAGCAAACAAGGGCGATGGCCTGCGTCTGCTGACGCACGTTCTCTACGGCCTGCACACCTTGTCGTGGTTCTCGGCCGGCCTGTTTTCGGTCATCGCCATGATCATCAACTACGTCAAGAGGCCCGACCTGCCTGACGAGATGTACCGCAGCCACTACCGCTGGCAGGCGCGCAGCTTCTGGTTCACGCTGCTGTGGCTGGCCCTGACCTGGCCGCTGTGGTTGGTTTTCGTGTTTCCGGGCTGGGTGGCGTGGTCCGTCATCGGCCTGTGGTACCTGTATCGCTTTGTGCGCGGCTGGTGGATGTTTGCCGAAGGCCGGACGATGCCGATGCCCGCAAGCAGATGACGACCTGAGCATCGCGACAAGGACACACATGAGTGCCGATCCCAACTGCCTCTTCTGCAAGATCATCGCCGGGCAGATTCCGTCGAAGAAGGCCTACGAAGACGAAGACTTGCTGGCCTTTCACGACATCCACCCCTGGGCGCCGGTGCATGTGCTGGTGATTCCCAAGACACACATTGCCACACTTTCCGATGTGGGCCCCGAGCATGACGCGCTGCTGGGCCGCATGCTGGCCCTGGCGCCGCGCCTGATGAAGGAACTGGGCGTGGTCAACGGTTTTCGCACCCTGATCAACACCGGAGCCGACGGCCGCCAGGAGGTCCACCACCTGCACATGCACGTGATGGGCGGCCCCAGACCCTGGGCCAAAGGGTGATATCCCGCCATGCGCAGTCCGGTCATGCGCGCCTCGTAGAATCACAGGTTCCGCTTTCGTAGGAAATAGATCATGGGTTCGTTCAGCATCTGGCACTGGTTGATCGTTTTGCTGGTCGTCGTGGTCATCTTCGGCACCAAAAAACTTCGCAACATCGGCTCCGACCTGGGTGGCGCCGTGAAGGGCTTCAAGGACGGCATCAAGAGCGGCGGCGAGACCGAAGCCGACGCGGCTGCAGCACCACCGCAGCAGGTGACGACGGCCAAGCGCACCGACACCAACACGGTGGACGTCGAAGCCAAGACCAAGAGCTGATGCCGCTGCGCCCGGGGCCCCCTGGGCGCGAAGCTTCAGCGCCCGCCGCATGATCGATTTCGGTTTTGACAAGATCGCCCTCATCGGCGCCGTGGCGCTGATCGTCATCGGGCCCGAGAAGCTGCCCAAGCTGGCCCGCACCGTGGGCCACATGTTCGGCAAGGCGCAGCGTTACGTGGCCGATGTGAAGGCCGAGGTCAACCGCTCCATCGAGCTGGACGAGTTGAAGAAGATGCGCAGCCAGTTCGAGGACGCGGCGCGAAACGTCGAACAATCCGTTCGCAGCGAGGTCAACGAAGCCGCAGCGGCCTTCGACACCGACTGGAAAAGCGCCACGGCCATCAGCCACGACAACGCGCCCTACCAGGCGCTGGCCGAGCCCAGGCCCAGCTACACGCGGCCCAAGAAAAATTGGCGCCTGAAGAAGGGTGCCACGCCGCAGTGGTACAAGCAGCGTCAGGGCATCCGCACCAAGGCGCAGTCGGGCGCGGCGCGGGTCTCTCGATTCAGGCCGCCGGGCTTGAAAGGGCCGCGATGAGCGAGCCGGACAAGAGGGACGAACTGGAAGGCACCGAAGCCCCTTTCGTGTCGCATCTGGTCGAACTGCGCGACCGCTTGATCCGCGCCGTCATTGCCATTGCCGTCGCCTTTGCCGCGCTGGCCTTCTGGCCCGGGCCTTCGGGCCTGTACGACCTGCTGGCCGCGCCGCTGGTGGCGCACTTGCCCAAGGGAGCGACGCTGATTGCCACCAACGTGATCTCGCCTATCCTGGTGCCGCTGAAGATCACGCTGATGGCGGCCTTCATGGTGGCGCTGCCGGTGGTGCTGTACCAGGTCTGGGCCTTTGTCGCGCCGGGCCTGTATTCGCACGAAAAGCGCCTGGTGATGCCGCTGGTGGTGAGCAGCACGCTGCTGTTCGTGGCCGGCGTGGCCTTCTGCTACTTCCTGGTCATCCCGGGCATGAGCAAGTTCATCCAGGCCTTTGCACCCACCAGCATCACAGCCGCGCCTGACATCGAACAGTACTTCGGCTTCGTGCTCACCCTGTTCCTGGTGTTCGGCATCTCTTTCGAAGTGCCCATCGCCGTCATCGTGCTGGCCCGCATGGGCGTGGTCACGCTGGACCAACTGCGCAAGTGGCGCGGCTATTTCATCGTCGGCTCCTTCATCGTCGCTGCCGTGGTCACACCACCCGACGTGATCTCCCAACTGGCACTGGCCATCCCGATGTGCATCCTCTACGAGATCGGCATCATCGCTGCGAGCTTGTTCATCAAGCACACCAAGGCACCAGAGACAGAAGCCGAAAGCAAGCCCAGCGCCTGACCCGTTTTGCCCCCTCTCCCTCTGGGACAGGTGCCCTCAGGCGTTGACAGGGACTGGTGCCGGAAGCGCCGTGAGGCGACTGCGCACGGGCTGTCGCCTCCTGCGCTTGCAGCGAAGGCGGCCGAAAGCTCACGAGCAGCGGCGGCTCTGCGGCAGACCATCCTTGGCCAGACTTGCCTTCAATCCCAGTGCCATGTTGTCGCAGGACAACTTCGGCCTGATTCGGAGGAAAGTCATGCAAAGCCGCGCCGCTGCTGGACTTCCGACGTTCCGCCCGCGAGCGGTTCATTCGTTCGTTGTCGCCAACACCGTATCCCCCATCAGGAGGAGCCGCCCCCCCCCTAACACCGTCCGCGGTGTCCGGTTCCGAAGAGCGGCGGCGTTTCAGTGATCAAGGCAGTCGCGGCATCGCCGCACTGGCCGACTTGTTTGACGGCCTGCACCTGCAGGGCGCCAGCGCCCCACACGCCAGGAAGGATCACGCTCATGAAACGCCTGCTCGCATCCCTTGCCCTGCTGACCCTCGCCGCTTGCGGCGGGGGCGGTGGTGGCGTCACCCCGGTCGCACCCCCGCCGCCGCCGCCCGAGGCCCTGTTCGTAACGGCCAACGCCTGGACGGGCGCACTGCCCGCCGACGCTGAAGTCCTGACCTCCGATGAATTCCGCCGCCGCCAGGTGGCCGGTGATCTGGTCATGTCCACTGCCGCGGCGCAGTTGGACAAGCGCACCACCAACCGCAACCGGGTCGAAACCGAACGCCGCTTTCTCGCAGCCCAGACCGACCTCAGTCCGGACGTGGTGTCGCTGCTGGCCGCGGCCGCCACCGCCAACAGCCTGGAAGCCGAAGCGGCGGCCACCCTGCCCGACGGCCGCAAGGTGGTGTTCAACGAACTGGCCGCGCGCATCGAAAGCGCAGCCGCCAGCTACCGCCTGGCGCGCGACCCCGACAACGCCCGTGCCACTTATGCGCTGTCGCATGCCCTGCTGAGTGAAGACCTGAAGGCTCAGGTGCCCGCACCGGCCAGCCTGGCCGGCGCCACGCTGGCACAGATCAAGGCCGCCGCGCAGCAGATGGACACGGCCCTGGCCGCGCTGCCGGACATCGACCAGACGCGCCTGGACCCCAGCGCCACCGTGACCACCGCCACCCCGTCGGGGGCCAAGCGCGCACTCACCGCCGGCAACGGTGTGGACACCGGCGGCGCCTGCGCGTCCACGGGCTACGCGAACCAGTTCTGGTTTCCGCTGCGCTACTTCGTGTCGTCCGTCAAATCGCAAGGCGAACGCGGCACCTGCTGGGCATTTGCCGCCGTGGCTGCGGTGGAAAGCCGCGAACGGGTGCAGAACGACCGCGTGACCAATGTGTCGGAGCAGTTCCTGGTCAACAAGTTCAAGCGCGAGTGGTTCGAGAGCGACTTTGTCGATGGCGGCTCGGCGGCTGCTGCGCTGAATGCCGCCGTGGACCGCAACCAGAGCCTGATGGGCGAGAGCGGCTGGACCTACAACCCGGCCGCAGGCCGCCCCGACAACGCCTTTGCTGCAGGAGTGGCCGGCACCGCCGCGTCCTACACCGGTGCCTGCACCGGCTACAGCGGCTGGTGTTCGGAAACGGCGCACCAGAGCCAGCGCTCTTGTGTCACGGTATCGGGCCAGGCGTACTGCGGCTTCAACACCCGCGCCTTCAGCGGCCCGGGCACTGCAGCCAGCCGCGTCCGCCAGGTCTGGGCCAACGGCGAAGCCTTCGACCTGAATCGCTACCGCGCGCTGCTGTCCAGCGGCGTGTCGCTGATCGCGTCGTTCCCGATCTACGAAGGCTTCCGGTCCGCGCCGGCCAGCGGCATCGTGTCCGACTACCGCGCGCAGATGCGCAACGCCGCCGGCACCATGGTGAACGGGGACTATGGCGGCCACCTGGTGCAGATCGTCGGCTTCATCAGCAACGAAGCGCTGACCTGGCCCGGCGCCGCACCGGCCACGGTGGGCGGTGGGGGCTACTTCATCGTTCGCAACTCCTGGGGCTGCGTCGCCGACGGTGGCTACTACTACGTGCCGGCCGATTACGTGCGCACGCTGTTCAACAGCCTGGAAATGCTGGACTTCGACGCCAGCCGCAGCATCGGCTGGGCGCGCGACCAGGTCACGCCGGGCGGCACCACGGGCCTCGCGATCGACCCGCGTGGCACCCAGGGTGTGGACCTGCGCGTGCAAGCCAACCTGGCGCCCAGCTTTGCGGTCACGCACCCGGTGGCCAACTACGTCAGGCTGACGGTGACGTCCAACCGCGACGGCCTGCTTTACGACGGCCAGTGGCTTGTCAACCCACCCCAAGGCGCCAGCCTGTTTGCCAACGCACTGCCCTTCACCTTCCAGAGCGAAGGCAGCCGCACGCTGACCATCACGGCGCGCTACGGCACGCAGTCGGTCACCGTCAACAAGCAGATCCTCGTGCTGAACACGGCGCCCAACGTGCTGCTGCAAAGCAATGGCACGCCGGCGCAGGGCGAAAACTTCGTCGTCGATGCCATTGCCACCGACCGCAACGAGTCCGACCCGTCCGCACTGTGCACGGCCATGAGCTGGGCCGTGGACGCGCCGGACACGGTAGTTTCCGGCACGGGCTGCAACCGCACCATCCGCTTCGGGGCCAGCGGCAACCGCGAGGTGCGCGTGACGACGCAGGACCGTGAAGGCCGGCCGGCCAGCGCCATCGCCACCTATCTGGTCACGGCCCCGCCGGTGAACCCGTATCCGCGCATCAGCACATTCGGCGCCTTTGCCCGCGACCCGCTGTTGATCAGCGGCCTGGCGGTCGGCTGCTACAACAACACCGTGGCCAACAACGCGCGCATCGACTTGCGCCAGATCGGCTGCAGGACGCTGTCGGTGGGCGGCACCGACCGGCCGCGGTACTTCTCGCAACTGGGCATCGAAAACCCGAGCGCCGAAGCGCTGAGCTACGACTGGACCTATACCGCTTACTACCCGAACCCGATCTTTGCGCCGCGCGTGGTGACGGCCCGCACTACGGCCCCGAGCTACGACCTGAGCCCGATCATCTTCGGCGCGCGCGACACCGCCTACCAGTGCACGCTGGATGTGCGCGTGAATGCGCCCGACCCCACCCGCAGCAAGACGCAGCGGGTGTGGAGCGGGCAGTGCATCAACATCGAAGACGCACCGCGCTGAAGGCAGGCGCGACCTGCTGGCCTACCTTGCCCAGAACCCGCGACCGCCCGTCGCGGGTTTTTTTGCATGCTGCATCCAGGCGCCAAACCAAGTCGAAGGCACATCGGGGGGTCACTTCAAGCCGGCATGCAGCAACAGACGCGCGGGGTCAGCGGCCCCCGATTCGCGCCGACCCCACCTGCGCCGCCAGGGCCGCCTGCCCGGCGCGCAGGGCCTGCACGAAATGCGCGCCCAGTTCGTCGTGCCGGTCCTGGATGCGCGCCGCCGCTTCCAGGGCCGCAGTGGCTTGCACGAGGTCGCCCGACGCCAGCGAGCAGTGCGCCAGACCGATCTGCGCTTCGGCGATCCACGGGCTGGTGGCGTCTTCATGCGCCACACGCAGCGCAAGCGCTTGCCCGAACGCGCTGTGGGCGCGCACGGCATCGCCCGTCAACAGCCAGGCCTGCGCCAGTTGCTGGCGCGCATCTGCATCGAGTGACGGGAACCAGGCCGGCACCGCAAAGGCAGCGAGCCGGGCACAGGCCACGCCGGCAAGCCGCAGCGCCTGACCACTGTCGCCGATCTGCAGGTGCGCGCGCGACAGCAGCGTGTCGCGTTCGACCTCGTCAGGGCTCGGCTGCGACGCGTTCGGGCTGCCGTGCGGTGCCACCTTGCCGAGCTGGTCGATGGCCGTCTGGGCGTCGCCAAGCGCCAGGTCGAGGCCCGCCGCGTCGAGAACGAAACGGTTGTGGCGCCAGGCACGGATGCCGGAACCGGTGCCCTGCAGCCAGTGCACTTGCGCCTGTGCGAACAGGTCGCGTGCTTCGTCATAACGGCCAAGTGCAGTGCAGATCGTGGCCTGCATGCGCAAGCCCTGCCCCAGCACGGCCGAGCCCTGGTAGTGACGGCTGTTCGATTCGTTCGTCGCCACGACGAGCTCCAGCGCTTCGCGCAACCGGCCCTCGGCGAACAGGCTGCGGCCGAAGTCCATGCGCACGATCGGCGTGAACAGCGTGTCGTGGCTGCCTTTGACTTCCAGCACGCGGCGCAGGGCGTCCTCGTGCAAGCGGCGCCCTTCCTCGCGGCGCCCGGTGGCGTGCAGCAAGGCCGCCAGACGGGACTGCGCAGCGATGACGCCAGGGTCCGATTCGCCCAGGGCCTTGCGGCCGGTCTCGGCCGCGTCGCGAAAGGTCTGCAGCGCGGCATCGACCTTGTGCTGCATCGCCTGGCACTCGCCCAGTGCCACCAGCGCCTGGACGATGCCCACATGGGCCACGGGCGTTTCCTTGTGCACCTCGACGAGCGACTCACGGTACAGCTGCTCGCCTTCTGCGGGCGCGCCAAGCTGCACGCGCGCGCGCGCCGCCAGGTGCAGCGCGGTGCCCAGGCGATCCTCGTTCGGCACCGCATGCGCGCGCAATACCGCCACCGCCTCGTCGGCGTAAGCCTGCATCTTTTCAAGTGAAACGTTCTGGTGGCGCTGGGCCAGCCGCGTCAACAGGTGCCCGCGCAGGCGAGAACGCTGGTCGCCGTTGGCATCCAGGATGCGCCGGGCTTCTTCAAGTACCGGCAGGATCTCGTCGCGCCTGGAGGTGGCGTGCAGCGATGCCGCCAAGCCGATCAGCGCTTCGGCCACGCGCGTGTCGTTCGCGCCGTGCACCTGCTTGAGCAAGGCAATGCGCCGCGTCTCGATGGCCGCTGCATCTTCGTCGAGCTGCAGCTGGTAGTACATCTCGCCGAGCGTCTGCATGACTTCGGCGCGCGCCTCGGGCTCGTCCTGCAGCGCGGTCTCCAGGCGCCGTGCGCCCAGGTCCAGCAACTCGCGCGCGGTGGCGCTGCGGGCCTTCACCGGGTCGGCCTGCTTGTCGGAGTTGGCGCGAAAGATGTCCAGCAAGAAACCTTGCACGGCCTGTGCGCGCTTGGCCTGGCGCCGCGCCTCACTGGCCTGTTCGCGGGCTTTGCGGGCCTGCCACAGCGCCGCACCGGCGCCGCCCGCAATCGCGACCAGCACGGCGGCCTGTGCGGCGGCACCTGCCGGCACGGCAACGAGGATGGCCGCCCCCACCGCGGTTTCCAGCTTGTGGCGGCGCACCCAGCGCTCGGTGCGGTACCAGCGTGTGCCGGGGCGCGCATGCACGGGTTCGCCGCGCAAGTGGCGTTCAAGGTCGTCGGCCAGTGCGTCGACGCTGGCGTAGCGCTCGCTGCTTTCCTTGGCCAGGGCACGTGCCAGGATCGCGTCGAGGTCGCCTTCGAGTTGGCGCCGCAAGCGCGAGGTGGTCGCCGGTGACCCAGTCGCCACCGTGGCACTGGCGAGAGGCGTCTGCACGCGCTCGATGGCCTCGGCCAGGGCAGCAGCACCCAAGCCCCGTTCCAGCCGGTAGGGGCGCTCGCCGACGAGCAGTTCGAACAGCACGACGCCGAGCGAATAGACATCCGATGCAGTGCCGATGGCGTCGCCGCGAATCTGTTCCGGGGACGCGTAGTCGGGGGTCAGAGCGCGGCCGGCGGACTGCGTGGGCGCGTGGCCGATCGGTGCAGATGGGGGTGCCGGTCTGGTTGCCGGTCTGGATGCCGGCACCCCGTCGCCCTGCTGCGCATCGACGAGCGCCGCAATGCCGAAATCGAGCAAATGCGCCTGGCCCGATGCATCGACGAGGATGTTCGACGGCTTCAGGTCGCGGTGCACGACCAGCCGAGCATGCGCATGCGCCACGGCACGCGCCACCTGCACGATGAGCCCGATGCGCGCGCGCAGCGCCAGGCCGTGCTCGGCGGCATAGCGGTCGATGGGCTCGCCTTCTACGTACTCAAGCGCCAGATAAGGCCGGCCTTCGGCCGTCAAGCCGGCGTCGTATAGCCGTGCGATGTGCGGGTGCGTGAGCGACGCCAGGATGTTGCGCTCGCGCGCCATGCGGTCGCTGAAGGGGCCGCGTGCTGCGTCACCCCAGCCGGGATGCGGCAGCTTGAGCGCGATGCGGCGGTCCAGCAGACCATCCGCACGTTCTGCCAGCCAGACGGTGGCCATGCCGCCTTGGCCGATTTCGTGCAGCAGGCGATAGGGGCCGATCTGGGTCTGAACCGGCGCGGCCAGCACAAAGGCGGCGGGCGTCTGCAGGAAATCGTCGCTGTGGCTTCGGTCATGCGTCTGCAACAGCGTTTCCAACAGCGGTGCCAGCTTCGTCTGCTCTGGGGGCAGCGACGCCAGCCAGGGCAGCCGTGCGGTCGGGTCGAGTTCGAGAGCGACGTCGAGCAGCAAAAAGACCTGGATCCAGTCCTCGCGCGACGGCGAGGTGGCGGGCAGGTCCTGCACCAGATCACCTCAGGCAGGCGTGCAGGAAGAGGCGCGCCTTTTCCCAGTCGCGCGCGACGGTGCGCACGGTCAGGCCCAGCACGTCGGCGATTTCCTGCTCGGTCATGCCGGCGAAATAGCGCATCTCCACCACCTGCACCAGCCGCGCATCGATGGTGCCCAATTCCTGCAGCGATTCGTGCACGCGCAGGACTTCGTTGTCGTGCGTCGCGGGCCCTGCCTGCGCGTGCAACTCATCGTCCAGTTCCACGTGCACCGCGTCACCGCCGCGGCGTTCGCTCTGGCGCGCGCGGATCACGTCCACCACCACCGACCGCATCACGCGCGCCGCGTAGGCCATGAACTGCGAACGGTCGCCGATGAAGAGCGCGCCGGACTTCTCGAAGCGCAGATAGGACTCGTGCACCAGCGAAGTCGTGTCCAGTAGCGTCAGGTCGCCGCTGCGGCGCACGCGTGAATGCGCCAGGCGGTGCAGTTCGGGGTACAGCAGCGCGTACAGCTCACCCAGCGCGCTGGGTTCGCCTTGGCCGATGGCTGTGAGGAGTGAAGTGACCTGGCCCATGCTGCGCGGAAGGTCGCAAGCTTGTGAAGCCTGCATTAACGCACGAACCGGCGGCGCGTCTGCTTCGGCGGAATCGATGCAAGATAAACCACTCAGCAGGGGTTCCTGGGCAAGGAGCCGAACGTCTATTTCACCCAGGTGTTCAGCTGGATGATCGGCAGCAGCACCGACAGCATGATCAACACCACCACCACACCCATGCCCACGATCAGCAGCGGCTCCAGGATGGTGGCTGCGCCCATGGCCCGGCGCTGCACTTCGGCCGACAGCTGCGTCGACGCCCGCTGCAGCATCAAGGGCAGCTGACCGGTCTGTTCGCCCAGCCGCGCGAACATGGACAGCAGCCCCGGAAAGCGCTTCTTGGCCGCCAGCGCCGACGCCAGCGGCGCACCTTCACGCACCTGGGCCAGCGCATCGAGTGCATCGCTGCGCATGGCGCGGTTGGACAGCGTTTCAGCCGCCGCCTGCAAGGCCTTGAGGATGGGCACACCCGCGCCCGCCAGCATGGCCAGGGTGCCGCCAAAACGTGCCGCGTTGTAGCCCCGCGCCAGGCGGCCGAACAGCGGCAAGCGCAGCATGGCGGCGTCACTGCGCTCGCGGAAGGCTTCGCCGCGGCGCGCCAGCGTGAAGGCCACACCGCTGCCCACCGCCACCAGGGCCACGGCCCAGCCCCACTGGCGCACGAAGGCGCTGATGGCCAGCATGGCCACCGTCAGCGCCGGCAGCGCGCGCTTGGAACTGGTGAAAGCGCCAGCGATCTGAGGCACCACCCAGGTCACGAGGATGACGACGATGACCATCGCCACCATCGACACGATCGCCGGGTACAACATCGCCCCCAGAACCTTGCTGCGCAGCGCCTGCTGCTGTTCCTGGTCGTCGGCCAGGCGTTCCAGCACCGGGCCCAGCGCGCCGCTCTGTTCGCCGGCGGCCACCACGGCGCGGTAGACATCGTCAAACTCGCGCGGTGCGGTGGCCAGTGCACGTGCGAACGAACTGCCGGCGTTGACTTCGCTTTTCAGGTGCGCCACCAGCTCACGCTGGCGGTCGGTTTCGCTTTCGTCGGCCAGTGCGGTCAGCGCCCTTTCCAGTGGCAGCCCGCTGCCCACCAGCCCGGCCAGCTGGCGTGTCCACACTGCGCGTTCGCTGGCGCTGAAGACACGCCGCGTGAACTTGGGTGCAGTGCCGTCGGTGGTGGCCGCCGTCACCGGCGTCACCGCCAGCGGCACCAGTGCTCGCAAGCGCAACTGCGCACGCGCGGCCTTGGCGTTGTCGGCCTCCAGCAGGCCGCTGGCGGCCTTGCCCTCGGCGTCCAGGGCTTCAAATCGGTAGGCGGGCATCGGCTCAGCTCACCCAGTCAATCCCGTGTCACCCGGATGACCTCTTCGAGCGATGTCACGCCGGCCTGCACCAGGCGTTCTCCGTCTTCGCGCATCGACCGCAGGCCCGCCGCACGCGCAGCCACGGCCAGCTCTTGTTCAGCCGCGCGGTTGTGCACCAGGGCCTGCACCGCCGGGTCCACCTTCATCAGCTCGTAGACACCGGTGCGACCCTTGTAGCCGGTGTGGGCGCAATGGTCGCAGCCCACCGGGTGCCACAGACCGGCGTCGTCCTGCCGCTTGCAGCGGGGGCACAGCTTGCGCACCAGGCGCTGCGCCAGCACACCCAGCAGGCTGCTGCTCAGCAAAAAAGGTTCGACACCCATGTCGATGAGCCGCGTCACGCTGCTGGGCGCGTCGTTGGTGTGCACGGTAGCCAGCACCAGGTGGCCGGTCAGGCTGGCCTGGATGGCAATCTGCGCGGTTTCGAAGTCGCGGATCTCCCCGATCATGATGACGTCCGGGTCCTGGCGCAGGATGGCCCGCAGCGCCTTGGCAAACGTGAGGTCGATCTTGGGGTTGACCTGGGTCTGGCCGATGCCGGGCAGTTCGTACTCCACCGGGTCTTCCACCGTCAGCACATTGGTGGTGGCGGTGTCCACGCGTGTCAGTGATGCATACAGCGTGGTCGTCTTGCCCGAACCCGTGGGCCCGGTGACCAGCACGATGCCGTGCGGCTGGTGGATCAGCTTGGCAAAGGCGGCCAGCACCTCGCCGTCCATGCCCAGCCCTTCCAGCGTGAAGCGGCTTTCGGTCTTGTCCAGCAGGCGCAGCACGGCACGCTCACCGTGCGATGAAGGCAGGGTGCTCACCCGCACATCGATGGCACGACCCCCGATGCGCAGGCTGATGCGGCCGTCCTGCGGCAGGCGCTTTTCCGCGATGTCCAGCTCGGCCATGATCTTCAGCCGGCTGATCATGGCCGCGTGCAAGGCCCTGTTGGGCCGCACCACTTCGCGCAAGGTGCCGTCGACACGGAAGCGCACGCTGCTGCTGCGCTCGTAGGGCTCGATGTGGATGTCCGACGCGCCGTCCTTGGCCGCCTGCGTGAGCAGCGCATTGAGCATGCGGATGATGGGCGCGTCGTCGGCCGCTTCCAGCAGGTCTTCCACCGCCGGCAGCTCTTGCATCATGCGCGACAGGTCGACGCCACTCTCCACTTCGCCGATGACGGCTGCGGCACTGCTCTCGCCACCGGCATAGGCCGCGGCAATGCGCTGACCCAGGGTCGCCGTGGCCTCGTGTTCGAAGCGCGCGACTTCGAAGTGACGCGTGACTTCGGCCAGTGCTGAAGGGGGCGTGGTTTCGCCGGCCCACAGCAGCAGCTGCTCGCCGTCGTCTTCCAGCAGCAGCGTGTGGGCCTTGGCGAAGGCGTAGGGCAGTGGGTGTCGC
>Ga0105048_10005852_pt1 | contig 19868 bp, 19 predicted proteins | sample MAT05_FD_78382 | JGI IMG/M metagenome (GOLD analysis project Ga0105048, IMG submission 78382) | Freshwater microbial communities from Lake Fryxell liftoff mats and glacier meltwater in Antarctica - MAT-05 | ecosystem: Environmental > Aquatic > Freshwater > Ice > Liftoff microbial mat | place...
AGATCAGCCAGTAAACCAGCTACTTCCATAGGGTGAATGATGTATGGTTCACCAGAGAGACGAGTCTGTCCCTGATGGACTTTGGCACAATAAACATATGCCTTGCGGATAAGGTTCAAATCAGCCGTAGGGTTGTACGCTGTCACCTTATCGAGGATGTCATTGAGCCTTATCATTGGTCTTTACGCCTGATTAGATGTGATGTGATGCAATAAGGAAGGACAAAAGAAAGGTGAAACAGCATTTACTGTTTCACCTGATTGAAAAACTATTTATCACGCTGTTTTTTGCTCAATTCATATGTAACCTTGCCAGCGGCAATTTCGCGCAGCGCACATACTACCTGTCTGTTATTCCTGGTATCGATGAGCGGTTTAGCACCTTTAAAAAGCTGCTTAACGCGTTTCGATGCTAGCATGACCAGAAGGAAACGATTCTCAACTTTTTCAAGGCAATCTTCTACTGTTACCCTTGCCATACGATTACTCCTTCTTGCTTTTTGCTATTCGATAAATGGAACCGTATTTTTAACCTATTTCTGTTCAAATATCAAACAATTTCGAGATATGGGCCATCATCCTAAAGGTTTTGCGACTATTTGAAACCACAATTGAAGCCAGTTCCTGCAAAGCTTTTTCAAGTGAATCATTAATTATGATGTAGTCATACCAGCGGGCTTCCTTGATTTCCTCGGCAGCTCTGAAAATTCTTCTATCAATAACTTCCTGTGAATCTGAAGAACGACCTTCCAGTCGACGACGTAATTCTACCATACTTGGAGGCATGATAAAAATATAGCAACCGCCTTCAAACTGTTCTTTCAGCTTCATGGCGCCTTGGCAGTCTATATCAAGAAGCATGTCAATTCCGTTTTTACGAGCATCCTGTAGAGTTTTTAAGGCAGTGCCATACAGGTTGCCATGGACTTCTGCCCATTCGGCAAAAGCATCATCTTCGACCATCTGTTGAAATTGATCTCGGGATACAAAGAAATAATCTTCACCATCAACTTCACCCTGACGTGGTGTACGAGTTGTATAACTGATTGACTCACGCATATCTGGAAATTGTTTTAAAAGATGGTGGCAAAGTGTAGTTTTGCCAGCTCCTGAAGGAGCTGAGATGATCAGGACCATTCCTTCACGCTTCATAGGTCAGCCTCTTGAATTATTTTTAAGTACGTTAGCATAAAATATAGTCAAATAAAAGCATTCCGCCAGAATCAAATCCAAACTTTTTTGTCAATTTTCGTCACACAATGAACGTAATTCGTCACTTTTACCCTGAATTTCATTGTCTATAAATACAGGAAACAAGGTGAACCTGCATGGATTGGGCGGTCGAAAAAAACATTAAGGATAGGCATAGTTCGTGCTTCGTATTCTCATTAAAACTAGGGAAACACGAAAATACTAAACCATCCGCGAGGATGGGACGGAAAGCCTATAGGGTCTCACTGAGACAGCCGGGTCGCCGAAGATCTCAACGATAATTGGTGACCCGGTTTTTCTTTACCGGAAAACGGTATCGAGCAGTAAATTGCTCGATCAAGGAGACAACATGTCAGGCTCTCGTATTAAATTTGTTGGACTATTAAAGTTTTCACTTCTCTTTCTCACCATTTTCGTCTGTTTGTCATCTCGTTCTGCTAACGCAGAATCATTATTACTTTTAAAATCCGAGAAAATCCATAAAAGTAGTGATGATTCATATAAACTGTCAACTCTAGGATTTGACGACAAAGGAAATCTGACTATCCGTAAAGGGAATCTTACAGTTGTTTTGATTTATAACCCGCCAAGCAGTGAAAATGAAAATCTGATCAATAAAAATACTGTACAAATGGTAATGAATCACGAAAATCCGGAAATAACCGGATTTGGAGTCAAACTAAGTTATGCATTTTAATTTATGATTTAATGTTTGAATTGTGTCTCAAAGAATCAAAAAAAGGCGCCTGTAAAAAACAGGTGCCTTTTTTGGGTCTCAATTATTCGATGTTCTGAACCTGTTCACGCATTTTTTCCATTTCTGCCTTGATACGGATAACCAAAGATGTTACCTCGGCATCGTTAGATTTGGAACCGATTGTGTTTACCTCGCGATTCATCTCCTGCATTAAAAAATCAAGTTTCCGTCCAACCGGTTCTAAAATAACGAGTGTTTCATCAAACTGCTTGAAATGACTATTAAGCCTTACAATCTCTTCTGTTACATCACAACGATCTGCCATCAAAGCCAGTTCTTGTGCCAAGCGCACAGCATCAATTTCGGCACCATCAAGCAACTGTTCCAGGCGTATCTTTAGCTTGCTGTGATATTCAGACACTACCAGCGGAGATCGGGCAGAAACCAGATCTACCCATTCAGCAACCTGTTTTCGACGGACGATAAGATCAGTAGACAATGCCTCACCTTCTCTAGTTCGCATTGCATCAATCGCTTCAACGGCCACCTGAACAGTCTCTATAAGTTGCAGTAAACATTCCGTTTCGTCGATTGATTTGCTTGATTCCTTCAAAACACCTTTTTGGGAAATAACCAAAGAAAGCGGTAACTGTTCAGAGAGCCCTAACTCGGAAGAAATGGACTGGAACAGGTTTGCATAGCCTCTTGCCAATTCCATGTCAGCCTGCGGAACGGAACTGCTCCCAGTTGCTTCTTCCCATTGTACATAGGCATCAATTTTTCCGCGTTTCAACGTAGAGCTGATCATACGCTTGATTTCGTTTTCCAGCGCCAGGAAACCACGTGGCATTCTAAGGGATACTTCTCCATAGCGGTGATTAACAGAACGAACTTCAACTGTAAATTTTCCGAGTGCCGATTCAGTCTCGCTCTTGCCATATCCTGTCATGCTTTTAATCATCGAAACTTTCTCCCTAAATAAATTTATCAGACTCAAGTAGATACGAATCTGAATCCAACATTAGACTTATCGTACTTCTTTCTTGTTTGTCCAGTCAAATCAGGTATATTTTATGCCATGAATAATCTTTATACATTTACCAGCAATTCACTCAAAACCCTTGTCCGGCATCTGGCCACAAATATAAAACTGAGCTCGGCAGATCCCCTGTCTCCGGAAACAATTGTAGTACAAAGCAGCGGAATGTCACGCTGGATTAATATTGAAATTGCTCGTTCAAATGGAGTTTGTGCAGGTATTAATTATAAATTCCCCAATACATTGATTGACGATATTTTTGATAAAATTGTCCCTGAAGCTGCAGGTACATCACCATTTGAACCAGATATTTTAAGTTGGCGGATTATGGCTGCGCTGCCAAAACTTCTAGATTATCCGGAGTTTGAACCTGTCAAAAATTACTGTAACGGATCTATTGATGATCGTGGACTGTTGCAGTTTTCCACTAAAGTGGCTGATTGTTTTGATCAGTATACTATTTATAGATCTGAAATGATTCTTGAGTGGGATCGTGGAGGCGGAAACGGTTGGCAGCCATTGCTCTGGAGGGCAGTATCTGAAAGATGTTATTCCAAGCACAGGGCGGCGCATTTAAATATTTTCCGCGAACGAATCTCTAAAGGATTACTTTCAGAAAATGACTTGCCTAAAAAAATTCGTTTGTTTGGTGTGTCATATCTTCCGCTCTACCATTTGGAAATTCTTTCATTATTATCAAGCCGCACTGAAGTTGTTATTTACCTTCTGAATCCCTGTGGTGAGTACTGGGGGGATCTGGTTTCTCGTAAAAAATTAGCTTCAATTGCACTGCATGGAAAACAGAACTTAGAGGCCGAGGAATACTACGAAACCGGAAACCCTCTCCTCTCCTCTCTCGGAACCATGGGGCAGGAATTTTTCAATCTTCTTCTTGATTGTGGTGCTACATGTGAGCTGCTTGATGACTCCTCTACAAAGTTGGAACCTGCACAGACACATTTAAACAATGTCCAATCAGATATCCTGCATATGCGTGACAGAAGTGCAGTTAACGCATCCAATTTTGAAATTGATATGGATGATAGCTCAATACAAATCCATTCTTGTCATGGACCGTTACGTGAGATGCAGGTTCTATATGACAATCTGCTGCAGATGTTTAAAGATCTTCCTAATCTCGAGCCACGTCATATTTTAGTCATGACTCCCGATATTGAGTCTTATGCTCCTTATATTTCGGCAGTGTTTGGAACCCGAGCCTACGACAGGCCGGAAATACCATTTACTATAGCTGATCGTAGCCAACAACTTGAAAATTCGGAAATTATTACATTTTTCAGAGTGCTAAAACTTTCCGGTAGTCGTTTTGGTATTAATCAAATACTGGAATTACTTGAATCTGGTGCAATTATGTCACGATTCAATTTTTCAATTGATGAAGTTGAATCTGTCAGAGAATGGTTGTCAGCAACTCGTGTTCGTTGGGGGGGAGATTCGGCCCATCGAGAGGTCCTTGGATTTACGGCGTATGAGGAGAATAGCTGGCAGGTTGCTATTAACAGACTTCTACTTGGATATGCCATGCCCCCAGATAATAACAGGCTTTTTCACGATATTCTGCCATTTGGGGAAATTGAAGGACGCAAAACTTTAATCATCGGTAAACTGGTTAATTTTTTTGAACAGGTCAAACAGAGCACTTATCTACTTGAAAAAAACAGAACATTGTCTGATTGGGCCGATACTCTGACAGTCATAGTTAAGAATATGATTGGTATTTCTGACCATGACTCCAATAACCTTAAACCAGTTTATGAAGCTTTACAAAAACTGCGTGAAAATCAAGATCAGTCAGGATTTGCAGCAGAAATAAGCCTTGATGCCCTGCAAATAACTCTGACTTCCTACCTGGACAAACCAAGTGCTTCCTTCGGATTTATGGGGGGAAAGGTAACCTTTTGCGCAATGCTTCCCATGCGTAGTATACCCTTCCGTATAATTTGCATGGTAGGCATGAACGACTCGATTTTCCCACGTACCTCCAGTCAGCCTGGCTTCTGCCTAATGAAGGGAAAACGTCTTTGTGGAGACAGATCATTAAGAGAAGAAGATCGCTATCTGTTTCTTGAGGCCCTGATGTCGGCAGAGGAACGAATTTATATAAGCTATACCGGTCAAAGTAGCCGAGATAACAGTGAAATACCTCCTTCTGTTGTTGTCAGTGAGCTGCTTGACTATATAAAATCCTGTTTTTCTTCCGTCAGTAGAAATGATGCCATTGATAAAATATTAATCAAGCACCATCTGCAGTCCTTTAGTCCTGATTATTTTAAAATTGATGGCCCCAGTTCATTATTCAGTTATTCTCGTTCAGACTGTCAGGCTTTGGAAGCCAGACGTACTTCAGGTTATATTGAGATACCGTTTTGCAGCCATCCTCTCCCAGTCCCGGACAGTGATATTTATAAAGTGGATATTCGAAGTCTGATTCGCTTTTTTATCAATCCGGCCGCTCAATTTTTGGCATTTCGTTTAGGTGTAAAGCTTGGTAGGATTGAATCTATGGTTGAAGAAAGGGAGAGTTTCAATTTTAATTCGTTAGATAATTATCTTTTAAAGCAGGATGCGGTTAGTTTTATAATTGAAGGTGGTGAGGGCAAAGAACTTTATCCACCCACAAAAGCTGCATCCAAACTGCCGCCTCTTTCTTCCGGTTTTTTTGCATTTCAGGCTGCCATAACTGAGGCAGAAATATTTACAAATAGGGTACGTCCTCATCTTTCAGAGATAATGGATCCAATCTCAGTGTCAATTCAGCTGGGAAAGTATCACATTTCCGGGCAACTTGCTGAAATCAGGAGTGAACATCTGCTCCGCTTTCGTTCCGCCAATCTTAAAGCCAAAGATCGTCTGTCTATCTGGATTGAACATCTTATACTCAATATAATTTCACCACCCCAATATCCTCACACAAGCCTGTTAATCTGCAATGATGCCACACTAAGATTGCCACTATTGAATAATGCCGCTGATATATTAAGTGATTTACTTAATATATATGTCAAAGGTCTATGCAGTCCTTTGCTGTTTTTTCCGGAAAGCTCATTTAAAATGATGTCAAAAGGATTATCAGAAGCGGAAAAGTGTTGGAACGGTGATGGATATGGAGGCTTAATTGCAGAAAATAAGGATCCTGCCTACCAACTCTGTTTTGGGCGGCAAAACCCATTAAATGAGGAGTTTAGTTCGCTGGCAATGCAAATTTATGGGCCGCTAATTAATGTTGCAAATGAGGAGTCTATTTAATTGGTATATACTTATCTAAGCCTTAATAGACTAAGAAAATAACCTATAGTTTTATTAGCAATATTATCACGTTTAAGCCCACTAAATACTGCCGGTTTTCTAGTACCAAGCTCATCCAGCAATTTTTTTATTACAGGCAGATCTCCATTAGCCAGACCTTTTCTGAGTGTTTTTATAGCCTCTTGTTTACTTTTGGCAACAAGATGAATTCTTCCCAGAAAATAATAGTGATACGGGTTATCCGGTTCATGCTGAATTGACATCTGACAAAGCTCGTACCCCTTGGTGAGGTGGCCACGTTCTTTAGCAATGCAAAAACCCAAGAATGAATACCATGACCTGTTATCCGACTGTTTAAGAGCCTTCTCCAGACATGCAAGAGCTTTCAGAACATTTCCTTCAGACAATTCTTTATGTGCCTGTTCAAAATTCTTCAATGCATTTATCGCTGATTGATCTTCCATTATATCTCCAACTCAACTAATAAGCATAATTTCAGGAAACACATGATGTCATAAAACGTCAGTAAATCAACTGATCAATGATTCATCATATATGAAACTGATAGAGTTGTTTATCTATTTTTTGGAATCCTGTTCAGCCTCTTTAATTGAAAGTGAAATTCTCTTGCGTTGTACATCTGCTGTGAGTACCTTTACTTTTACAATTTGACCGGTTTTAACTGCATCGTTTGGGTCTTTAACGAATTTTCTGGCTAGATGACTAATATGAACCAAACCATCCTGATGCACTCCTATATCTACAAAAGCTCCGAATGCGGTAACATTGGTAACAATACCCTGCAATACCATCCCTTCTTTCAGGTCGTTCAATTCACGTATATCTTCCCGAAAAACGGCCGCCTGAAACTGATTACGCGGGTCTCTGCCAGGTTTTTTCAACTCTTCAATTATATCGTTCAAAGTTGGTAGCCCAACATCAGTAGAAACATATTTCTTTAGATTAATGCTATTTGTCAGGGTTATATCAGAGATTAACTGTTCAAGAGATACGGACAGATCCGCGCACATTGAGGATACTAAAGCATATCGTTCCGGGTGAACTGCAGTATTATCAAGAACATTCACACCATTTCGGATTCGCAGAAAACCGGCAGCCTGTTCATAAGCCTTGGCACCGAAACGAGGTACTTTAAGCAGTTCTTTTCTGGAGTTGAATCTGCCGTTTTCGTCTCTAAACTTGACAATAGATTTGGCCAAAGAGGAACCAACTCTGGAAACATAGGACAAAAGTGCCCATGAAGCTGTGTTTAGATCAACTCCAACATAGTTAACACAAGACTCTACCACCGCATCAAGAGACTTTTTTAACATAGACTGATTTACATCGTGCTGGTACTGTCCTACACCGATACTCTTTGGGTCAACCTTAACCAGTTCTCCTAAAGGATCTTGCAGACGTCTGGCAATGGATATGGCGCCACGTATTGTCAGATCAAGCTCCGGAAATTCCTCGCGAGCTATTTCAGAGGCTGAATAGACACTGGCACCTGCCTCACTGACAGAAACAATGGTTAAGTGGATACCAACACTAGACAGTGTTTCTTTGACAAATAACTCCATTTCACGCCCGGCTGTTCCATTTCCTATTGCAATCATTTCAACAGTATATTTTTCCACCAGCCGGAGAAGTTCTTTCCTTGCATGCGGAAGTTGTGCTTCAGAGACATGTGGATAAACTGTTATATGCTCGTGATATTTGCCAGTTGTATCTACTACAGCCAATTTGGAGCCAGTACGAAAACCAGGGTCAACCCCAAGAACTATTTTTCCGCCAACAGGGGGTGACAAAAGCAGATTACGCAAGTTTTGATTAAAGATATTTATGGCGGCATCATCAGCCCGTTCTTTGGCCTCCAGGCGTAATTCCACTTCAATGGAAGGGGCAATAAGACGTTTGTAGGCGTCAAGGGCCACCTGTTCCAGGATAGTCATAAAAATACTATCTTTAATTATCAATCGGGATTTTAATCCAGCATGAATCTGATCCACTGGGGCAAGAATTGAAAGATAAAGCACTTCTTCCTTTTCACCGCGTCGCATGGCCAGCATTCGATGGGAAGGAATTGCTTTGAGCGGTTCCTGAAAATCATAATACATCTCAAACTTGGTAACTTGATCCTTTTTGTCGGCTGCTACTCTGGAATTGAATATTCCTTGATCGGAAGTCAGTCGTCTGACCATCGCCCGCATTTCCGCATCATCAGCAAGCCTTTCAGCCAAAATATGCCCTGCCCCCTCAATGGCTGCCAAGGTATCGGGTACTTCTTTTTCTGCATCAACAAATGGTAATGCCACATCTTCCGGAGTACCAGTTGTCAATTCCTGGGCAGAAATTATATCAGCCAGAGGTTCAAGTCCTCTCTCTCTAGCTATGGTCGCCTTAGTCCTTCTCTTGGGTTTGTAAGGCAAATACAGGTCTTCAAGCTCTGTTTTTTTACGACTTTTCTCAATAGAGTCTTGTAATTCAGGAGTTAGCTTCCCCTGCTCTTCTATTGATTTTAAAATAGAGTGCCGGCGTTCTTCAAGTTCACAAAAATAGCCAAGTTGTTCCTCTACCGCACGAATTTGAACTTCGTCCAGTTCACCGGTACGTTCTTTTCGGTAACGAGCGATAAATGGTACTGTAGCCCCTTCCTGAAGGAGTTCTACACAGTTTTCCACTTGAAAACGCTTTAAAGAGGTTGATTCAATAATCCAGGATAGAATTTTGTTTTGTTGATCGCCACTTAACTTCATTGCATCTCCATAAATTTAAAATCTTTTAAAAAACAAAGAGGCGGGATCGCTCCCGCCTCTTTGTTTTCTGATCTGCATCTTAAAAAACTAGATATCGTAGTAAAGAGCAAATTCAAGGGGAACCGGACGCATACGCACCGGATTCACCTCAGATTCCATCTTGTATTCAATCCATTTTTCAATAACATCTTGAGTAAATACATCACCTTTGAGCAGGAATTCATGATCTTCTCTGAGATACTTAAGGGCATCTTCCAGACTGCCTGGTGCGGAAGGAATGTCCCTCAGTTCTTCAGGGGAGAGTCCGTAGATATCCTTATCCAAGGGCTGACCAGGATCTATCTTGTTTTCAATACCGTCCAGTCCAGCCATCAGCATAGCAGCAAAAGCAAGATAGCCGTTACAGGATGGGTCTGGTGTACGGTATTCGATACGTTTGGTCTTTGGATTAGTAGAGAGCATCGGAATTCGAATGGCCGCAGAACGATTTCGGCTGGAATAGGCCATATTTACGGGTGCTTCAAAACCTGGAACCAAACGTTTATAAGAGTTGGTAGTCGGGTTTGTAATGGCGCAAAGTGCCTTGGAATGCTTGATAATGCCGCCAATATACCAGAGTGCGGTCTGCGAGAGTCCGCCATATTTGTCCCCGGCAAAAAGGTTGACGCCGTCTTTCCAGATAGACTGGTGGCAGTGCATACCTGAACCGTTATCTCCATAAAGAGGCTTAGGCATAAAGGTTACAGTTTTGCCGTTACGATATGCCACATTCTTGATGATATATTTGAACCATTGCAACTGGTCAGCCATATCAACAAGCGATGAAAAACGCATGTCTATTTCGGCCTGTCCACCAGTAGCAACTTCGTGATGTTGGCACTCTACACGGATTCCAATTTTCTGTAGCTCAATAACCATTTCATTACGCAGATCATTCTGGGAATCGGTTGGTGAGCAAGGAAAATAACCTTCTTTGTGACGCGGTTTGTAACCCAGGTTTGGAAATTCTTCACGGCCGGTATTCCAGGTACCTTCTGAGGAATCGATGGAGTAGAAAGCCTGGTTGCAGCTTGAATCATAGCGAACATCATCAAAAATGAAAAACTCAGCTTCCGGGCCAAAAAAGGCAGTATCGCCAATGCCGGTTGACTTAAGGTACATTTCAGCCTTTTTCGCAATATTACGCGGATCACGGCTGTAAGTTTCTTTTGTAATGGGATCAAAAATATCACAAATCAGAGAAAGTGTCGGGATAGCAACAAATGGATCCATTTTAGCGGTGGTTGCATCTGGAAGGATAATCATGTCTGAAGCATGAATAGGCTGCCACCCGCGAATAGAAGAACCATCAAAACCTTTTCCCTCGTCAAATGTATCTTCGCTGAATTCGGAGATCGGGGTGGATATATGCTGCCAAGTACCGATAAAATCCATGAACTTGAAATCAACCATCAGTGCGCCATTCTCTTTTGCAAAATCAACAACTTTTTTCGGGGTCATTAAGCTTCTCCTTTCCAGATTGTTTGAGTGATTACTAAAGTGCGTCTTCACCAGTCTCGCCGGTCCTGATCCTTATGACAGCCTCAACCGGAGTAACAAATATTTTACCATCACCAATACGGCCGGTTTTTGCTGTTTTTTCAATAGCTTCAACAACTTTTTGAACTAGATCATCAGCTACAATTATTTCAAGTTTAATTTTTGGAATAAAATCTACAACATACTCAGCTCCACGATACAGTTCTGTATGACCTTTCTGACGACCGAAACCTTTAACTTCACTGACAGTAATACCCTGAATACCGATCTCGTTTAGTGCTTCTTTAACCTCGTCCAGCTTGAATGGCTTAATTATGGCATCTATTTTCTTCAAACTATGTACCTCCTGACAGTAGGATTTATAAATTATATGTCATGGTGTGTAAAAATCAACAGCAGAAGAAGGTTTAAAACAATTTTAAATATTAACTTAAACTATCAGATCCTTCAGTTCCTTAATTATTTCAACCTGTCTCTGGTTTATGAAATATGCTATCTGTTGCTGCGACACTTTCTCCGGCTGGAACTCAATAATACAATTATAGGTCGTGGTATTTCCTGTCACACTTATAATTACTGCAGATAAACTAACTTCAGTAATAACCTGATTCATTGGATTGGGGAGCTTGAGAAACAGATTAAACTCCATGCCTACAAGCAGATTGGTGGAAGTCCGGATACTCAGAGCTGCTCCACCAAGTGAAATATCCTTGATAACTCCGCCACCGATTATATTTCCATCAACCATCAAAACAGCATCTGCTTTAATGTCACCTAGCTCAACTCTTACAAAACGTCTCATGTTTGAAAGGATCTTTGCGTAGGAAAACTTGCAGAGAATAACCCTCTTTTTGGCTATATTAACATAAAATGCTTCTGCTAAAACATCCTCGCGAAATGGACTTTTGGGATTAGCATAGATCAGAGCCTTTCGCTGCATACTGATAACTTTAGCCTGGTAATCATGCACCTCAAATTCGGCCATTTCATTTTCTACACTTAAAAGCTTGGCATCATACGAAACCGGTATTTCTTTATAATAACTAAGGATTGAGAATTTTTGACCAATCATCCCTTTAAAAGCCTGGACAATAACCAGTGAATCCTCAACTTCGGTTCCCTTAATGATTTTATCAAAATATTTATCAAGCATACAGCGGCCTCAAGCTGATCGGAATTGCACTAATACTACATTTGCTGTATATTCGAGACATCTGGAATATTTACCAGAAATACCACCTAACAACAAGTAATATATGGATATCAAAATAGACTTTAAAAACAGCATCACCAATACAGTTGATTTTGCGATCTTATCACTGTTGACGGTTCTTTTTTTATTCACGCAGCCTGAGATAGCTAGAAGCGATATCTATAGCTTTGTGACGGTCGATGGTGTTGAAACCTTTACTGATGCCCCGTTAAACAAGCAGGCCCGTGTTGTTATTAAGGATATATCAAAAAAACATTCCAAAAACAGTGGCAAGAAACCAAAAGCTGAAAAAGAGCATACGATTTCTCTAGATGAAATTGTTGAAAAAACTGTTCGATCTGCCAATAACACTGATAACACTTCAATTGAACCTCAACTGCCTGCAGTAGGAGGTTACATCACCTCTGGAGTTGGTATGAGAGTGGACCCAATTGATGGTAAAATGCGCCATCATAATGGTATTGACATTGCCATCCGCGAGGGAACTCCTGTCATGCCGGCCGCTGATGGAGTTGTCGTTTATAGCGGCTTACGATCAGGGTATGGCTATACACTATTGATTGAGCATAACAATGGTATGGTAACACTTTACGGTCACAACAGCCGCCTGCTGGTTAGCGCTGGTCAGCATGTGGCTAAAGATACAACCATTGCTTTATCTGGCAATACCGGCAGATCAACCGGACCACATCTGCATTTTGAAGCATGGCAAGCAGGAGTGAATGTTACACCGGCATTTATGCCAGGCAGTACAATGCAAATATCCAAAACCCAAGTCGCCTCATACAAAACCAAATCTATTTTTCGTAAGGAAATTTTGGCTGATGGATCGATCCTCTTTACAAACACCCCATCGACAATTCGCTAATGCTTGACCAGATCAATAAATATTCAAATAAGCTGCTTATTGATCGATCTGTAAAACGATCGGAGATTGCTTTTGCAGCTCTCGATGACACAGTAATTTCATCTGGTGAAACATTCAGGGCAAATCTTGCATCGGATATCATCAAAAGACTGGGGTGCCTTTCTCTTCTGGTTGCATCTCCTTCTCTACCGTTTGCTGAATTCCTGCTTCGTAGAACAAAACCTGGCGAAAATCGAATTATTCCAAGAGATACTGAAACCAGAACATTTCTACATAATATACCAATTCTGAGAAAATCTGATTTTGGAAAAGATCTTTCTGGAAAAATTGCCGAACTGCTGAGCAGTCGTAAAGGTGTGATCGTCGAAGGTGTCGGAATTATTGCAACCGGTTCACTAACTGTTGAGCAGGCATATATCAACTGGTCTTCCATTTTTCATTCAACTTTTATCAAATATCTTGAAGATGTTCTGTCAGATGGTTTTTTGTTGCCTGATGAAACCGATCAATTTGACCATTTTCGAACCCAATGGCTCAGACCATTAACAGCAGAAAATCTCACATTCAGAACTGGTCCGCTTGAAAAAAAATCAGATATTCTTGAGGAAATATCCAAAGTTGGTGTTTATACAGTTCAAAGTGGGCTTGTTGATTCTTTTTTCGGAAATATTTCCTGTCGTCATGGCGAGCTGGTATTTATCTCTCAGACCGCAGCCAGTCTTGATGAGCTGGCAGGTTGTATTGACCCGGTACCATTTTCAAACAGCTCTACTGTAGGAATTACTGCATCCAGTGAACTTGTGGCACACCAACGCATCTACCAAAGCTGTGATTGCCTGGCAATTCTACATGGTCATCCACGTTTTAGTGTTATTATGAGCATGCTTTGCGAGGAACAGCCAACTTGTGAGATAACCGATTGCTGGAGGTATTGCAAAAAAACCAGATATTTGGGCAGTACACCGGTTGTAGCAGGAGAAATCGGAGCAGGTGGTCTGGCGAAGAATGTGCCGCCGGTAATATCTGAAAACGGCCGGGCAATTGTATACGGCCACGGCGTTTTCAGTATCGGGAAACAAAATTTTAAAGAAGCTTTTCAAGGACTGGTTGATGTGGAAAACTGGTGTCGTAGCGAATATTTTCGCAGACTTGATCAAAAACTAGGCTCTTAGTTTTTTAGCAACCTCAAACAGTGCAATACCACCTGCTACTGAAGCGTTTAGCGAGCCTACCCCACCAAACAGAGGAATCGACATCAGCATATCACACTGTTTGCGTACTAGTGACCTGATCCCCTCCCCTTCGCTACCAACAACAATGACAACACTACCGGTAAATTCTATTGAATACAGAGATTGTCCGGCTTCCCCTGCTAAACCGTACACCCAATAGCCGGATTGTTTCAATGACTCAAGAGTCTGGGCAATATTTGTAACCTGGGCAACTGGAATCGTTTCCACAGCTCCAGCTGACGCTTTTTCTGCTGCGGAGGTAATGCCACAGGCCCGGTCTTTGGGAATAATAACACCATCTGCACCGGCACATGCTGCTGTCCTAATCAGTGCGCCAAGATTATGAGGGTCCTGAATACCATCCAAAATCAGAATAAAGCCACCATTGATCCGTTCAGAAGCTTTGGAAATGATATCCTCAAGATCAGAATAAGGAAAAGGAGCAACTTTAAGTGCCATTCCCTGGTGATGCGAAGAACCGCACATTCTAGTAAGATCTTCACGCTCTCTCTTGATTACCCTTACACCGCGTTCTTTAGCCAGTACCAGTATATTTTCAAGCCGATGGTCTGTTGCAGTTGATTGTACATACAGTTCGAAAACTCCACGTGAGCCACGCAAAGCCTCTCTGACCGGGTTTACACCAAAAAGCAGTTCGTCTTTCATAGGTACCCCGCTAAAATTTCATCTACTATCATCTTGGCAGCTAAAGCAGGATCAGCTGCTTTTGAAATTGGCCTGCCTATTACAAGAAAATCTGCTCCCGCCTTAACAGCTTCAGAAGGAGTCATAATTCTTTTCTGATCATCAGCAGCAGCAAAAGTCGGACGAACACCAGGGGTCACAATCAGGAAGTCAGGACCGCAAGCCTGCCGGATCATCCCTATCTCCAGTGGAGATGAGACAACACCATCCATGCCTGCTTCATGGGCAAGTTTTGCCAGGCGAACAACCATTTTATCAACCGGCAGATCTATTCCCACCTGTCTCAAGGTTTCAGCTGTTGAGGATGTAAGGATTGTAATAGCAAGCATTTTCGGCCGTTCATCTCCAAACTCTTTGCGCACTGCAACGGATGCGGTATGCATCATTTCTGCTCCGCCCAAAGCGTGCATATCAATAAATTGGGCTCCTAATCGACCTGCTTCAATAGAAGCTTTTGCAACGGTATTTGGAATATCGTGATATTTGAGGTCCAGAAAAAGCTGCCCTCCATGACGCTTTACAACTTTGACCGACTCCGGCCCACATGAGGTGAACAGTTCTTTACCAATTTTAAACATGCCTACCTTGTCAGCAAGCAGTTCACTCCAGTGTTCTATTTCATCAAGACCATTTACATCGAGGGCAAAGATTACTTTTTTAAGTGCTTCATCTCTTGTCATCATTTTATCTTTCCCAGATTTCTTTTTTGTCTTTGCCCAGATAGGCACGTTTAACCTCGGCATTTTCCATTAGCTCTTCGGCCGGACCTTCTAAAATAACTTTGCCGGTTTCCAAAACATAGCCCCGATCGGCAAGTTTGAGAGCAGCTTTGGCATTCTGTTCAACAAGCAGAATAGTGGTTCCCATCTCGGTACGCAGCTTTTTGAGGACTTTAAAGATCTCTTGAACGACCAGTGGTGCAAGCCCCATTGATGGTTCATCCAGTAAAAGGATTTTGGGTTTTGCCATCAGGGCCCTGCCGATAGCGAGCATCTGCTGCTCACCGCCGGACATTGTGCCGGCCAACTGCCTGCGCCGCTCTTCGAGTCGTGGAAACAGAGTAAAAACGCCTTCCATGTCTTTACGGATGGAAGCTTTACTCTCTTTCGCGCGATAACGCAGATAAGCACCCAGCTCAAGGTTGTCTTCGACCGAAAGCGGCTTGAACACCTGTCTGCCTTCAGGAGCCTGTGAAATACCAAGCTGCACTATCCGCTCCGGCGCAAAGTATCTGATCGGTTCTTTGCGAAACAGGAGTTCACCGTCTGTTGCAGGCGTTACCCCGGAAATGGTATTTAAAATAGTGGTTTTACCGGCACCGTTAGCTCCGATCAGCGTAACTATCTCACCCTCAGAGAGATGCAGTGAAACATTCTTTAGCGCGTGAACTTTGCCATAATAAGTGTTTACGTTTTTCAGTCTGAGCATAGATTTCAGTTGTCCTCGCCAAGATATGCAGAAATAACCTCTGGGTTTTCCTGGATCTCACGAGCTGTTCCTTCTGCAAGTTTTTTCCCAAGATTAAGCACAATTATCCGGTCACAGATATCCATGACAAGTTCCATGTCGTGCTCTACAAGCACGACTGTTACTCCCATGTCTCTGATCCTTCTGATTAGAGCGGCCAACCCGATGGTTTCCTGATTATTGAGGCCGGCTGCCGGCTCATCCATCAGAATTATACCTGGCTCAACAGCCAGTGCGCGGGCTATTTCAAGCAAACGCCCCTTTCCGAAGGGAAGGTTCCCGGCAACAACATCCGCCAGATCAGCAATTCCGGCAAACTCAAGCCATTTCAGGGCTGCGATGCGAATGTTTTTTTCCTCTCTGACCGCCCATGGCATCTTGAGCGAGCAGGCCAAAAGTCCACTCGTACTTCTGGTATGCAGACCAACCATGACATTTTCCAGAACAGTCATATTGCCGAATAGCTCAATATTCTGAAAAGTCCGTACCATTCCGAGTCTTGCGAGTCGTTCCGGCGGTAAACCCGACACATCCTTCCCGTTAAACATGATGCGCCCTGATGTCTGGGTATATATGCCTGTAACTATATTGAACAATGTTGTCTTACCGGCTCCATTTGGGCCAATAATCCCGGTAATATCTCCTTGTTTTATCGTAAAGGAAACATCTTCAAGGGCCCTGACCCCACCAAAAACCTGAGTAACACCATCAAGCTCAAGCATTATCTACTGCACCTTTCCTGAGTATTATCTTTCTGTACAAATCAGGGATGCCACGAACTAAACCACCCGGCATAAACATGACCATAACAACCAGCAAAGCTCCGTAGATGATAATATCGTAGTCGTGAGCGGCACGGAGGAACTCCGGTAATAGTGTGAGCAAGGCAGCACCAAGAAAAGATCCATAAACGCTTGCAAGGCCGCCTATTACAACCATTGTCAACAGTTCTACTGAAAAGTTAAAACCAAATGAAGCCGGTGATATAAAAGTCATAGTGTGGGCATAAAGACTTCCTGCGATAGAACTAACAACTGCTGACATGGCAAATATCTGGACTTTCAACAATCTGGAATTAACGCCAGCGACTCTCGCTGCAACCTCTGAATCATGCACAGCCCTAAGAGCCCGACCGATTCTGGAACTTGCAAGATTTACGGCAAGAAGAACAATAATTAATGTAAATAACCAGATCAGGTAATAGTTTTTCAAATCTGAATCAAAAACAAAACTGCCTATCTTAAGATTTGGAATACTGGAAAAACCTGATGGACCACCAGTCATCTCTACAGATTCATTGAAGGTTATATAAAAAATGATCCCAAGACCAAGAGTAGCCATGGCAAGATAGTGCCCCTTTAGTTTCAATATAGGCAGACCTATTATAAATGCCAACGTACCAACAATCACGGCAGCAGCAGGCATGACAAACCATGGATTAAAACCGTATGTAGTAGTCAAAATTGCTGATAAATAAGCTCCCATCCCAAAAAAGCCTGCATGCCCCAGAGAAATCTGCCCCGCATAACCAAGTAGAAGATTTAATGCAACTGCAAGCATCGTGTGAATTCCCACAAAGACCATGACGTTCAACAGATACCCGTCACCTATTACGAACGGAATCAATAAGATAATCGTAGAAAAAAACAGGAATTTAATCAGTTCACTCTTCAAACTATCACACCCTCTCCGAGTCGGCCTTGCCAAACAGACCTTGAGGCCGTACAAAAAGAATCAGGAGTAGTATGATAAAAGCGATGGCATCTTTGTAACCAGAGGAAATCAGACCTGCTCCCAAGGACTCTAGAACACCGAGTATCAAACCACCAACTACAGTTGTTATGCCGCTGCTCATCCCACCAAGAATCGCGGCACAGAACCCCTTAAGGCCCAGCATAACTCCAACGTCATAGGCTGTCATCGTCAAAGGGGCAACAATGATTCCCGCTACTGCTCCCATACCGGAACTGATGATAAACGAAAAAAGCACCATTCTCCGGACATCAATACCAACCAGTCCGGCTGCCCTTCGATTGTATGAACAGGCCCTCATGGCCTTTCCGCTGATCGTGTGATAAAAGTAGAATTTATTCAGGACGATTATCACTGCTGTAATACAAATAATCCACAAATGCTGAGGCAGTATTGTAGCTCCATAGATATGAATTGGATTCTCCCCGCTAAATGGAGGTAATGAGTGAGTATCTTTGCCCCAGACAAGCATAGAGAGTCCACGTATCAAAATACTGCCGCCAATTGTTATAATAACCAGATTTATTGGGGTCGGGTGTTTCAGGGGACGTATTGCCAGACGTTCAAACAATAGCCCGATAACGGTTGAAGCCAGAATAGCAGTTGGAGCGGCAGCCCAAATGGGAAGTTTAGCTGTCTCAAGAAAAAACAGGGTAAACATTCCTCCGAGCATTACAAACTCACCCTGAGCAAAATTGATAATCCCTGTGGCGTTATAGATTATTGAAAATCCAATTCCGATCAGGGCATAAATTGCACCTGTTGAGATGCCAGACAAAACATATTGTAAAATCTGATCAAAAAGCATTATACCTCGTCTAAAGACGCCGAGAGACACGCAAAACGTGTCTCTCGGATAAATTTATCAGCTGGATATGCAATTACCTACTGGACTTATAAAACTACTGAACAAGAGCCCAGTTATTCTTTTTCACTTCTACCAAAACAAATGCATCCTGACCAAGTCCGGCGTGGTCTTTATCGGAATAGCTAAAAGTCCCACCAATACCATGGAACTGTTTGGTCTGCTCCAGCTGATTACGTATTGCATCCGCAGAGGTGGCTCCAGCCTCAATAGCACCCTTCAACAGCATAACCGCATCCCATGCATGACCGCCAAAATGATCACCTTCAACTTTATATTTTTTTTTGTATTCATTCACAAATGATATAAGAGATTGTTTCTGTGGATCCGAAGCCGGCAGTGTTTCTGCTACGATTACCTTACCGGAAGGCAGTCTGATTCCTTCAGCAGCTTCGCCAGCAAGCTCTATGAATTTTTTTGATGATACTCCGTGGCTCATATAAAGAGGCGTTTTGATTCCTAACTGTGATGCATTTTTTGCCACAACAGCAGGGCCCGGATTGGTACCCCAGCAAATGATTGCATCTGGGTTTAACCCACGAACTTTAGTAAGCTGTGTTGTCATATCTGTATCTTTTGGACCATAGGTTTCGTCTGATAAAATGGTAATTCCAAAGGCAGCTGCCTGTGATTTGAGCTGTTCTCGTCCAGAGGCCCCAAAACCATCCGAAACACTTAGAATTGAAACCTTGCTCTGTTTATGTTTCTGAAGATATTCGTAAATTCTTCCAACGGCCAGAGTATCATTCTGAGCTGTCTTAAAAACCCATTTCTTAACTGGATCTGTAATTTTGATACCGGCTGAGCATGAGATCATAGGCACTTTTTCTTTTTCCACTACTGGAATTACTGCCATGCTCTCACCAGTCGTGCTGGGGCCTATAATCGCTACAACCTTGTCATCTTTAATCAGCTTTGTGGCAAGTTGTACAGCTTTAGTCGCATCACCTGCAGTATCATATGCAATCAATTCGAGTTTTCGACCCTTAATGCCGCCAGATTTATTAATATCATCTATCACCATCTGAGCAGTATTGCGCTCTGGTTCGCCAAGAAAAGCAGCTGGCCCGGTAACAGCAAACAGTGCACCGATCTTTATTGGACCATCTGATTTCTTGGTGCAACCAGCTAGCATTACAGTAATCAGCAACAGTGACATTAAAAATTTGTTCATACAAGTCCCCTTGATTAACTTGATCGAGATACTTGAAACACCGCCGAATTACTTTAGCAACTCCCAATTACCCTTTGTCA
>Ga0105048_10005853_pt1 | contig 19866 bp, 13 predicted proteins | sample MAT05_FD_78382 | JGI IMG/M metagenome (GOLD analysis project Ga0105048, IMG submission 78382) | Freshwater microbial communities from Lake Fryxell liftoff mats and glacier meltwater in Antarctica - MAT-05 | ecosystem: Environmental > Aquatic > Freshwater > Ice > Liftoff microbial mat | place...
AACGAAATTCGGGTGCTTTGCAAATTCGTCGTGAATGCCCAGGATGAGTTCATTCGCGCGGTAACAGTGTCAACAAATCGCCAGAATCCGGTCCATCCAGTTAATCTCCGAGCGAATGACCCTATTCAGTTGCAGATAGCGGACTGGTTGCGAGAAAGCACCTGGTACTATGAGCGCCAGGAGAACTCGGCTGCATGGCAGGATCCCGAGGAGTTAGCAGAGCAAGGAATTACCGCTGATCGTGTGATGACAATCAAGCGACTCGGCGAGACATTCGCTGTGACCGACGGTCGACAAGAACGCGCCAAAAACATGAACGAGCTATTCGACAGTGACCAGCAATACGCCGAAACCTTTCATGATGGACGACTATCCGAGGAGTTGGGTCGGGTCGTACTTTGCTACAAATGCCGAACATATTGCCACAATACACTTGCTCACGAATTAGCCACCGGAAGGACGGCCTTTGTCGATCGTGCCAAACCGCTTCTTTGGGCGCTGGTGTGCCAGGGTTTGTTGAATCAAAAGGACGCCCCTGATCTGGTGGATGAGTTTGGTGCCGATCTCGTTATGACCAGTGCGTTCCGCAATCGCCTGTATAAGATCGCCCTCCGCAACGTCAAGCCGACGTTGCATTGGCTGGTGCAACAGAAAGAATTCAGTGAAGCTTACAAGGAGGAGCGATACGAGTTTCTACGTGGCGACAAAGCCTTCAATCGCAGCATGAGACACACGCTTCAGGCCTACGGCTGGCGCCAAACGCGACTTGGAAGGCCGCTCCCGTCCGCGAAGCAATCACGAAAAGTCGCACGGACTCCTTAATCATAAGCGATGCGATGGTGTCAAGTGCTGGCGAGCGATATTCAAGCAACGGGCGAGAGGCAACAACCATGAAGAAATCGAAGAGCGGCTCGAAGGAAGAGAAGGAGACTCCCCCTCGCAGCCGATCGATGCGGGAATCCAGGATCAGAGTGATTTTTCACGCCCGTTGGCGGGCGCCAACCAAACATTCGATGGTTGACCCATCGGAAATGATCTGACAACGGCAATCATTACTCTTTGGATCGCCCTGGGATTTCTACCGCCGCCGTCCATCGAAGGGATGTACGCGCCCGAGAAGATCAAAGGGGTCACAGAAGATCAAAGCTGCTGTGTGTGAATCATGAATTTACCAAATGCCCGCACCGATAACGCGACCGAGGTACCGGCTTGAAAAAAAGGGAGTTTCCTTGATCAAGAGTCTGGCTCCTGTAAATTTCTTATGGAGCCGAATCGACCATTTTCTGGCTTTAGGCGCTGACCTCCACAACGTCTCCGGGTTGGATGCTACTCAAAGCGGCCTCGACTTTTGGCATGAGCGGGGCCAAATCGGCCAAGCGGTTGGTCGATGCCACCATCACCACGACCGCCGCTCCGGATGCGGCCAAATTCTGTTGGTAGCGGAGGTTTTGGTCCACGGTAAGCAACACCTCGAAATCAGCCTCAGCCATCAGAGCGAGCAGTTCGCCGTTTTTCTTCCCGGCCCAGCCCATTTCCCCGATCGTGCGGACATCGTGAGCCGTCAACTCCTGGCGAAGCGGTCGGGGAACACATTCGTCAAGCAGGATGCGCATGGGACACCAGTAGGTCATTTGCCTGGCTCAGCGCACCGACCACTTGCTCACGCGAGACGGTGGGAAAGTGGTCGAGGAACTCCTCTAACGTGTCCCCTGCGGCGAGATACTCGAGTAATGTGCGAACCGGCACCCGGGTGCCGACGAAAACTGGCGTTCCGCCGAGGATGTCAGGGTCGCTGTGAATGACGGAACCAATCGTGGTCACGTTCAATCCTCCTGCCGTAATTGTACCAACAAAAGACACCGCCGACCGCTCGCAGGTCATGGGAGGGTCACGCTTTTCACGTCGGTAGTGCCTGGATCAAAGCTCATGTTCAAGTAAGCCGCTGTCGCGGCGGGTTACTTTGGGAGGGGATTGTATCTGGAAGTTGGAGCGTTTAGCAATGGTAGCTGGTCAATCTGTCTGTCGTTGGGGGCGTCAGTGGATGCTCCGTTTACGGTTTCTGACAGAAAGACTTTCTCATGAACACGTTTCATTACAACTCGTCTCAGAACAATGACGACCAGCGGAAGTTCAATGCGGAACGCAGGAAGATTGAGCCGCCGCGAAAGGCTCCACTGACGGAACGACGGCTCACGCACTCGCCGTATTTCAACGGGCCGCTGTACCAGCGGATGCCTTTCGCTCTGCGAAAGATCCGAGGCTTTCGCGGAGCGAAAGGCGACACTAAATTCTCGAACTGTCCTTACTTTCGCAGCATTTGCTCACTTAGCAACACCGTTCGGCCGTTGTGATGATTCCGGCCTACATTTCCTGACGCACACTCGGCAGGCGAACTTCGCCTTTCTGTCACTTCCGCAGGGCGCGTGGATTGCGTATTCTGAACGAAACGAATCAAATCAGGAAAGCTGAAATGAATTCTTCAAACTCGCGAATTATCAGCGACACGGGCCAGCAATCAATGACACTGTCTAAAGAAGCGAATGCGATCAGCACGGTCGGCCCATCAACTTCACATCAAGCAGACTCATCTGTCGAGCATTTGACACGACGCGCGTTTGTTCTGAGTACGGTTGCTCTGGGAGCGGCGGCGGTGTCAAAGTCTGCGGCATTGGGATCTGAAGCGAAAGAGGAACCGGTTCCTATCATCGATTCGCACATCCATCTGTTCGACGGATCGCGACCTCAGGGCGCTCCGTATGTTGGTCCGGGCGGCGGCTCGCCCACTATTTCACTGCCCGATGACTATCGAAAACTGGCCGTTCCTCTGGGAATCACGGGAGCAATCAAAGTCGAAGCCAGTCCGTGGGTCGAAGACAACTTGTGGGCGCTGCAGGTCATGCAGTCGGACGACATGATGCTCGGGCTGGTCGGCAATCTGCAGCCGGAGAAACCGGACTTCCCCGAATTGCTCGTTCGCCACGCAAAGAACCCACTGTTTCGAGGCATTCGCCACGGCAACCTGTGGGGCTATGATCTCACGAAAATGGTCAAGGACGATGCGTTCATGAAGGGCATGCGTCTGCTGTCCGACCTGGATCTGTCGCTGGATATTGCCAACCCGACGGTGCCGTTACTGGAAGCCGTCGTGCAGCTCAACGACAGCGTGCCGGATTTACGCATCATCATCGATCACCTGCCGGGTCTGGAACCGACGGCGGATACTCAGGTGGCTTACGACAATGTTCTGAAAGTTTTGCACAGTCGAAAGAATATCTTCGTCAAACTGTCGGCCGTGATTCATCGCATCGCAGGTAAGATCGTCAGGGATCTGGAGGTGCATCGTCCGCGACTGGATCGATTGATCGATGTGTTCGGAGACGACCGGATTATCTTCGGCAGCGACTGGCCGAACAGCGACGGAGTTGCTCCGCTGGATCAGGTCGTGAGCATTGTGAAAGAGTACTTCGCCGACAAGCCGCGAGAACTCCAGGAAAAGTATTTCTGGAAAAATTCCGTCACGGCCTACAAGTGGAAAGTGAAAAAGGACCGTTGACGAACAGCATGAATCCACATCAGGCGAGAATACTGCGAACCAGCTCGCCGTGGACATCGGTCAGTCGATAATGGCGGCCCTGGAACTTGAATGTGAGCTTTGAGTGGTCGATGCCCAGCAGGTGCAGAATGGTGGCGTTCAGATCGTGGACATGCACAGGATCACGAGTGATATTGTAACTGAAATCGTCTGTCTCACCCACGGTTGTCCCCGGCTTGATCCCGGCGCCAGCCAGCCAGGTTGTAAAGCAGCGGGGATGGTGGTCGCGACCGTAGTCTTCAGGAGTGAGTTTTCCCTGACAGTAGACGGTCCGGCCAAACTCGCCACCCCACACCACGAGCGTGTCTTCCAAAAGGCCTCGTTGCTTCAGATCCTGCACCAGAGCTGCCGTCGGCTGGTCAGTCGCCTGGCACTGCAGGGCAATGTTTTTCGGGAGTTCAAGGTGCTGGTCCCAGCCACGATGAAACAGCTGCACGAAACGCACGCCGCGTTCACACAGCCGCCGGGCAAGGAGGCAGTTCCATGCAAACGTCCCGGGCTTTCTGGCGTCTTCACCGTAAAGCTCAAAGGTTGAAGCCGGTTCGCCGGAAATGTCGGTCAGTTCAGGAACGGACGTCTGCATTCGATAGGCCATCTCGTACTGTGCGATGCGCGTCGTGATTTCGGGGTCGCCGGTTTCCTGCAGCTTCAGTTCATTCATCGCCAAAAGATCGTCCAGCAGGCCACGACGCAGCTGACTGGTGATTCCCGGTGGGTTGGAGAGAAACAGAACCGGATCACCCTGCGAACGAAATTTCACGCCGGCATATCGAGTTGGCAGAAAACCGCTGCCCCACAGACGATCATACAACGGCTGATCGCCGCTTCCCGAAATCATCGCGACAAAGGCTGGCAAGTCCGCGTTTTCGCTCCCCAGCCCATACGACAACCATGCTCCCAAGCTGGGACGTCCGGCCAGTTGTGCGCCCGTCTGCATAAATGTGATCGCCGGGTCGTGGTGGATCGCCTCGGTGTGCATCGACTTGATGAAACAGAGATCGTCGGCAATCTTCGACGTATGTGGCAGCAGCTCGCTGATCCACGCACCACTCTTGCCATGCTGTGCAAACTTGAACTTCGAGGGGGCTATTGGAAAACTGGCCTGACTGCTGGTCATGCCGGTCAGTCGTTGTCCTTGTCGCACTGAATCCGGCAGGTCGGACCCTCGGAGGCTGGCCAGTCCTGGTTTATGATCGAAAAGATCAATCTGTGACGGCGCTCCGGACTGAAACAGGTAAATGACCCGTTTGGCCCGAACCGGGAAATTCGGAAAACCGGTCAATCCCCGACCGGTGGCCGATTGCTCGTCACTCGCAGCTCCTGTCTCATCGATCAGCGACGCCAGAGCCGCGAGGCCCACCGCCTGGGCACCCCGTGCGAAAAAATGCCGGCGAGTTTCCGCAAAGAGATGATCGAAAGGTGTGGTCATGGTCAGGATTTTTCTATTTGGAACGACCGAAAAGTGTCCTCGCTCCCCACAATTCGTTTGCGAGTTTGCACACTGTATTACGAGGCAGTACCCGGATAAATCAGCCGCCTCAAATACCCGGACTTTTGCGCAGCCCAAGGCGGGACTCGCCTCCGAATCCTACATCAAGCCGCGTCGATGAAGCTCGGCCACAACCTGCTGCACAATGGCCGAGACTTCCGCCGGGTGTGCCGCATTCGCACCAGGCTCACCGATCGGACAGCCGCCGATCGGTTGATCTGTGAAACCATGGTTGGACAACATGCACTGCAACTCGCGGCTGAGCGAGCCGATGTCCGTGTGCTGCTTGTCCGACAACGGCTGACGCCCGTGGCCCATCTTGAATCCGCGCAGTTCGACCGCCGCGCGGAATCCTTCCGGGAACTCAGCAGAGTAGATCATTGTGTCAAACAATTTCACAAGGTCATACTGAACCGCGCGGGCCGCATCGATCTGATAGGATGTCGTGAGATCATAAAGTTTGCGAGTCAGTTCCGGGACGACTCCGGAACTGGCGTTGGTCCCACCATCGCAACCAATCAGCAGCATGGGCATCAACGCTGCGTCCCAGCCAGTGAGGAAGGCGAAGTCAGGACGGTTGGGCTTGACTGCCTGAATCATGCGAATCATGTGGGGGATTTCTCCCGACGAATCCTTGATCGCGACGATGCGTTCGCATTCTTCCGAAAGTCGCTGAATGGTGGGGACGTCGATCGGGCTGGCAAACATCGGAATGTTATACAGAGTCACGTCGATTGGCGTATTGCGTCCGATCTCCTTGAAGTACGCATAAACCGACGCGGGGCTCAGCTTGTAATAAAACGGCGCGACAATTGCGACGGCTCGAATGCCCAGCGAGGCGTAGTATTCGCAGGCTTTGATCGTTTCTTTGACATTCGCTTCAGCCGCACCAGCCAGAATCGGCACGCGTCCGCGGACCTGATCGGCCAGAATCGCGACGATGCGGCGGCGTTCTTCCGGAGTGAAACGCGTGAACTCCCCTGTCGATCCGTTCGGATACAGCCCATGCACACCGCGTTCGATGAGCCAGTCGGCGTATCTTCGCAGTTCGGGCTCATTGATTCCCCCGTCAGCTGTGTACGGGATCAGATTCGGCGTGAAAATACCCTGAAGACGGGCTTGAGCCATGATTTAGGACTTTCGAGGCATGAGCATCGTGAATTTTGAGCGGTCGATCCAGCACCGGATGTTCGCGACGAGTGATAGCATGGGTCAAGTGTGAAATCCATCCAACTCTGTATCGCTTGCGGTTGAGAAGGTTTTGAGGAATGAATGGTGGACGACAACTTGCAACAAGGGCCGGTTCACCTGATACCTCTCGAGCGCAAACTGGAATCGTCTGGCATTCACGCTTATCAGAGAATACGATACTGACCGTACGACGGGTCTGAGTGCCCGTCTGAATTCACTGCTAGCGTCTCTCCTGATCGAAATCGCTGTTTGCATTTACGGATTCCATGTCATGCCCTCTGCTGTCGCGCTGTATGAACCGCTCGTAGATGATGATCGCGGTTTTCCATTGCTTAGTGTACGACTCATCGAGCCCATCGAGACAATTATTGCCAACAACCCGGAACTGAAGGTTGAACAAACTGCTGACGGAGAAATGGTTTTCATGTCACCCACCGGAGGCGAAAGCGGACTGCGAAATTCAGGAATCATTGCAGATCTTGTCAACTGGGCTCGGAGTTATGGCGGCACCGTCTTTGACTCATCAACCCTTTTTCGACTTCCCAATGGAGCTCTTCGTTCTCCGGATGCCTCATGGATTCAGACTGTGCGGTGGCAGAGCCTTTCTGATCTGGAACGAAAATCCTTTCCTCCGATTGCACCGGACTTTGTCATTGAGCTGCGATCGCAGACCGATCGCGCGATTGACCTTCAGGAAAAGATGAAAGAATACGCCTCCTGCGGTGTGCGTCTGGGATGGCTGATTGATCCGCTGCTGAAGCAGGTTACCATTTATCGTTCTATCGAAGCGCCTGTACTCCTCAGTGAACCGCACAGCGTCTCGGATGACGCTGTGCTGCCTGGGTTCGTTCTGGATCTGAGTCGGATCTTTGCCTGACGCTGTTATTCGCGCTCAGCGACAAATGAAGTGCGCGGCACACTCAAGTCGATGTGACCGCGATTCATCCTGGAAGGATGCCGGAGATCAGCCGTGCGTTACCACAGGCAGGACTGCCAGGCAGAATTCCAGGGGACTTTTGAAATTCCGCCCGCAATCTGCCAGGATCCCACGTCATCAGGACACGATCACGAACCGCAGGACGGAGATTTCAACATGGACACTGAGACGAACGGAAGCAAAGAACTCACCCAGCAAATGGCTGTCGATCAGGTCATTCAGGCCCTGCGAAATTGCGATGATGAAGCCCCGGTTGCGGCCCTACGAGCGGCTGTTGCGTATGGCGCAGAAATCGTCCCGGCGCTTATCCAGGAAATTGTGATTGCCGCTGAGGACGCTGCGAACGGAGATCCGCCAGCACAAGATTCTCATCGCCTTGCCGTGATGCTGCTGACGGTCATCAATGCACGAGAAGCGCTACCTGAAATTCTGGAGGCGTTTCGTGACGACGATTTCGCTGATCTGCCACTGTTCGGCGAAATGGTGACGGAAACTCTTCCGCATGTTGTGGCGCAACTGGCAGACAGTGCGGAAGCCGTCATTGAGGAGATGGAACAGCCGGGTTGTGAATCGGTGTACCATCAGGCGCTGATTGAAGGGCTCTTCGGTCTGGTCGCTGAGGGAAAAGCATCGCGCGAAGAAGCGGCCCGCCTGCTGCTGCAACGAGTCGCGAAATTCACTTCGGCGACCGATCGGGAGGTGATGGCATCAATGGTCGTGGCTCTCACGAACCTGGCCGCGCCGGGTACTGAAGAACCTGTCATGAGAATCGTCGATCGAGATCCGGTCGATCGATCCATCATTGATCGCAACGCCTGCGAGGAGGCATTTGCTCACGCGGACGAACACTTCGAGCGCAAAGCGGAAGAGTTTCGTCGCAACCGAATTGGTGATCCCGTGGAGTATTTCCAGCGTCTGCCGCGAAGTTTTGTGGATGAATTCCCGCCTCAGGACGTTGATGAAGCGATTGAGCGAATCCGCGAAGGGAGCTATCTGGACGACGTTATTTCGGCAGTCCGATGGCTGCGCCGACATCGTGAACAGTCCACGCCAAAGCTGATGCAGATCCTCAAAGAGGCGGCGACCTTCCGCGACGATGAAACCGACGAAGATTGGCTCCACTCCGACGCGCATGACATTGCCGCTTTGCTGCTGATGGAGTTTGAATTCACGGATGCATTGCCCGTCATTCTTGAAGGCGTCTGCCATCCGAATCCCGACGTTGTGAGTCGGTTCACGCAACTGATCGAGAGATACCTTGATCAAATTGTGGGCCGTCTGGCCGATCATCCTGACGCGATCCGCAAACTCGCGGCAGATCCGAATGTCGATGACGAGGTTCGAACCGAACTCATCGATGGGATCTACTGGATGATCATCGAAGACAAACTCTCGCGGGAATCGGCGATTGAGTACCTTCGATCCTGGATGAATCAGGCGATTGACGATTCTGACGAAGCTCTGACGACGACGATTGTTCTGGTCCTTTTCGACCTGGAGGCCAAAGAGGCCGACGACGATATTCGCCGAGCCTTTGGTCAGGACTGTATCGACGAAGACCGGCTTTGCGAGGAAGAAGTGGACGACTGGCTCGAGGAACAAAACGTTGATTTCAGGGAAGAATTGGAGAGTCGATGTCGCTTAAGGCGGATCGAGAATTCTGTGATCGAGGTGCGATCGTGGCAGGCAGACCGCGACGATGACGATGAGTCTGGAGGGTATCACCCCGAAGATTTCGACGAAGAAGATGGCGATGAGGATGGTTTCGACGGACGGGATCCGCTCCTGCTTCCCCAGGGCTTCGGTCCGGATGATGCGGTTGGATACATGAAGGGCCTCGAAGTAATTCGCCAGTTGCGATTGTCCGAGCAGGCACGTCAAGAGAATCCGGACTATGACTATGATCCCCCGCCTGTCGAGACCATCCGCACAGCAGACTCGAAAGTCGGCCGTAACGAACTCTGCCCCTGTGGCAGCGGCAGGAAGTACAAAAAATGCTGCCTGAAGGCAGACGCATAACAGCGGTCATGAGTGAAAGAATTGGCGAGCGGCATGCGTCAGCTTGCCGATAGTCGCCTTTCGCTCCGCGAAAGTAGCGCTGCTTTTGCTGAGCAAAAGACGGCACTAATTTCTCGAACAGTCCTAAACGAATGGGCCATTCTCAAGTCGTCCGCAGAGAGCGGATCATGCCGGACGCTTTGTGGAGGGTCTCTCGGTATTCATCGAGAGGGTCGGAGTCGGCAACGATGCCGCCGCCCACCGGAAATTGGACCCAGCCGTGTCTGAGCGTAAACGTGCGAATGAGGATGCTGCTGTCGAAGGTGCCACAGGGTCCGAGGAAGAACAGACTTCCGCAGTAGGCTCCGCGCACGGTTGGTTCCATTTCTGCGATAATTTCCATCGCGCGGATTTTGGGTGCTCCGGTAATCGAGCCGCCGGGAAAACAACCGGCCATCAGGTCCCAGACATCACAATCGTCGCGCAGGGTTCCCACGACCGTTGAGACCAGATGCAGGACCGTTTCGAAGCGTTCGACTTCGCAGAGTCCTGTGACGCGAACTGTTCCGGGTTTGCACGACCTGGAAATGTCGTTCCGCAGCAGATCAACGATCATGACGTTTTCTGCGCGGTCTTTTTCGCTCGTCGAAAGTTCAGCACTGGCATACAAGTCGGCGATCGGGGAACGCGGTCGGCGGCGCGTGCCTTTGATCGGACGAGTTTCCACCTGCCGGGACCCATCGACTTTCAGAAATCGTTCCGGTGACGCGCTGACGATGGAAAAATCGTCTGCCTTGAGCAAGCCGCAGAACGGCGCGGGGTTGTTGGTTCGGATGCTCGCGTAAAGTTGGGTAGCCGTTCCTGACCAGGGCGACAGGAGTCGCTGCGACAGGTTGGCCTGAAAGATGTCGCCTGCCCGGATGTATTCGACGACGCGGGCAACTGAGGTGGTGTACTGATCGCGCGTGAAGTCGGAATAAATCCCGGAGGTTGGTTCGATCCGATGATGCCGCTCAGCGATCTTGATTGACTGCGAATTCGAAACGGCTGCGGAGACGGATGTGGGATTGTGATCGATGTGGCGCTGCAGGTGATCGTCAATCCATGCGGCTCGGTCAGGGTGGGTCACTGTCGGTTGCGGCGACTGAACGTCCCCGAGTTGCAATACGTATCGACGAACCGTACCTGCGATGTGATCCCAGACGATGGCCCAATCGAACAGTCCGACCAGCAATGCCGGGGTTTTGAAATCGTCGATTGAGGGACTTGGAATTCTCTCGAAAGCCTGACCGAGTTCGTACGACAGCAAGCCCGCGATTCCGCCGCAAAATGGCGGCAGCGTTCCGCGTACATCGTCAGACAGTGCCGGGAGACGTTTTTGCCACGCTCGGAGAACGCCAAATGGATCGACTCCGAGCACGGCTTTGTCGAGCTGAGTCACAGCAACCGGATCGGCAGTCAATATCGTATACCGCGCGTCGCGTTCCCGATGCCGGGCTGCGCTGTCAAAGAGCAACACATACCGTTCATCCTCAAACGCTGCCAGAGTGCACAGGACGTCGAGAGCGGGATCGAGATTTGAAATCTGGACAGACACGGCATGATTCAGAGGACAAAGGAGACGAATCAAACAGACCATACTGTAGGGTGGAACCACCATGCTTTGCGAGCGCCGGACGACGATCGCCGTTAATGATTTATCATCATGTTTTCAGCGGCTTTGTCGAAGTCCCTTCTCCCCCTGGAAGGGGGAGAAGGTGGCCGATAGGCCGGATGAGGGGTTCATTCGCTGGTACTGACGCTATCAATTGCTTAACGGCGTTGCCCCTCACCCTGGCCCTCTCCCCCCCGTGGAACACTTCTGAAGTTGAAAAATTGTTTGCGGGGGGAGAGGGGACAATCGCAAGACACTTGCAGGCTGATTCATGACCGTGAGAAGTATAAAACGACTTTTCTGCCGTGCAATCCTACCGTATGACGGAGGCAAATGGTGATTGCGTAAAGTTTTTTCGTGGATAGCATTGAGTTCTTTGTCAGAATGCTCACGATTCGATAAAAACCGTCGTCCACCTGTTGCTGTCGTCCACCAGTCTCTGCCGTTCGCGTGCTAAGCGTAATCCTGTCCCGCGTTCTGAAAGGTCGTCCCATGTCGATTGGTGAAAAAACCAGCTCCCGCGCGACACGTTCGGTCCGTTCGCCTTATATCAAGCTTACAAAGTACGACATCGCGGTTTCGGCACTTTCAACTTCCGCCCTGTGTGCCATGCTGACGTTGATCGTGATGATCGTCATTTGGTTGTCGACTCTGCTCCCATCGCCGCAGAAAAAACAGGTGGTGATGTTGCCTCCGGGAGACGGCGGCTGGGAAGACGGCACTCCCAACGCAACGCCAGACGTGGAATCGCCGGAGGATGCCTCGGAAGATCCATCACTCGCCAACGAAGAAACAGACGTGACCGAACTGGAAGAAGTCGTCGAACAGGTTGTTGAAGTCGCCGAAAATGCAGCGGCAGTCGTGGCACCGAATGAATTTACCGGTTCAAAGAATACCGGTGTCCCCGGCAGCGCCGATGGGACAGGTGGTCGGCCATTGGGGACGGGTGGTGGTGGTCGCGGCGGCACAAAACGGGAACAGCGTTGGATTGTCGAGTTTGCCGACAAGGGCGATCTGGACAGTTACGCCGCACAGCTGGATTTTTTTGGAATTGAACTTGGGGCGATGTTCCCTGCGGAGAGTCGTCTGGTCTACTTGAGCAACATGAGCGCAGACAGACCTGCCACGCGCGAGATCAAGGAAGGTGCAGCTGGCGCGGAGCAGAGATTGTTTATGAACTGGGCTGACGGCAGTGAAGATCGTCGTGTGGCGGACGTCGAACTGTTTCAGAAAGCTGGCATTGATGCATCAGCGGCGGCGGTGCTGCACTTCTACACGCCAGAAACAGAATCGCTGATGGCCACGATCGAACAGGAATTCGGAGGCCGCACTGTGGATGAAATCCGAAAAACGTATTTTCGAGTTCGCAAAGTCGGCAGTGGTTATGAGTTTTTTGTCCAGAAGCAGTTGCTAAAGTAGTGTGATATTTCGTATTGCGTTGGTATTTGAATCGTCTTTTCACCTTTCTCGTCTTCGCGGAATGTCCTATGAACTGGTTGCAGAACGGTGCTGGCTATGTCTTCATGCTGGCTCAGGATAAAAAAGTCGAAGCTTCGTTTATGATGAAGCTGGTGGAAAACTCCATCTGGATCGGAATTGGGGGATGCGCGATGCTGGGCGCGTTTTGCGGGTACCTGTTGTTCCGCAGGATCAAGCAGAAATCATTCCCGGGCGTGGAAGCTGAGCAGACATTTCTGAACGATATTGGTGAATGTCTGGATCGCAATGACTTCGACGGAGCCCTTGCAATGTGCGATACGCCGGCACTCTGGAATCGCGCTTTGCCACAGTTGGCGACACTGGCTGTGCAGCAGCGTGACCGTCCGATCGGAAAAATCCGTCAGCTGCTGATGGAACGATTTGAACGCGACATTATGACGGGGCTGGATCGGCTGAACAGTTGGGTTTCCACGAGCATCAAGACCGCGCCGCAGTTGGGACTTCTTGGCACTGTACTCGGAATGATCAATGCGTTTTCAAAAATTGCCGGTGCATCGAATTCTGGTGTTGAACCAAAAGAGCTTGCTGCAGACATCAGCTTCGCCCTTTGGACAACTGCCGCTGGAATGGCGATTTCGATTCCGTTGATTGTACTGAACTCCGCTGCTCAGAACAGAATCAACGGTCTGCAGGAATCTGTCGATGAAGGACTGGGGCCCATGCTGGAAGATCTCGCAGCGGCTCAGAATCGTGTCGGAGGGACGGCGTAATTGTCCGTTTTCCGTTGTTCGTTGGCGCAAGGGCATTGTCAGACCATATCTCAGCAACGTGCATTGAAGTTGGCTGACCAGATTTTGCAATTGGGATTCCTGTATGTCCGAAGTTGCTGAAAATGATGACGAAGTGTTCGTGAGCAAGAAGCGTAAACCGTCGGACACTGAGATGGATATTACGCCGATGATTGACGTGACGTTTCAGTTGCTGATCTTCTTCATGGTGACGTCTACGATGCAGGGCAATCCGCCCGCTGATCTGCCGCCAGCGAAGTCTGGCGGGTCGATTGAAGTCGCAAAAGTCATCAACGTGGTCGTAAAGCCGGCTGCAGTTTCCGACGAGGCACCTCAGATCGAAATCGACAAAGTGGCGGTCAATCTGGACGAACTCCAACGGATGCTCGAAGAACAGGCAGGAGCTCGGACAGATGGAATTCATGTGATGATTCTCGCCGACCGCACGATGAAGAACGGGGATTTGAATGAGATCGAAGTGCTGCTGTCGGAGATTCCTGGCGTGACCTATCATTTCGGGGTGCAGGATCGACGAGACTAGTTGATTTCAACAGGTGATTTATGGCCGATCTGACAGAAAAAAAACTGGGTGAGTTTCAGTTACTTCGACCGCTTGGCAGCGGTGGCATGGCCGACGTTTACCTCGCGGAACAGACAACGCTGCAGCGTTACGTGGCCGTCAAGGTCATGAAGCCGGCACTGATGGCGCATTCCGGACAGGACATGGTGGCTCGCTTCAAACAGGAAGCGATGATGGCTGCCGGACTCAATCATCCCAACATTGTGCAGGTTTATACCATTGGCCAGGAAGATGGCCTGCATTACATCGCTCAGGAATTCGTGCAGGGCCAGGACCTGGCAACGATGCTGAAGGGTCGCGGCAAACCGGATGTCGCATCGGCTCTGCACTTGATGCGACAGGTCGCCTCAGCACTGAAGGCGTCCGGACACGCAGGCATTGTGCATCGCGATATCAAGCCGGAAAACATCATGATCACGAAGAAGGGCGAAGTCAAAGTCGCGGATTTTGGACTGGCTCAACTGGGTGAATCAAACACCGAAAAGAAGGGCGTCACGATGGGGACGCCGCTTTACATGAGCCCCGAACAGGTCAGTGGTCGCGAACTGGATCCGCGATCGGATGTGTATTCCTTTGGTGTCACGGCGTATCAGTTGCTCTGCGGAGAGACACCATTCAAAGGGAATACTCCCGTAGCGATCGCGATGCAGCACCTGAAGAATTCTCCGCCACCGCTGAAAGAAAAAAATCCCGCTCTGCCCGATGTCCTGTGCCGTCTGGTGCATCGCATGATGGCAAAGCGCCGGTCGCTGCGATATCAGTCGGCGGATGAAGTGCTGGAAGATCTCAAGAAACTGATCGTGGCGCAAAAGCAGGGACGGTCTCTGGATCTGGTGCGTTTACCACGCCTTGAGGAGCTGGAACGACTGGCTGAAGTTGAACGCGGCAGGCACAGTCGAATGGGCATTGACGGATCCGTTGCCAGTGTGGACGATGAGGAAATGCTGCTTGGTCCCGATGTCGCGGCTGCGGTCACCACGGTGATGCCCGAACGGCTCTTCGATTTCGAAGACGACAGTGATCCATCAGTTAAGCAGTCGCTTCGGAAGTCCGGCACTCGGGCATTGAACCCGAGGGATGACTTGCCGCCGATTCCGAAAAAGAAACGGGTCAGCCAGGAAGCGAACATTGACCTGACGCCCGCCGTGGATGTGACGTTTCAGCTGCTCATCTTTTTCATGATTACGGCGTCGTTCAGTCTGCAGAAGGCATTTGACGTACCGCCTGCCAAGAACGCGGAAGGAGTTTCCATGAATGTACTGGTAGAAATGCCGGAATCGGGCGTACGAATAGAAGTAGATCGGGACAACACGGTGTTTGTCGGTAACAAGCAGGCACAGACCTACAAAGAAATTCTGGAGTTACTGACGGCTGAAAAGTCATTGAACAGCAGTGTGAATGATGTGGATCTGATTCTGGATCCGGATTCCACGCACGAGATGCGGCTGACGGTGATTGATGCAGCGATGCAGGCCGGTTTTCTGCGGGTGAAAAACAAGATTCAGGAATTGTGACATCCAGACCACATGCGGTTCATGCGTATGTCGATGGCTTCAGTGAAATTTGATCGGATACCAACGTGGCACAGAGAGAACACGACGACGAAAACGATGTGGATTATGCCGAAGAAGCGGCCCGTGCGCAGCAGTCGGCCACTGCCAGACGACAGTTGTCCCGCGGGCGATTTGCCCAAATCACCGAGAAACTAACGGGGGGACCAGAGCGACCAGGTGAACAAAAAATTGCCAGGTCACCAATTATCCTGGGGCTGACCATTGTGACGCTGGCCGGACTGTTGTTGGCTGGTATTTTCTGGTTTACGACCGCAAAAACGCGTGAAAGGCGACAGCTCAAGGAGGCCGAAACGTCGCTGGAACAACAGCGTTATCCCGACGCCGACGGGCAGTTTCTGAACTTTCTGGCAAACTATTCACAATCTCCTTTGGCGGATCCGGCACGAATCGGCCTGCACCGCACGCGAGTCGAAAAAAATATCATGACGGAATATCCGGACGTGATCAAGGGTCTGGACGAACTCAACCAGCTCCTGACAGTCTGCCGCGACCTGCCAGGATTTGAAGAACTCAAGGATCACATCAGGCGTTATGCGGATCGTTTGACATTCGCCGCAGCGCGTGTGGCTGAAGTCACTCAGGACCAAAAAGCTCTGGATACCAGCAAGGCCGCGATGAAAATCATGATGGATTATGCGGGAGAAGCGGGCATTCCGCCGGCCCGCCAGCAGGAATTGGAACGTTTACAGCGATTGGCATCGGCCGCCGTCGCGAAGAAGACTGAGTTCCAGTCTCGCGTGACTGAGATTCGCGGGCTGCTGGAAACCGGTAAGACCATTGACGCAATCGGCGTGCGAGACCGACTGATTGATGCCTATCGTGTTTTGGCCGAAGACAAAGATCTCAAAGCGATTCAGACCGAAATTCTGGGGAAAGAGAAGGAACTGGTGGTACGCAGCGAAGGCCGCGATGCGCTCACGACTGATGACACCGCCGCAGACTTCAAGTCACTGTCCCTGACTCTCAGGACTCAGGCGGCCACGGATTTGTCCTCGCAGGGGCGTTCAGTGTTTGCGATCGGTATTGACAGCGTCTTCGCACTGGATGCCGACACCGGTGATCCGATCTGGCGACAACCACTTGGCGTAGATTCACCGTTCGCTCCGATCGCAGTCAAAGGGACCGAACCCGGCGTGCTGGTCTTCAGTACTTTGTCCGGCGAATTGCAGCTTCTGTCCCAGAAAGACGGACATCTGTTGTGGCGACAGCCGCTTGAAGGTCGTCCCAGTGCGATGCCGCTTGTCGTTTCAGATAACATCTTCATCACGACACAAAACAATGAAATGTGGCAGGTCGCTGTCGCAAACGGTCGCGCGCTGTCGCGTCTGAAGTTTTCGCAACCGATCATTGGACCGCCAGCACTCGCCAGCGATGGCTCAAAACTGGTGATCCCGGGTGATGAGACGCTGGTCTATACTCTGAGCCTGAATCCGCTGAGCTGCCTTGCCGTCTCACAGATTCCACACAAAGCCGGCAGCGTGAAAACGCCAATACTGGCAGCAGGAAAATACTTCCTGATGTGCGATAACGTTACTGCTGAGAAGGCTCGCATTCAGACGTTAAATATCGATGACAGCGGCGTACTCAAGGTTGAGACCACAGATCCCATTGATGGACAGATCAACGATCCATGCCTGCTGCGGGGCTACGATTTGTTTGTGCCTTCGACACCGCAGCGCGTCACAGCGTTTCGAGTGGCAGAAGAAATTGGCCAGCCACCGCTTTCCCGTATCGGTGCGAATCAGCTAGAGGATGGTTTGCAGACTCGGATGTTTTTGCTGGCTGGCCCCAGTGCTCAGTTGTGGCTGGCTGGACGCGACCTGCGAAAATTTCAGACACGCACCAATACGATTCTGCTTGATTCCGGCATCACGGCGCAGGGCATTCATCTGCAGCCGATTCAGTTTCTGGATGAAGCCGTATTTCTCACGACCCGCAATCCTCAGTCATCATCGGTGTTTTTCACGCGTGCGAATCGTGAAGAGATGAAGGGCACCTGGCGTACTGTGCTTGGTTCCAGACTCGTGGCTGTGGGACCCGCCGCTGGCGGAGATGCATTACTGGCGATTGGCGATTACGGTGAAGCCTATCGTGTGCCGATGGCAGATATAGCAAAGGGTGGATTTCAACTGGAATCCATCAGCCGCTTTCGCCTGCCGGATAAACTCACGTCATCGGTTGGCGGCGTGGTTTTGAAAGATGGTCGGGTAGCTGCGTGGTGCGGGGCTCCCGAACCTTCAATGTGGACATTCACGCCGACAGGGCAGTTGGAGCGTAAATGGACTCTGCCCGACGGACCTCAATTGCCACCGGTGGCTCTGGATGGTGGTGTCGTGTTCGCTATGCCGGGACGGCTGCATATTTCAGCCACCGCCGGCGGACAGGCGGCAGAAGACTATCGAGCCGCTCAGACGCAGGAACAGCAACAGCCCTGGAAATCTCTGACGGCTATTTCACCGACTCAGGTCCTGGCTGTGAATGCAGACAATCAATTTGTCCGCGTGGAATTCCGTGCGACCCCGCGTCCGCAGCTTGCGGAACTGAGTGTGACGAATGTGCCGTATGGGATCGAACTGGCACCGGCGGTTTCAGGCGACTTTCTGTTTCTGGCGACGACCGAAGGAAAGCTCGTCATGATGCAGGCGGCGACACTCGAAGTCCTGGCCGAGGTTGATCTTGGCGTGATCCCAAGCGCTGTACCAAAAGTCGCTGGCAGCCTGGTGTTTGTGGAACTGGCAAATAAGGAAGTCCGCGTGTTCAAGGTCGCAGACGGTCTGCCACCGGCAGCGTCGTTTCCACTGGATGGACACGCCCTGGCCGGTGACCCGCTGTTGCTGTCCGATAAAAGTTATCTGATTGCACGCACGGATGGAACGATGATTCGCATCAACTCAGATGGCACAGTTTCAGACTCCATGGTGCAGCTTGGCCAGGCAATTCAACAGGGCCCGCTCAACGTGAATGGTCAGATCATCGTGATTGCCGGGGATGGAAGTCTGTATCAACTGGCGGAGAACATTGGGAAATAGCACACGGGATTTCTGTAGATTCAACCCATCTGAAACGATCTGTTCGGTAATTACATGAGCCTCAACATCACGTCCGACAGCTTCATCACGCGCACGCCATGTTTGCCTGCGGCCATTGCGTTGGTGATTGGCCTGCTGTTCAGTGGGCCTGCCGCGCGGGCCGATGAGAAGGTCGAAAGGTCGGAACTGCCGAAACTGACAGAGATGCAGCTGCCGACAGCCGATGAATTGTTGCGTGCCGACGACCGTAACGGCAAAGCGTTTGACTGGATCGTGCTGAAGGCATCACTTGAGGCGGACCGTAAAGTCCTTGTTGTCAGTCCATTGGAAATACGTCCGGATACACTCAGGACAATGGCTGAAACCTTGCTTAAAGTCGAAGCGACAAAGCCAAAAAACGACGAAGAACGCAACGAACGTGCGACGCGACTGAAGAATCTGAAGCAACTGGTCGTTAAGCTGCCAGGCAACGCAGTTGCGGAATACGCTCTGCCGATTTCAACGATCGATCATATCATTCTGTTTGAAGAACTGATGCTCCGCCGAGTGGATGAATTGCTCAGGGAAGGCGATATCCGTAAAGCGTATGAACTTCTCCTGCGCGTCGAAAAGGAATTTCCGGCATGGGAACTCTCAAAGCCTCGCTTTGAAAGTCTGCTCCTTGTGGAATCAGGATTGCGTGCCGGAAGTGGCGATATTTATGCCGCGTTGGCGTTGTTGGACGAACTTGCGAATCGCAATATCAACAATCCCGAACTGCGACCTCGCTTCGGAGAAATTGTCGCACCGATGATCGAGACTGCGGTGGCAGGCAAGGACTACAATAAGGCACGTTATCTGATTTCGAGGATTGAAAAAGTTTTTCCGGGGCACGAAACAGCGGCTGCCGCGCAAGGTCGGATGCAGTCGATGGCGGACAAACTGCTCAACGATTCGAAACAACTGACCAGTCTGCGAGAGTTTGCCGGTGCGGCTGATCTGGCATGGAAAGCAGAAGCGATCTGGCCATCATCCGGCAATTCACGGGCGATCTTTGCTCAGACCGTGGCGCGGCATCAGGTGCTGCATGTCGCGATTGATGATTCCAGATCGTCTGAGATCGTATATCCCTCGCCGCGAGAATCTGACGAACGGCGACTGGAACTGGTCGAAGTACCACTGTTCGAACCGACGAGCGCTGATGAACTGACCTATTTTCGCTCCAGCTACTTTGAGATCTGGGACCCGACCGATCTGGGCCGCGAAGTCGTGTTCACGCTGCGAGAGACGCGTCCGACATGGCAGTCGCAGCCATTGCTGACCGCAAATCAGATCGCCGATGCGCTGGGACGGCGCATGGATCCGACCAGCCCTTTGTTCAATTCCCGATTGGCGTCGTTTGTGCGTGAAGTCTCGGTTCGTTCGCCCACCGAGCTGAAAATCAGGTTTTCTCGAGTTCCGTTGAGTATTGAATCACTGTTGCGATTTCCAATCGTTGCGGCGGCGGGTATCGCGGAGACCGCGAATTCTGATGTGACTGCGACGCCAGGTCAGACTGCTGAAGTCACGGCTGCGGACAGCACCGAAGTCACACTGCTGTCAACGAGGTTTAAGC
>Ga0105048_10005856_pt1 | contig 19864 bp, 17 predicted proteins | sample MAT05_FD_78382 | JGI IMG/M metagenome (GOLD analysis project Ga0105048, IMG submission 78382) | Freshwater microbial communities from Lake Fryxell liftoff mats and glacier meltwater in Antarctica - MAT-05 | ecosystem: Environmental > Aquatic > Freshwater > Ice > Liftoff microbial mat | place...
ACTGGATTGATGGTATTGAATGGCCCCATCGACGACTGATTGCCTAACACAAACAGGATAGGGGTAGTCTTATTGTTGCCCAGTAGTAACTGCACCACGTTTGAACTGGCCCCAGCGTTATCGGGAATCTGATGCAGAATAATCAGGTCGAATTTTTTGTCAGTGGGGGGTGGTGTTTCACTGCCGATTAGTGTCCGAACATCCAGTTCATAATTCTGATTACGTTCCAGAATACTTCGAATGGCTTTGAGATCCGGATGAGGACTAAGACCAAGCAGAAGCACTTTTTCGCGCCCATCAATCACGTCGATATAAACATCCTGGCGGTTGTTTTTGGTGCTGAACTCCCCTGCCTGCGGCACTACTTCGACTACAAAATGTTGAACCCCTTTCTGGGTCGCTGTTGTCTGAAACGTCACCGCTCCAAATGTCTGAGCAGCCCCAAACGATACTGTCTGACGGCCCACCTCACGCCCACCCTGCCGCAAGACCACGGTACCAGCCCGGCCCTGAAAACCGTTGCTGGTTACTTCCACCTGAATCGGAAACAGGTTGCCCAGGTACGCAATCCGGTTGGCTACCACGCCCTTAATGGCAATATCGCGCTTGGGAATGGTGTCACCCAACCCCACCGCATGAACCGCAAACGGATACTGCCCAAACGTCGGCGACAAGCCCTGATTGAAAATACCATCCGAAATCAGCACCACGTCCGTAAGGTGGCGACCTTCGTAATCGTTGCGAATAGCCGACAACAGCCCCGACAGGTTCGTTGTACGCTGCGTGAACGGAATCTGACCCAAATCCATATCCGTAGCAGAGTCACCGAGGGTGCGCACCGATACGTCGAGCCCCTCATTGGCGAGTTGCTGCCGGAGCGTTTGCAAGTTACCGAGTGCTGCTGTCAACGCCGGACGACCAGCCGCTGCCACCGATTCTGAGTTGTCGATGGCCAATACGACTTTAGGCTTTTCGGTGAGGGTTCGAATACTGCGAATCAGCGGGTTAACCAGCAGAAAACACAGCAAACTAACGGCTACAAACCGAAGGGTGGCCAAGCCGTAGCGGACATTTCGATCCCAGGCCGAAACAACGTCGGTGGAACTGTTGGGAATAGGTTGATACAAAGCTGCAGCATACACCGCGCCTACCAGCAAACAGACCAGCACCCACCAGGGCGACGATTGGAAGATGACGTTCATATTAAGTTAACATGCCCCCATCGACCTGCAAAACCTGCCCGGTGATGTAGCGCGATAAATCGGAAGCCAGAAACACACAGGCATCGGCAACCTCTTCGGGTTGACCACCGCGTTTCAGCGGTATCTGTTGTTTCCACTCTTCCACGGCTTTTTCGTTGATTTCGCCGGTCATTTCAGTTTCGATAAAACCCGGCGCAATGGCGTTGGACCGCACATTCCGCGAACCCAGTTCGAGCGCCACCGACTTGGTAAAACCGATGATTCCTGCCTTAGAGGCCGCATAATTAGCCTGCCCCGCGTTGCCCCGAATACCCACCACCGACGTAAGGCTAATGATTGACCCCGACCGGGCTTTCATCATAGGCTTGATGACGGCTTTGGTCAGGTTAAAGACCGACTTTAGATTAACGGTAATTACGGTGTCCCATTGTTCTTCCGACATCCGCATCAGCAAACCATCTTTGGTTATTCCGGCATTGTTTACCAACACATCGACTGTGCCAAAATCGGCAATGACGGCCGCAATAAGGTCTTTGGCCGCTTTATAATCGGACGCATCGGAGCGATAACCCTTTATGGTGCCACCAAACGCCCGGAGTTCTTCTTCCAGAGCCTGTCCTTTTTCTACGCTCGACAGGTAAGTGAAGGCAACATGAGCACCTTCCTGAGCAAAGCGTTGAGCGATGGCTCGTCCGATGCCCCGCGAAGCACCCGTAATGAGCGCCACTTTTCCTTTCAATAAATCCATTGGCTACAATATACCCTCCGTACCGGCGACCCGGCCTGGTGGAGAGGGTTTGGTTTGACTGGGTCAAAAATAGCCCAAAGCATGTGAACGGGCAACTATAGGTGTCGAGCAAAAAATAAATCTCTGTAAATCCTTGACAATATTATAGCAAACGCAGTAGTATTGTAGTGTGCTATTTATCTAATACACTAAAACAGCACAACCACATGATCCAATTGAACGAAGTGAGGTTCGGCTATACCCGCAACCGACTTATTTACGACGGTCTCTCGCTCACCATGCCGCCGGGCACCATTTTTGGCTTGCTGGGGCCAAACGGAGCCGGAAAATCTACCTTGCTCCGGCTGATGGCGGGACTGCTGTTTCCAAAGGGCGGAACAGTACGGGTGAATCAGCATGCCCCCGGCGACCGCAAACCGGCGTTTCTGGAGGATGTTTTTCTACTACCCGAAGAATTCTATGTACCACCCGTGAGCGTCCGGGCTTTCGTGGAGTCAAACGCTCCGTTTTACCCCCGCTTCGATCAGGCGCAGTTTGCCGGTTATCTAGCCGAGTTCGGTTTACCCGATAGTCAGCGGTTGAGTGAAATGTCGTACGGCCAGAAAAAGAAGGTGCTGATCGGCTTCGGATTGGCCACCAACACGGCTCTGTTGCTACTCGACGAGCCAACCAATGGCCTCGATATTCCCTCGAAAAGTCAATTTCGGCGATTGGTATCTGGTGCGGCCGACGAAAAACGGACCATCATCATCTCAACCCATCAGGTGCGCGACCTCGAAACACTCATAGACCCGATTGTGATTCTGGGCGAGAAACCCAACGGTAGCATCGGGGTGGCGCTCAACGCGAGCATCGAAGCCATTACCGACCGGCTCTGGTTCGGTTTGGTGCTTGACCTAACGGGTTTGCCACCAATTCTGCATTCCGAACGGGTGGTGGGCGGTTATGCCGTGGTGACCGAAAATCGCCCCGATGAATTAACCGATTTGCGGAATAGTCGCCTTGATCTGGAGCGACTCTATAATGCCGTACAAGCGCACCCTGCCCGCATTCAGCAATTATTTTCTATCCAAACCGCTTACGCCAAGCCATGAATCAGACTTTTTCTTCGGCCCGTTTTGGGCGATTACTTCGGAAATTTTTTCGGGATAACGGGTGGAGCCTGGTCTCTATGGTGGGCGTTTTGTTTGTCATTCTCGCCGTTAGCCTATCATTAATGGTATACAAGAATCCACCCAATTCAGTTGAGAGTAGTAGGTTAATAGGGTTTCTGGGATTGTCTTTGGTACTCTGGCCCCTGTTTACACATCAAATTGCCGCCGATTACAACAACCGTGATCAGGCTTTGTCGACCCTGATGTTACCAGCCTCTCTATTTGAGAAATGGTTGGTGTTATGGGTCGTTTCCGGGCTGGGTTTCGTGCTGTGTTTCTTCAGTTTTTTCACGCTTATCGATGCCATAGGCACCTACTACGTTAATCATCGCGACTGGCCCCAGGCAACACTTGATTATTTTACCCAGCGGCATATTTCTCGCACCATTGACCGCGTGGATTTTACTGAACTACGAAAAACACCCATCTGGGCAGTTTGGCTTATGCTGCATCCGTTCACGCTGGCAGCTACGCTCCTGTTCCGTAAATACACGCTAGCCATTGGCGTGTTTGTGGGCATTCTATTGTTTGGTGCCGTATTTACTCTGAACCAATACTACGTTCAACTGATGTTGGATGAGTCAGTAACCGTGAATAATGTCTTTCCTTTTGCTGGCTTTGGAGTCATGAAAGAGACAGCCAGTGGACCATTCCATTACCTTACTCTCCCTCAGCCAATTGGCAATATCATACGCTGGACCGTGGGTATTGCGGCCGTGGGTTTGCTGTATGCCGTGGCTTATTTCCGACTTAAAGAACGAGAGGTCTGACCTATGGAATTTCGCGATAAACAAGCCATCTATCTGCAAATCGCCGAGTACGTCAGCGAGCAGATTCTACTGGGTCGCTGGCCCACCGGCGACAAAATTCCTTCCGTTCGCGACCTTGCCGCCGAACTCGAAGTGAACCCCAACACGGTGATGCGCACCTACGACTTTCTGAGCCAAAAGGCCATTATTGCCAACAAACGCGGTATTGGGTTCTTTCCTGCCGATGATGCACTCGACAAAATCAAAGTGTACCGCCGGGAGAGCTTTCTCGAAAATGACCTGCCCGTGTTCTTCCGAAATCTGTATCTGCTAGGCATCGACATGACCGAACTCGAAACCCGCTACCAGCAATTCATTTCACAAACCTTCACGAATACATGAAAACGAGCATCAAATTACTGTGCCTACTGGCGATTGTTACGCTTACCGGCATGTTATCGGTGAATACCCTGCTATTGCAGCAGTTCGACAAAATTGACTGGAGCAACCCCTACCAGAATTTCGGGGTTAAACCGCTGCCCCCGCTTCGGCACGTACGGATTTCGGGGACGCCCGATTTTGAGATCAAGCTCGAACGAAGTGCATCGGCACAGGCCTTGCTCTACCCTGACTTGAGCGGGCATATCTTCAAAACAACGCAGCGAGGAGATACGCTATTGGTGACGTTTACCACGAAAGGTGACGGCTGGGATGGCCCAATTGATAGTGAATTAATATACAATCCCTTAGGCCTGGTGTTGCACCTGCCCGAATTAAGCAGTCTCTATGCCAACAATGTACGGGTCACGGTAAGCGGTTTTGATACGCCACAACTGAGCCTCACCGCCCATCATGCCCGATTGTTAACCGAGAAAATGCGGGTAACTGGTACGCTGGCTGTACAAACCAAAAATCACGGGTTTGCGCTTATCCGGGCTGACACTTGTGGTACTCTCCGAGCAACCCTGCGCGATTCGAGTAGTATGAACTTAAGTGATGTACGGCCTGCTCACCTGATTACCAGGGTGGCTCCTAGAGCCGAACTACGATTAAGAGGACAGCAGTTAGGCGTTATTGAGCCTTCGGCGACTATAGCAAAAGTAACGAGACAATAGCCGTTATATGAATCCAAATCATCATCAGGCAACTGTAGGGCGACTCGATAAACGCCTGCCTGCCTGATGTTGTCTGCCTTACAGTCCACATAATTCGTGCTTTAACGGTGGTAACCGTGGCAACTAAAGTTAGGCTAACAGCCAGCATCATATACACTCTAACGTCGGTCAACTGCATTAATGGCGACCGATGCCATCCATCCACAAAAGGCACCAGTAAGGTTCCGGTTCCGCTCAGCGTACGGTAGGTAAGCGAAAAGACGGTCAGGGCCAGTAAAAGATGCAGAAAAAGCATGAAAAAAGCTCTCGAACGATCCTGAAGTATCAGGGCGCCAAAGCTTAATAGTGCCGTTGTGATAATGACGAAAGTTTCCATTGTGATGAAGCAGCTATCTTTCATAGCTTACTTCAAAACTCGGGTAGTAGCTTTAAACCGCAATTAAGCTGGCGTTAAAAGGTAATTAACATGATTATTAGGTTTACAAGGTTAGCTTGATGGATCAATATGTTAACAACAAGCGATCAGACACTAACTCGTTTTCCAGTGTTTGGCCTTCCATCTGAAACCGCCTAAGCATCGACCTGCCTACATTGACGCTATATTCCTGTTCGAACAGGTGAGTTGGGATTGGTAGATCACAAATAAAATCCCCCGATTTCTTATCGCCATCAATACTCAGTGCCACTTGCACACCCCGGCCTTTTACCAATTGGATTTCCTTTAGTAGTTCAGTAAGATCAAAACTCTGAGCTCCGTACAAAATAGCCTGGCTAAATGAGTAGGGTGGGTCACAGTAAATAAGGTCCCCTGCTTTTGCCTGAGCAAACGTTTCTCGATAGTCAGCGCAACGAAATGATGTATTTTTCACCCGGCCATGCCATTCTATTGCTCTTTTTTTAAAGGCAGACGGGTTAATTGGGTCATGTATCCCGCACGGTGTTGACATAAATCCGTCAGCTTTTCGGAAACGAATAACTCCCCCATAACAGGTACGTGTAAGAAACAGAAAATCAGCCCCGTTTGGATTCGCATTATAAGAGTCTAAGGTTTGATGGTAAGCTGCCTTTTTGCCAATTTTTTCAATCCAGTTCCATCGCTCCGTGTACCAGTCAACCACTGTTTGCGGGTTGCTCTTCAATGTCTGCCAAATTTCAATCAACGGTTTAAATACATCGGCTCCAACACCATTTTTTGGAGCTACTGTTGCTAACACAGCCCCACTACCCAAAAAAGGTTCTATGTAAGTATTGTATCGTTTCGGAAAGAAACTGGCAATTGACTCAGCAAACCGTTGTTTGTTGCCAATCCATTTCAGTAGTTGAGCGCTGGGAGCAGTGTAGGTCTGATGAGCAAAACCTTCGATCTGGTATTGTACAAGTGGTTCGTTCATACTGTCAAATATACTTACTTAGCCATACGGATTACCACCATTCATAAAAACGGCCTCTCGCCAAATCGACAGGCGTATTGATGTCGAACCGAGCAGGTTGGTTTTACGTTGAAAACGGCCTTGAGCGAACCAGAACAATCAAAATATACCCACTACACTATGACTTTCGACGAACTCGACCGTAAACTCCGCATATTTGAAACGGCTCACGACCGTGCTGTGCTTCCCGATATGTACATCGTAGCCCGAATTGACGGACGAAGTTTCACTCGTCTAACCAAAGAAACGGTTGACTTTGACGCTCCATTCGATATACGATTCCGGGACATGATGGTTGAGACGGTAAAACACCTGATGGGCTGCGGTTTTACTCTTTTATACGGCTACACACAGAGTGATGAAATCTCCTTGCTGTTGGCCTTTGACGAGCAAACGTTTAGTCGGAAAACCCGAAAGCTAATCTCCGTTCTGGCAGGTGAGGCCAGCGCAAAATTCTCTGTGCTATTAGGACAAGTCGGCGCGTTTGATTGCCGGTTAAGTGAACTTCCCAATACCCGCCTGGTCGTAGATTATTTTCGCTGGAGGCAGGAAGATGCTCACCGAAACGCCCTCAACGCACACTGCTACTGGCAACTTCGGGCGCAGGACATGACGAGTTCTCTGGCTACCCGCCAAATCGAGGGTATGAGCGTTGCTGATAAAAATGAACTGTTGTTTCAACTTGGAACCAATTTCAATGATTTACCTGCCTGGCAAAAACGTGGTACAGGCATACATTGGCAGGATATTGAAAAAGAAGGGTTCAATCCGATAACGAGTCAAACTACTCGTACCAACCGTCGGCAGTTGGCCACTAACTACGAACTTCCACTACACGAAGCCTATAGCGATTTCTTGCGGACGCTTTTATAGCCCAATGGATTTAAACCGCGCAGACCAATGGCCTTTCCCTGACTCGTCGGACTCATTAAATCTAAACTGAGCAATACGGTTTTACAGAAGCAAGACCACTCATTTGGGTTTCTCCACCGTTTTGGGGCTAAGTGTCCCTCTGGCAATGGGTTCGGGTTTGGCTTTGGGATCGGTAAAGCGCAGCAGCGTTGCCGATGGTGCGCCCGTTTTCGATGTAGGTAGAACAATCAACTGGTATGAACGGGTGCCAATCACGAGGTTGTAATACATCATTTTCCCGGATTCCTGCGGCAAGCCCCAATTGGCAGTCGGTTCTTTGGCCAAGAATGCTTCGTCTTCTGCCGACAGAGCAGCGTAGGTGGTGTCGGGCTGGAAGCGTTTGCCTGTCACGCTCTCCATGACCGAAACCACTGCCGGGGGCGTTGACGCGGGCGACTTGTCCACCGATGTGGGTTTGGTCTGGGCTGCGGCTGATACTCCCATCAGCACAAACAGCCCTACAGTTAGTTGATTCTTTGTCATAACGTTGAGTGCGGGTTTTGAACTGACTACTGTAGTCCCCCGCTATAGTAGAACCAGCGGTTTCGATAATGTGTTCTTCTTTATGGCATCTAAGCCGAATACAACCCTATTTCTCAGCCCCGAATGCTGTACCCCAATACACTCGAACAAAAATTAGGCTTTGATAAAATCCGTGAACTCCTTAAACAGGCCTGTATTAGCCCGCTTGGTCAGGACTACGTGGACAAAATACGCTTTACCGATAATCACCCACTCATCGACAAACTATTGAAGCAAACTGCTGAATTCAAGCAGATTGTTCAATACGAATCCGATTTCCCACAGTCCAATTATATCGACGTCCGGGACCAATTGAGCAAAGCCCGAATTGAAGGGATGGCCCTGACCGAGGAAGATTTTTTCGACCTGAAACTGGCCCTCAAAACGGTGCAGTCGTGCCTAACGTTTCTGGCTAAACGGGAAGAAAATCAGTTTCCATTTCTGAAAGAGTTAGCAGGGCCCGTTGCCCTCGATCAGAATTTGCTGGCTGCGCTCGACCGGATCATCGACGACCGGGGCCACGTGCGCGACTCGGCCTCGCCTGAGTTGTCGCGCATTCGAAAGCAGATCATTTCGGAGCAGGCTAACCTCCGTAAACAACTGGATTCCATTCTGCGGCAGGCCCGACAGAATGGATGGATTCCCGATGATCTGGGCCTTACTATTCGCGGGGGGCGGTTGGTGATTCCAGTAGCCGCCGAACATAAGCGCAAGATCAAAGGGTTCGTACATGATGAGTCAAACACAGGGCAGACAGTCTACCTGGAACCCGCCGAAGTGTTCGATTCCAACAATGAGATTCGGGAACTGGAATACGCCGAACGTCGCGAAGTCCACCGCATTCTGCTGGCTTTGACCGATCAGGTTCGCCCGCATCTGGAAGGGTTAAAACGGGCGGTCAATTTTCTGGCTCAGATTGACTTCATCCGCGCCAAAGCCCGCGTAGCTATCCAGATTGAGGCCGGGATGCCCATTGTACACAACCGCCCGCATATTGACTGGACCAACACGCGCCACCCCTTGCTGCATCTGTCGTTTCAGAAACCTGAAGCGAAGGCTGAGCACAAATCGGTGGTGCCGCTTTCGGTCCGCTTAGACGATCAACAACGGATTCTGATTATCTCCGGCCCCAACGCTGGCGGTAAATCTATTGCCCTCAAAACCATTGGACTGGTGCAGTATATGCTCCAGTGTGGTATGCTGGTGCCCATGGTTGAGTACTCCGAAATGGGCGTGTTCCAGAACCTGTTCATCGACATTGGCGACGAGCAATCGCTTGAAAATGACCTCAGTACGTATAGTTCGCACCTCACCGCCATGAAGCAGTTTCTGGTGGGAGCCAACAAGCGGACGCTATTCCTGATCGACGAATTCGGGACGGGGACCGAGCCAGGTCTGGGCGGGGCTATTGCCGAAGCCATTCTGGAAGACCTAAACAAATCGGGGGCGTATGGAGTCATTAACACCCACTACACCAACCTGAAGGTATTTGCCGACAAAACACCCGGCCTTGTCAACGGAGCCATGCGCTTCGACGGCGAGCATCTTGAACCACTTTACCAACTGGAAATCGGGCGGCCGGGGTCTTCGTTTGCGTTTGAGATTGCCAGCAAGATTGGCTTGCCACGACCTGTAATTGAGCGGGCCAAAGAGAAGCTTGGCACCCAGCAGGTGAACTTTGAGAAGTTGATCAAAGAGCTGGACATTGAGAAGAAGGTGTTTGCCGAAAAGAACATCGAAATCGGCATCAATTCGCGCAAAGCCGCCCAGCAACTGGCCGAGTACACCGCCCTGAAAACCCGGCTCGACAACGATCAGAAACAACTCCTGAACGAGGCCAAGCAAAAAGCAAAGGCCTTGGTGCAGGAAGCTAATCAGCGCATCGAAAACACGATTCGGGAGATTCGCGAGACAAAAGCCGACAAGGAAATGACTCGCGAAATCCGGCAGGAGTTACAGCAGTTTGAGCAGAAAACGCTGAAGCCCGAGGTGATTGTTGAACCGGCCAAGCCCAAAGAAAAAGAGGAATTTGAGTCGGACAATGGAGCCATCGAAGTGGGTAGTTTTGTTCGGATTCAGGGGCAAACTGCCGTGGGGCAAGTGCTGTCGATGCGGGGCAAAGACGCTGAGATCAGCATTGGCGACCTGAAATCGACCATCAAACTGAACCGGCTCGAAAAGGTCAGCAAAAAGGCATTCAAAGAAGCCGTTGGCGAAACCGAAAAGCCCCGGATGCGGGGTGTTGACCTCAACGAGAAAATGCAGAATTTCAGCTTCAACCTCGACATTCGGGGCCTGCGGGGCGACGAAGCCATCACGGAAGTCGATCAGTTTTTCGACAATGCCCTGATGCTCGGCTACCCCGAACTGCGCATTGTACACGGCAAAGGCGACGGTATTCTGCGCAACATTGTCCGCACGCATCTCCGGCGTTACAAACAGGTTGGCCGCATGGCCGACGAACACGTAGAACGCGGGGGTGCCGGGGTAACGGTGGTGACGATGAAGTAGCGAAATTTCGTACCTTTCGGCTATCATGTACATCGAAAAGCTGACTATTACTCATATCCGTTCAATCGACCGTTTCGAGATGGTTTTGGATGAACCGGCTGGCTGGCATGTCATCATTGGTGACAATGGTGCAGGCAAATCAACAATTGTCCGCTCCGCGGCTTTGGCCATGCTCGATGTGGACGATATTAATGGAGCGCGACAAAATTGGGACGACTGGCTTAGCCAGAATCAGCAAAAAGGTAGTATTAATGTAGAGGTGCGGCCCGATGGGGAAGCTGATGGAGAATCGAATTTGGTAAACAACCGCATCGAATTGCGACGGGAGAGTAACGAACCAGGGGCCCAAACGATGCTCGTGAAGGTCGTATTTCGAGATCATTATACTTATACTCGACACGTGAGTTCAGGCTATCAGGAGTATCGCCCGTATTCTCCGATGCTAACGCCTGTATCTGTTCGTGCTGATGCACCAGATAATCCAACTCTAATCAACAATTTCCGAGCGGCCTGGTTTTCGGTGGCTTATGGTCCTTATCGGCGGTTCACGGGCGGGTCGCCGGAGTTCGAGTCGGTATTCAGATCGAACCCCCGTCTTGGCATGCACTTATCGGTGTTCAGCGAGGGCGTAGCACTGACAGAAGCCTTAACTTTTTTACGTGATACCTACGCACGAGATTTAGAAAGTGCTCAGCTTCGAGGCCAGAAAACATCGGTTATCACTGATCTAAAAGACTTCATTAATAAAACTGGGCTCCTCCCTCATGGTACCACCATCGACCGAGTGGAATTGAGTGGAATCTACTTTAAAGACGGTAATGAAAATACGATCTCAGCACTCCAAATGTCTGATGGCTACCGGTCTATCCTAAGTATGACATTTGAGTTGATTCAGCAACTGATTCGCATCTATGGAGCTGACGCGGTTTTTGCTAATGTCAGGACAGGAGGCACAACCATCGACTTACCCGGTGTGGTATTGATCGACGAGATCGACACGCATTTGCATCCAACCTGGCAAACCCGCATTGGCAACTGGTTTTTGCAGTATTTTCCAAAGCTACAGTTTATTGTCACCACACATAGCCCACTTATTTGCCGGGCTTGCGAGCATGGGAGTATCTGGCGGCTAACTGCTCCAGGCAGTACAGAACAGTCAGGAGAGGTAACGGGTCTTGATCGTGACCGACTTATTTATGGAAACGTGCTGGATGCTTTTGGAACGGAGGTTTTTGGCCATGAAGTGACTCAGTCACAAAAAGGTCTCGGCTTAGGCAAACAACTGGCTCAACTCAACAAGAAGTCGTTCAAAGGGACGATTACCGAAACCGAGCGACAGGAGATGTACGAATTGCGTGCCAAAATGCCAACTGCAGAATGATTCGTCTGATGCCATCTACTCTTGCAGGAAACGCTATTGCTCAGTTGGCCACCTATCAACAAGCTGTGCTAAATGCAGGCGACTATACCGCTCAAGTTGCCGAAGCCAAAAGGCGTTTTGGCCAGTACAATACTCTCAACAATACTACATTTCAGGAGGTTAAAATACGCCTAACAGAGATATGCGTGGGGTCTCGGCGGTGTAATTACTGCGAAGACAGCGTAGCCGATGAAGTGGAGCATATCGCACCCAAAGACTTGTATCCCGAACGGGTATTTCTCTGGGAGAACTATTGCTATACCTGTGGACCCTGCAACGGTCCCAAAAGTAATCGGTATGCCGTTTTTCGCGCCGACCAGAACGGCACATTCTACAAAATTCCGGCTCATCCCAGAGCCCAACCGGGTCAACCCTATCAATTGACCCCGCCACCACCCGGCCTGGAAGCACTAATAGACCCACGCAAAGAAAACCCACTCGATTTTCTGCTGTTAGATATTGCTGGTGGCTTTCAGTTTAGCGAATTTGCCGACTCTGGCACAACAGACTACAAACGAGCCAGTTACACCATAGACCTGCTCCGGCTAAACGTCCGTGCCGACCTCATTAAAGCGCGACGAATAGCCTATACTAACTTCCTAGCCCGGCTCAGGGAGTACATACATGAGCGCGATTCGGGTATGTCCCAATCCCACTTGGATACGCTCCAGCAAAATCTTCGCGACGAGAACCACCAAACAGTTTGGCAGGAAATGGTCCGGCAATATCAAACTATTCCAGTGTTAACAACTTTGTTTGGACAAGCATCCGAAGCCTTAAGCTGGTAACCGCTTATCTGCAAAACTGTTTACCCTTTGGGTGTTTGTCTTCAATCTTGCAGATTGCTTATTCAATTAACAAAAGGCCATACCAAATGAAATCCACCACTACTACGTCTAATGCATTGTCATGGACAACTTTGTCTTCAAGATTTTTTTCTGCTCCAATTGAACTGAGAAGCTTTTTGGTTTTTTCGACAGCAGTATCGCTTTTCCAATTATCATTTCAGTTTCTCTTTGGACTTGGCACGATAAAGGAATCCATTATCCCGATTACGGGCTGGTTGATGGCTCAAGGGTATATATTCACCCTATTTTTCATCTTCTCTCTCGTATTTTTCTCTGGCACGGCAGGCCAACGAATTAGATTTCGTTTATCTGTCGTAGCGCTACTAGCTATAAATGTCCTCTACGGGATATACGGCATTCCCTTCTACGGTGACAATGATTACGGGAACCCCTACCTGATCATCAGCAAATGGAGACCAGTTTGGACAATAGTCCTTCCCTCGTTCTGGATGGTTTTGTTGATGTCGAAGAGAGTTACAGCATTCTGTAAAGCTCCAGAATTAGTTGATCTGTAGTACACTATCAAACCATCGGTACAGTCCCACGAGCCACTTCACCATCGTCGACTTCCCTGAGCCTCCCTACCCTACTCTATCCTGATGGATGGTTTAAATTGGGTGGTTAGGATTGGATCTATCTTAGCTTTACGTTAAATAGTCCTATTCTACTGACCTACTGCCCTCATGTACAAATTCAGTTTACTTCTACCCCTGTTTTTTGCCGTTCTCGCCCTACCCCGAATGGACAGCACAGCACGGCTTATCAGTAAGACTTCAATTCAGGATACGGTGAAGGTTGATCGTGATTATGCCTTAGAAGCAACCATGCTGGGGTATTTTGCGAAAGATGGGGCCAGAAATCCCACGCTAAAAGCCAACAAAGGCGATCGGGTGCGCATCACGATTACCAATGGCGAGCAAATGACACACGACATCGCCCTGGATAAACTTGGACTAAAAAGTAAGTCGATCAACGACAAGGGAGCTACCAGCAGTATCACGTTCACCGCTTACAAAAGCGACACCTATTACTGTACTGTTCCGGGGCACCGGGCCGCCGGCATGGTCGGCAATTTCGAGGTGGTAGAGGGTTCGCTGACCACGGCAACCATTGCCGGACAGATACCGATGAAGAATGGGCAACCGCTCAACCTGAATTTCGAAACGGGTACTTTGAAAGACTGGTCAGCTACGGGCGATGCCTTTGCCAGCCCGGTTTTCAGTGCAGATTCGTCGCCAGTACATGAGAAAGAGATGCGGATTGGCTTCCACGGAACCCATTTTCTGAGCAGCGGAGGCACCACCAACTACAAACTGACTGGCACTTTAACATCTGTGCCCTTTACGGTAAGCCAGCCTTTTGCCGCGTTCAACGTGTCGGGCGGGGCGTTACAGGATACCCGCGTGGAGATTGTGGAGGCAGCAACGAATAAAGTCATTTTTCACAGCACCGGTCAGGGTCGAGCTACGTTGCAACCCGTTGTAGTTGATCTACAACCGTATCTGAACAAGGAAATCTTTATCCGGATTATCGATAACGAGACCGGCATTTCGCAGATTCCCTACATTCCGAATGACAAGTGGGCGCATATCAATTTCGATGAGTTTCTCTTTTACCCCACTCGGCCCAATTTCCCCAACGAACTGAAACCAAAGGACATTATCATCCTGCCACCCCTTGACCCCGTCCTTCATGCCGGGCTTTCGGGCATCGAAGCCGCCAACGCAATGTCGCTGCCACAAGGATTTAAAATCACCTTGGGTGCCGCCGAACCGGACATCGTTCGCCCGATCTGTTTCACCTTCGATCCACGCGGCCGACTTTGGGTGGTCGAAGGCCACACCTACCCCGTTCCGGCACCGGAAGGACAGGGCCGGGATCGAATCATTATTTTTGAAGACACCAACGGCGATGGCACCCTCGACAAACGGAAAGTCTTTGCCGAAAACCTCAACCTCGTCAGCGGCATCGAAGTAGGCATGGGTGGTGTTTGGCTCGGAGCGGCTCCATACTTGCTGTTTATTCCTGCCGATTTCAAAACCGATAAACCAACGGGCCCACCCCAAAAACTGCTCGATGGCTGGGGTACGCAGGATACCCACGAAGTACTGAATAGTTTCCGCTGGGGACCCGATGGCTGGCTTTACGGCACTCACGGCGTGTTTACCCGCTCCAACGTGGGCAAGCCGGGTGCCCCCGACTCGGAGCGCACAAAACTGAACGCCGGTGTTTGGCGCTTTCATCCCACAACCCATCAATTTGAACTGTTTGCCGAAGGCACCAGCAATCCGTGGGGACTCGATTTCAACGACTACGGACACGCGTTTGTTACGGCTTGTGTGATTCCGCACATGTACAACATGATTCAGGGCGGTCGCTACTTCCGGCAGGCTGGGAAGCATTTCAACCCCTACACTTACGACGACATCAAAACCCACGCCGACCACGTACACTGGCTGGGCGAACGGGGGGCCCATGCCGGAAACTTTCGGTCGGCATCGGCGGGTGGTGGCCATGCTCATTCCGGAGCCATGATTTACCTCGGCAATAGCTGGCCGCAGGAATACCGTAACGATGTATTTATGAACAACATCAACGGAGCCAAGCTGAATTGCGATCATCCATCGCGGGCTGGATCGGGCTATCTGGTCACCCACAAACCCGATTTCCTGACCATGAACGACTCCTGGTCGCAGTGGCTGAATATGAAATACGACCCCAGCGGTTCGGTCTGGGCCATCGATTGGTACGACAAAAATCAGTGCCACAGCCCAAACCCGGATGTACACAACAAAACGATGGGCCGGATTTTCAAGATCACCCACGAAAACGACAAATGGGTGCCCGTCGATTTGGCCAGGGCGTCAGACACGGAACTGGTTAACTATCAGTTGAACCCAAACGAATGGTATGTACGGCAAGCCCGAACACTGTTGCAGGAGCGCGGTCCCAATAAAAAGGTACACAAAGCACTCAAAGAAATACTGGCCAAAAACTCGGACCAGACCCGCAAACTCCGGGCACTCTGGGCGCTTCACGTAACCAATGGCCTTACCGAATCCGAATTAACAGCCTTGCTAACCAACGAAAGTGAGTACGTGCGGAGTTGGGCTATTCAGTTTCTGGCCGAAGACAAAATCATTTCAGCCGAAGCCCTGAAACAGATGGCCGCTCTGGCCAAAACGGGTAAGTCGCCCGTGGTGCGGCTGTATCTGACATCGGCCATGCTACGGATAGACCCGGCTCAGCGCTGGGATGTGCTGGATGCGCTGGTGCAGAAGTCAGAAGACAAAGACGACCACAACCTGCCGTTGATGCTGTGGTATGCGTCGGAACCGTTGGCAACGGTGGACATGAAACGGGCGCTGGAGCTAGGGCAAAAATCGAAAATGCCGAAACAGTTGCCGTACACGGTTCAGCGTATTGCCGCCATCGGCACCGACGAGTCGAAAAAGTTGCTAAAAGAATTGAATGATCGCCTGGGCAAAATGAATCATTCGCACGAAAACCATGAGGTTCAGATGCTGTTAGCCAAAGTACTTGGAGAGTGAGGGTTAATTTGGTCTGGTTATTTTACCTAATCTGGGGGCAACGCCCCCGGCTATAGTATTCAACCCCTACAGGGTTGTCATGTAATCGTCTATCACTTTGCAACCCTGTCGATAACCGAGGGTGAAGCCCTCGGATAACAATAACCCCCATGAACACAAAAATAAAGACCACTATCCGATTTGTCCTGAGTATTCTGCTGCTCTGTCACCTCACTAATGCCTATTGCCAGCAAGCAGATCCGCTGTTTAAAGTACGGCAACAGCAGGCCGCCAATATTACATCGCGAGCCACGTCGACAACGGCGGTTCCATCAGGTGACTTCAAAAAGACGACTATCACCCGGGATTTCCTGTCGGAAGGGGTAGCCGTGGCCGATCTCAACAAAGATGGCCGCATGGACATCGTGGCCGGTTATTACTGGTTCGAGGCTCCCAACTGGACCCGTCATGAAATGGCTCCTTCGCGCACGTATGACCCCCGAAAAGAGTATAGCAACTCGTTTTTGAACCTGGGAATGGATGTGAATCAGGACGGCTGGGACGATGTGGTGATTGTTGACTTCCCCGGAAAGCCGGGGTTCTGGTTCGAAAACCCCAAGAACCAGCCCGGCCGGTCCGCCGGTGCGGTGGATTCGCCCGGTCAATGGATGAAACACATTCTGGCCGACTCGGTCGGAATCACCAACGAGTCACCGGGCTTTGTCGACGTTGACGGCGATGGACGCCTGGACATCTTGTGTGGCGACAAAGCCAAAAAGCAAATTGTCTGGTTGAAATCGCCGTCTAAACCGGGCGAAACCCAATGGAAACGGTTTGCGCTTAGCAAAGAAAACGTAGCCGGAACCGAACCCTTTGCCCACGGCATTGGCTTCGGCGATATCAATATGGATGGCATCAAAGACGTCGTGATTCGGAATGGGTGGTTTCAGGGAACAACGGATAACAAATCGGGCAACTGGGCATTTCACCCAGCCAGTCTGGGTGAGCCTTGTTCGCACATGCAGGTATTGGATGTAAATGGCGACGGGAAGAACGACGTAGTCACCGCATCGGCGCATGCGCTGGGGGTTTGGTGGTACGAACAGATTATTGACGAGCAGGGCCAGATCAATTTTAAAACTCACCTGATGAGCAACACCACGGCCCAGACTCACTCATCCATCATGGCCGATTTGAACGCCGACGGCCGTGCCGACTATATTACCGGCAAACGCTTTCTGGCTCACCACGGCCGCGACCCCGGCGACAGTGATCCGGCCATTCTGATGTGGTTTGAGTTTAGCCCTGGCAAGGAGCCTTTTTTCAAAGAACACGTCATCGACAATGACTCCGGTGCTGGGCTCAACATTACGGTGAAGGACATGAACGGCGACCGGAAACCCGACATTATTGTTGCGAATAAGAATGGCATTTTTCTCTTTGAGAACAAAATCAAAAAGTAGGGATTACAGCCCTATCCCCGTTTGCTACTTTTGCAGTCAGGTACGTTTCCTGACTGTTTCCTGAACCAATGTTCTCTTCCTTAAAATCGCTTTCCCGTTTCCATGATTTTGGCGTGTTAGTGCTGCGCCTGGCCTTTGGGCTTCAATTGGTCAAATCGTCGTGGCCCTACGTCTCGTCGGCCAATAAGCTGCTGGAATTTATCAACTACCTGACTACGCTGGGATTCCCTTTCCCACTCGTTGGCGCGTATGTGTCGGCCTATACAGAATTTATTGGCGGCATTTTACTGCTTCTGGGGTTATGGACCCGACCAACTGCCATCCTCCTGGTTATCAATTTTTTAGTAGCCTTTTTTCTCGCTCATATCGCCGTTAATGACACCTACCAGAACACCTATCCAGTAGTTAACCTGGTGGCAGTGAACGTATTCCTGTTGTTTAACGGAGCCGGAAAATACTCGGTCGATAATCGGTTGGGAGAAAGACACGGACGAAACCGCAACGAAGGACTACGATGAGACTGATTTTCAACAGCTATTTGGGTGCTTTGTTCGCACTCGTGTTCCTTTCAACAACGAGCACGTTTGCACAAAACGTTGTACGCGATACCGCCCTTGTCGGCTTTACCCGTACCGAACTAACCCCGCTGTACTACGGTCTCGGTACCGACAGGCTGGGTGGCGCGCGAATGGAAACCCTCGACTCGGCTGTGGTGCTGAACCTAATAGGTATCGACTCGTCGGGGCGGTTTTGGCGAGTGCGGCTAGCTCCTTCCCTTTCGGCCTACGTACCAGTCGATCAAGTCCGGGTGGATACAGTAGCCCGCTACCCAACTGGAAGCCTGACCGGCAACTGGACCGTTTCGGGTGATGCGTCCCTGGCAGGAGCAGGCCGATCAGGGGCTGATCAACTAGCGGTGCGACTGCCCGCCCGACTTCCATATCGCAGTCAGCTTTTGGCCAATGGACACTTGACCGTTGATGTGTTTGGTGTAGCCAGTAACACCAACTGGATTACACAACGACAATCGAATCAGGCCATTCGGAACGTTTGGTTTGAGCAGGTAGCCGACGAGGTGCTACGGGTGCATATTGACCTTACTAGCCAGCAAAGCTGGGGCTACAGCCTTTTTTACCAGAAAACTACGCTCATGTTACGCATTCGGCGCAGACCAGAAAAACGAAACCTCAGGGGTATGGTGATTGCTGTGGATGCCGGGCACGGCGGCAGCAATACCGGCGCGAAAGGAGAAGGAACGGGCGTCCTCGAAAAAGACATGACGCTCGACGTAGCTCGTCAACTCAAAAACTACCTCACCCGCAAGGGAGCCACCGTACTGCTCACTCGCGATCTGGATACCAACGTTAGCCCTACTGCACGTATCAGGGCCATGCGGCAGGCAATGCCCGATTTACTAGTCAGTATCCACTTCAATTCCTCCAGCAACCCGACAGTCCGAGGTGTCAGCACGTATTATAAGCACCTCGGTTTTCGTCCGCTCAGCCAGGCTGTTTTACACGAATTACTCAGACTGAAAACGGATACCCCCGGCGAAAAAATGCCCGAATTTGGCAACGTAGGTCATTTCAACTTTTTCTTTAATACGCCCACCGAATACCCTAATGTGCTGGTTGAGGGGCCATTCCTGAGCAACTCCGCCGACGAAAAGCTCATTACTAACCCCCAATTCAGAAAGCGCATGGCGAAAGCAATTTGCCGGGGTCTGGCGCGGTTCAGGAAATCGCGCTAGACAAAACCTCCCCAGTCAAGTACAACTTTACTTGTCCCGCAATGTCGACCCGGCCGTTGGTGTTGAGTTTGCAGCGGAGGTAGCCTCCCCGTTTGGAAACTTGCCGGGCGGTCAGTTCAGTTTTTCCGAGCCGCTCGGCCCAATAAGGAATCAGGGTAGTATGAGCTGAACCAGTCACAGGGTCTTCGTCGACACCAACCTGAGGGGCAAAGAAGCGGGACACAAAATCGACATCCGTTCCTGGCGACGTAACGATTACACCCCGTGCCGGAACGGTGGTTAGCTCGCGGAAGTTGGGATCGAGGTTTTCAATGTCCTCCTGATTCGCATACACGAGCAGGTAGTCTGTTTTGCCTTTATAAATCTCCATCGGTTTCTGCCCGAATCCAGCTACGAGTGCGGGAGGTTGTACATTAGCTTTCTGGAATGGGTGGGTAGCCACTCCGTTAATGGGCAAACAGCAGCTGGGTTTCCGGCAAATAGCCGGTCAGTAAAGGCATCAAGTTGGTA
>Ga0105048_10005859_pt1 | contig 19862 bp, 16 predicted proteins | sample MAT05_FD_78382 | JGI IMG/M metagenome (GOLD analysis project Ga0105048, IMG submission 78382) | Freshwater microbial communities from Lake Fryxell liftoff mats and glacier meltwater in Antarctica - MAT-05 | ecosystem: Environmental > Aquatic > Freshwater > Ice > Liftoff microbial mat | place...
CGCCGCGGCACCGAGGACGATCCGCAGCGCGGCGAGGCGCTGGGCCGGTGCGGGCGCGCCGAACCACGCCGACGCGCGGCCGATCACGGCGAGCCTCCGACGGAGCAGCGCGCGTGCACGTTGCTCTTGGTCGGCTTGCGCACGCCGTTCCAGTACGCGATCGCATCGAACTCGTCGGTGCGGACCTCGATCGACACGATGTTCGCATCGTCGTCACTCGCCCCGACGCGCGCGGCGACGCGCGCGCACAGATCCGCCGCGCGCTGGCCGTTTTTCGCGGCGTTGCGGGCGATCTGCGACGCCTGCATGATCTCGGCAGTGCCGAGCAGCGCCGGCCGCAGCGGCGCCGCAGAGCCATCGGCACTGCGGCCGACAACGTGGGCGATCTTCGCGTGCGTGTCGCGGGGGCTCGAGAACATCGGATACGTCGACAGCGGAAAACCGTCGCGCCCATGCACGAGCGGCCACAGCAACAGCAGCACGAGCGCTGCCCCACCGACTGCCCATCTGCGCGTCTCGGCGTCCACCGTCCTCACCTGCGATACAGCGCGCCCTCGCGCACTCGGACGACCTTGCCGTACTTCGCGAGCTGCGATCGCTTCACCTTGCGCGGGTCGCCGACGACCATGATCGCGACCGGCCGTCCGGCCACGCGCTCACGCCAGAAGCGATCGATGTCGCCGTACTCGAGCTGCTCGTACGCGGGCACGAGCGACCGCCGCGGATCCTCCGCGTGCCCCTGTCGCCGCCACGATCGCACGGTGTCCTGCAGATCGCGGAACGACGGGCTCGCGGTCTCTTGGCTGCGCACCAGCGCGAGCCGCACGAGATCGAGTCGCTCCGGTCGCGCCGGCATCTCGCGGATGAGCCCGAGCATCACGTCGAGCGCCTCGAACGTCTTGTCGGCCTGACACCCGACATACCCGAGCAGGTGACCGCGCTGCGCCAGCTCCTCGTCGCGCAGATATCTCGCGCTCGCCGAGTACGCGAGCGCTCGGAACTCGCGGATCTCCTGGAACACGAGGCCGGCCATGCTGCCGCCGAAGTACTCCGCGAACGCATCGGCCGCAGGTTGATCGACTGCGGCGGTCGCCTCGCCCTGGACCGCGAACCACAGCTGAGTCTGCACCGCGTCGCGGCGCGGCACGAAGTACACCACGGTCTCGCTCGGCAGCTGTCGCGGATAGACGACCGGTGGCACCGCAGCGGCAACCTGCGTCGGCACCGCGAGGTGCCGCTGCACCGCCGCCGCGACCTGCTCGGGATCCGTGCGCCCGACCCAGCCGATTTCGAGCGAGTGCTGTTGCACCTGCTGCCACGCGCGTCCGAGCTCGCGCACGCTCGTCGCACGCGCGGCCGTCGGACCGGTCGCGCGGCGGTAGCTCGAGTTTGCGCCGTAGAGCACGTGCTCCTTCAGCGCGCGTCCGACGTTCAGCGCGTCCTTGCGCTCGATCCTGCGGTAGCCCCACACCTCGCGTCGAACCTGACGCAGCGGCTTGCGCGTGAGCTTCGGCGCGCTCATCAGCTCGCCGAGCAGCTCGAGCGCGGCGTCCATGTGCTGTTCGGGCCCTTGCAACGTGACGACGAAGCGATCGAGCTCCGCGGTCGCCGAGAGCGTCGTGCTCGTCCGTGCGAGCGCATCGAAGAAGCGCTTGCCCTCGTGCGTCGTCGTACCGACCCGCCCGAGATAGTGCGCGAGCAGATCGAGCTCGCGGATCCGATCGGTGCCGACACCGAACCGCAGCTCGAGCGTGTAGATGTCGTTGAACGGGTTCGTGCTCGCGACCATCTCGACGCCCGGCGCGACCTCGACCTGTCGGAGGTCCTTCGCGGGATCCACCCACGCGATCTTCGCGGGCCGACCGGAATTCCCCTGCACGCGCGCGAAGAATTTCGAGTGTGCGCCGGGCCGGGCTTTGACCGGTGGGGTCTTCGGCTTGTCGAGTCGCTGCTTGCGGACGACGCCCATGCGCGAGCGGACGCGCAGGTATCGATCGTCGAACAGATCGCTGGCGACCCGCATCACCTCGGCCTTGTCGAGCTTGCGCAGACGCTCGAGGTAATCGAGCCGGCCCTGCCACCCACCATGCGCGACGAAGGCGTGGCCGATCGCGAGCGCGCGCTGGTGGTTGTCCTCCCACGCGAGCGACTCCTCGACGAGCAAGCCTGTGCGCAGCGCGTCGAGCGTCGCTTCGTCGAAGTCACCCTCGGCGATGCGGCGGAACTGCTTGCGGACGAGCTTCTCCGCGCCACGGAACGACTGCGTGATCAGCCGCGGCACGTACGCGACCACATCGACGTTGTGATCGGCGAAGTCGGCCGGCACGTGCATCGCGAGCAGCATCTTGCCGTCGTCGGACAGCCGATCGATGAAGCCCGAGCGCTGGTCGTTGGTCAGCAGCCCGCGCGCGATCTTCAGCGCCGCGTAGTCGGGATGCGACTCCGGCACCGTGCGGAACGCGACCGCGCCGACGCGGATGGGCGACAGGCGCACGCCGAGCCGCTCGCCGACGTCGAACGGCTCCACCTTGCCCGGCGTCGGCGGCGGGGCCGTGCCGGCCGGCCACTCGCCGAACTCGGCCTCGATGCGCGGCAACACATCGGCGGTGTCGAAGTCGCCCGACAGCACCAGCGCCATATTGCCCGGCACGTAGTACGTCTCGAAGTAGCGCTTCATCGCGACCAGCGACGGGCGCTTGAGGTGCTCGACCTCGCCGAGGATGTCGTTCTTACCGTACGGATGCTCCGGGAACGCACCGCGCATGAACCGACGGAACAGCTCGTAGCCGGTCGTGTCGATCGCGATGTTCTTCTCCTCGTAGACGGCCTCGAGCTCCGTCGGGAACAGCCGAAACACCGGATTGCGAAAACGATGGGCGTAGAGCACGAGCCACGTGTCGATCTGCGACGCCGGGAACGTGTTGTGATAGACGGTCTCGTCGTACGTGGTGAACGCGTTGACGCCGGTGCCACCGATCTGTTCGAGGAGTTGGTCGAGCTCGTTCGGCACGGTGTACGCGTAGGTCTTCGCGACGGTCGCGGAGATCTGCTTCGCGATGCTCTTGCGCGCGTCGCCGTTGGCCGTGCGAAGCTGCTCGTACAGGCGCTCGAGCTCCGCCTGCAGCGGGGCCTCGGCGGCCCAGTCGGTCGTGCCGAGCGACGTCGTGCCCTTGAACAACATGTGCTCGAGGTAGTGCGCCATGCCAGTGTTGTCGGCGGGATCGTTCTTGCCTCCGGTGCGCACGACGACCGCACCGAAGATCTCGGGGCGTTCGTGGTTCTCCGACAGCAGCACGGTGAAGCCGTTGTCGAGCACCTTCGTCGTGACTGCCCGGGGATCGTCGGCAGGTGCGGTGACGGCAACCTCGCTGGGCCAGGGCGTCGCATCGGGCGCAGCGGCGGCACGCGACGGCTCGGCGATCGACGCGAGCACCGTGAGAAGGATCGTCGTGAGCACTAGTGCCCCGCCATTCCGAGCACGCGGCCACCGTGGCCCAACGCCGCCATCGCGTGCTGCACGTAGTCGATGCGAATGTGTGGCGAGCCCATGTGCTCGGAGAAACCGCCGGCGACCGGGTGCGGCGCCGAGGTGGCGAACGTGTTGATCTCGTCCCACTGGTGGTGCAACAAAAATCCGAGCGCGCGCCGCAGCGCCGCTTCTTCCTCGGGCCACGCAAGGCCGCGGGCCTGCGCGATCGCGAGCGCCGCGGACATCGCCTCGCCGAAGCCGGCCGAGCCGGTGTTGTGCGGCACGAGCACGTTGCCGAAGCCGTAGCCGCCGACCAGATCGTCCACCACGAGGTCGTGCTCGTCGAGGATGAGACGGGCCTTGTAGTGCACGTAGTCGAGACAGAACTGCTCGTAGCCGTCGTGGCGATGGTGGCCGAGCGACGCACGCGCCGCGAGGCAGTGCCAGTTCTCCTCCATGTAGAAGAAGTCGCGGGCGAACCCGGACCAGTAGTCGGTCGCGGTGTACGTCATCGCCGTGTCGACCGCCTGGCGCACCGTGTCTCGCTCGACGAACGCGACGTCGGCAGCTTGCGCCGCTTCGAGCAGCGACAACGCGAACACCGCCTGCCCGACCGCGTATAGAGGATCGGGCCCCGGCTCAGGCGCCCCGGTGACGAGGTCGAACCGCGGATGGAAGCCACCGTCGGGTCGCTGCATCGCGAGCAGGAAGCGCGTCATCGCGTCGATGTCGGCGTCGAAGCGCGGCCCGACGAGATCGCGACACGACAGCAGTGCGATCGTGGCGAGCGCGGTATCACCGAGGCCGATCTTCTTCACGTCCTTCTCGGCCGGATAGAACAGCATCGCGATGTCGCCGTGGCGGCGCTGCGTCGACACCAGCATCTGCAGTGCAGCGGTCGCGACCTCGCGTGCGCGGTCGCGATCCTCGGCGAGCTCGCACACCACGAGCGTCGTGCCGGCCTGTCGCGCGAGCGAAAAGCCGGCGTACGAGATCTTGCCGATGAACGGATCGAGCCGGTACTCGAAGCGACCGTCCTCGCCCTGGGCCGACAAGATGTAGCGCTCGGCCGCGACCTTGCCGGCGTGCAGGTTCTCCGCGTCGAGCACCGGCCCCGCCTCGCGCAGCCGATGCAGCGCGTGCAGCTCGCCGTGCGCGTCGGCGACGAAGCTCGCCGTCTCGATCCGCACCAGGCCCTCGACGCCCGGTGTCGGCTCGTTGCCCATCGCGTGGCGGAGCTGGCGGGGATCGAAGCCGAAGCGCAGCTCCGGAATCACGGGTAGCGGCTTGCTGGTGTTGAACGCATCGAGCGCGAGGAGCTGCCACGGCGCGAGACACCGATCGCCCTCGCAGACCCCGTCGATGCCCGGGCGCAGCAGCATGCCGTCGACGACGGGTGCGACGTGCTCGAGCGGATCGGTGGCGGTGATCACGTCGAGCGCGATCGGCCCCGGCGCCGCCTTGCCCTCGAGTCGCTCGGCGAGCATCGCCTGCACCTTCGCGAGCGTGTCGCCTTGCAGGCACACGTGCACGACCGACGCGTCGCCATCGGGCGCGTGCAGCCACGTCGCGATGAGCGACACCGGCACCTCGGCCGGCGGCTTCTTGCACCGCGCGGCGGCGGTCGTCATCAGCGAGCGCGCAGTCGCGGGCGCATCACCGCGCGTGCTCGGCATCGCGGCGGTGAGACTGGCGAGCAGCTTGCCGTGATCACTCACCTCGGTCGACGTCGCGGTGCTGTCGGCGCGGGCGCGCGCATGCATCGAGCCGACGAGGACACCGACGACGACGACCGCGGTACCCGACGCGACACGACGCCGCCCCGGCAGACCGCCGGTCACTGCGAGGCCCCACGCGCCGAGCGGCACGGTGACGAACGCCGCGATGCACCACACGAGCCCGAGCGCGACCGCGACACCGCGGCCGAGCCCGCCGTACAGCGCCGCGATCGTGCTCGCCGAGGTGACGAGATTCCACGTCAGCCAGCCGAGATACACGAACGCGACCAGCGACTGGACGCGCCACGCCATCGCTCGCGCACCGCTACCAATCCAAGCGAGCAGCGCCGTGATGCCGTGCGTGACGCCGACGATCGTGGTGAGCGTCGCGAACAGCGTCCACGACGGCCACGGCAGCACCGTCGCCGCCCAACCACACAGCGTCGCGACAAACGTACAAAGGACGGCGAGCGTCCACCGGGGCAAGGTCGTGGGCGGCATCTCAGGCGAGGGCGCGGGTCAACTGCATGCGCCAGTCGACGCCGACGATCTCACCGACACCAAGGGCCGTCCACACGTTTTCGCCATGCAGCGGCTCGCTCGATACGACGAGGTGTTTCACGTAGCCGTCGTCGGTGGGCCGCTCGCACTCGGGGCCGAAGCTCGAGCAGCTGTCGCGATCCGGACAACGCTGCTTGTACGTCGTAAAGTGCAGGGCTTTGCCACCCTGATGCGCGACCATCGTCGTGCCGTTGGTGATCACGAACGTGAGGTACGTCGAGTCGGGCGGGCCATCGTCGCTCTCGCACAGTGGACCCGTGAGCTCGACGATCTCCGCGACCGTCTCGCGGATCGCGGCGACCACGTCGGCGAGCGGATAGCCCGGGCGCGCGAGGTCGCAGCGCCTCGCCATGTTGCCGAGCAACAAGTAGAAGAGCACCTCGCTGTCGGTGTCACCAAGGATGAAACGGCGCAGCACCTTCGGGATCCGATCGGCGAGCTGCCCCTTGATCTCCGCGAAGCGAGCGATGTTGCCGTTGTGCACGAACACCCACGGTCCGTACTGGAACGGATGCGTGTTGATGATCGACAGTCCGCCTTGGGTCGCCTTGCGCAGGTGCGCGAGCACGGTCTCCGACGTGACGATGCCGGAGACGCGGCGGAACAGATTGTCGTCGAGCGCCGTCGCGACGCTCTTGATCACGTGCGGCGCACCACAGTTGTAGTACGCGACGCCCCAGCCATCGGGATGGCGACCGCTCTGCGCCATCAGGGCGTTGTCGGCACTGACCAACGAACGATGGACCTGACTCTGGATGACCGAGCGGAACCCGAAGATTCGACACATGGTACGGCGCCGACTCGAACGCCCTCGAGAGGCTAGCAGGCAGCTGCGCGGGCTCCAACTTTGCCGTTCGCGGCGCCGTGCGGCAAAGTAGCGCTCACCCCTCGAGACCAGCTCGACGGGGCACATACCATGGGACGCGCGAGATCGATCTGCTTGGCCCTGTCGGTCGCTGCATGCAACGGCGGCGGCGACTCCGACGACGACACCACCGGCACGACGACCGCGCCGACCACCAGCGCGGCCACCACCGTGACGACGACGACCACGACGGTCGACCCCGACACGGGGAGCACGACCGACACCGCGTGCCCCTCGCCCGTCGTTGGCTGCCCGTGCGGGCCGGGTGGGACCTGCGATGTCGGCGAGTGCACAGGTGGCATGTGCGTGTCGATCCCGACGACGTCGGCGACCGAGACCTCCAGCGACAGCTCGACCGACGAGACGGTCGGACCGACGATGTGTGGCGACGGTAACGCGCAGCCCGGCGAGCTGTGCTTCGGTCCGCCGACCGTCCTGATGATGGGCGCGGCGCCGAGCGACGTCGCGCTCGGCAACTTCGACGGCGATCCGGCGCTCGATCTCGTCACCGCGAATCGCGACGACGATCAGATCGCGCTGCGGCTCGGCAACGGCGCCGGCTCGTTCGGCGTGCGCACGGCAGCAGGCGTCGGCGCGGCGCCGGTCGGGTTGACGGTCGGCGACTTCGACGGCGACGGTCACAACGACGTCGTCACGGTCGGCTCGGGCGCGAGCACGATCTCGTGGCTGCGCGGCGCGAGCAACGGCGGGTTCACGGCCGCCGGCGACTTCGCGACCGGCATGACGCCGCTCGCCATCACGAGCACCGACTTCGCCGCGAACGGCCGCGCGGATGTCGTCGTCGCGAACAGCGTCGACAACACGATCGGTGTGCTGCTCGCGACCGACGTACCGTTCGCCGCGATGGTGCCCGCTGCCGTCGGGGTGACACCTCGATCGGTCGCGCTCGCCGACGTCACCGACGACGGCGATCTCGATCTGCTCGTCGCGAACTCCGGCGCGGATTCCATCGGCCTGTTGCTCGGCAACGGCAACGGCCAGTTCGGGGCGGCGGTCGCGTTCCCGGTCGGCGACGAGCCACGCGCAGTCGTCGGCGGCGACGTGAACGGCGACAACCTCGGCGATGCGATCACGTGCGAGGGATCGGGAACGCTCACGCGACTGCTCGGCAACGGTCTCGGCAGCCTCGGCGCCGCCCTGCCCTTCGGCAACGCATCGGCGCCGAGCGACGTCGTGCTCGTGGATCTCGACATCGATGGCGATCTCGATCTGGTCGTCGCGAGCACCGGCGACAACACGCTGCGCCTGGTGCTCAACGACGGCGACGGTGGCTTCGACGAGGCGCTGCAGATCGTCACGGGGGCGAGCCCGGTCGCGATCGCGGTCGGCGACGTCGACGGCGATGGCCTCGTCGATCTGGTGTCGGCGGATCAGGGCGGCGCGACCGTCACGGTCGTGCTGTCGGACGCGTGAGCCGGGCTCACGGATCGCGCTCGCGGACATCCGCGGGATCGACGTCGATCACCCCGCCCGCCGGCGCAGGGCGATCGTCGGCGACCACTCGCCGCATCGCGCCGAGGCCCTGCGCCCGCACGCGCTCGGCGAACGCGACGCTGAAGCGACTGCTCAGCATGTGGCGCACAGGTGGCAGCAGCAGCAGCAGTCCCGCGACATCCGAGATCACACCGGGCAGCGCGAGCAGTACGCCCGCGATCACGATCATCGCGCTCGTCGCGAGCTGCGGACCGGGCACCTGACCGGTCATCGTCGCCTGCTGCCACGCTGCCATCGCGCGTCGGCCCTCGCGCCTCGCGATCCAGCCGCCGCCGATCGCACCGACGACGAGGATGCCGAACGTCGCGAGCCCACCGATGTGTCCGCCGATCACGACGAGCAACCAGATCTCCACAACGACGAGCGCGAGCAGGATGAGCGGCAGTTGGCGGAGCACGGGCGTACACGCAGCATAGCTCGCCCGTGCGCGCCGTCTGCCGCGACGTCCTGGTAGCCTGGGATCGTGCAGCCCTCGCCGTTCGTGACGATCCGTTGCCCATCGTGCGGTTCCGGCGAAGTGCGCGCGCTCGAGCACGGCCGCTTCGCCTGCGGGCACTGTCAGAGCAGCTTCCTCTATACCGGCGAGCGACCGTCGCGATCCGTCGTCGCGGTCGAGCGACCCTCGAGCTCCGGTGGAGCACTCGTCGCGGTCGTCGCGGTCGTGGCGGTCGTGATTCTCCGACTATCAGATGCTCCGCGGGTGTAGCTGTGCGAAGGGCATCGTGCAGCTGCTCGTGCTGTCGAACGGACGCAACACCACGATCTCCGATGCCGGCCTCACGACCACGCGCCACCTCGATTTTGCGGCCGTCGGTGCCGACAAGACGATGTGGCGCATGCCGATCTCGATGGGTGTCGGCTGCAAGGACGACACCCTGGTCGTCGCGGCGGGCACCAGCGCCAGCGCGTGGTCGCTGTCGAAGCGCACACTGCTGTGGTCACACGTGCTCGAGGCACCGTTCGGCAAGTACGGCGCCGGCGACGGGGCGAGCATGGGCATCGACTGCAACACGCTACGCCCGGGCAAGGACGCGGTGGCCGTGCACGCAGGCAAACGAACGGTGAAGCTCGCGCTCGCCGACGGAGCGGTGAGGTAGAACCGACCGGCGAGCCCGAGGCTGCGAGCGTCGAAGAGCAGACATCGGGCGTAGATCGAGGCACTGCCCGGAACCCGTGTGCGCCTTCGCAGCCAGCACCCATCTGAGCGCCGACGTGATGCCGACCTGCTGCCCGACGTCGGCCTGCTGCCCGACGGCTTCGTGGCCGGCGTCATCGGGCACGAGTTCTACCTTCACATCGAGCCGGACGACGGTGGTGCGAAGGCGTCGAAGCGTCGAAGCGTCGAAGCGTCGAAGCGTCGAAGCGTCGAAGCGTCGAAGCGTCGAAGCGTCGAAGCGTCAACGGTGGGGAGGCGCGCGAGCGCCGAGAACTCCGCCGTCTATCCGCTTCGCTAGAACCGACCGGCGAGCCCGATGCTGCGGCCGTCGAAGAACATCGCGACGTCCCGCGATTTCTTGCGCTTCGCGAGCACGCCGTAGCGCACCACGCCGGCAACGACGAGCACACCACCGGTCACGAGCATCGCGATGCCGCCCGCGTTGAACTTCGCGGCCTTGTCGCGCATCAGCAGATAGGTGTCGTTGTCGTCCGCGTTCGCGGTCGCCTTCGCCTGCTTGCGGGCGACGCCGAGCAACGCCGCACCGACGACGATCGCGACGCCACCGACACCGACGAGCACGCCACCGGCGACGTCCTTGCCCACCGGCTTGTCGTCCTTCGGTGGTGTGTCCGTGGTCGGATCGACGCGGGGCGGCGGCGGATCGGGATCCAGCTCGGGCTCCGGCTCGATCTCCGGCTCGATCGCCGGCTCGGCCGCCGCGATCGTTTCCTTGCAGCGGTCGATGTTCTGATTCGCCGCATCGACCATCTTCTGGCTCGGGCCGGTGTCGATGAACTTCTCGTACAGATCGATCGCGCTCTCGCAGCGACCGAGGTTGCGCTCGGCCTGCGCCCACGGGTACAGCAGCTCGGGCTCTGGCTCGAGCATGTACGCCTTCTCGAGTTGCGCGCTCGCGGTCGCGTAGTCCTTGTCAGCGAACGCCTGCTGCGCGGCGTCGAATGCGGCCTGCGCGTCGAGATCACGCAAGAGCGGCTCGGGCCCGAGGGCGAGCGACAACGCGAGGATGACGGCGACGGCCATGGCAGCTAGTTCGGCATGAACGAGTCGAGATCGGCCTTCGCGCCGCCGTTCGCCTTCGCGTCGCCGTCCTTCTTCGGAGCGACCTTCTTCTTCGGCCGACGAGCGTCGTTGTCGTCGACGATCACGAGATCCTCGGGCGGCGCATCCGCGGCCGGCTCTGGGGCCGCATCGGCGGGCGCCTCGACGTCCGCGGGCGGATCCGCGGGCGGATCATCCGCAGGCGCCGCGACCTCGGCTGCCGGTGTCGGCGGCGGCGCTGCGACCAGCGGCGCTGCGACCGGCGCGGGCGCAGGTGGTGCAACGACACCCGCGGCCACGGGCGCAGCAGGTGTCGATGCCGGCGCAGACAGGGTCGTGCCGATCGCCGCGGGTGCATTCGGGTCGCCCGTCCGTCCGACACCGAACATCCACGCTGCACCGACACCGACCGCCGCAACACCCGCGACCGCGCCGAGCCCGATCGCGATGCCGCGCAGCGTACCGCCCGATCGCGGCATCGTGCCGAACTGGGCCCCGGTTCGGGACGGCGAGCGACTCGACGTCATCGACGGATGCGACGCCGGCGTGACGTCGGGTGGCATGCACATCGCGGGCGCCGATCCCTGGCGGAGGCCGCTGTGCTCACCGGTCGAAGCGCCGGACGACGAGGCGTTCGCGGTGCCGAGCAGCGCACCGAACGGGAACGGCCGCGGCTCGAACAGCCCGTGCATGAACTCGCCGAGCGCAGACTGACTGACCCGCAGACGCCGCTCGCGAGCGAAGCGCTCGAGCTCGATCGCGAGCTCGCCACCGCTCGCATGGCGACGGTCGCGATCCGTCGACAGCGCCTTCATGATGATGCGCTCGAGATCCTTCGGGAAGTTCTGCCGCTTCGTCGTCGGCAGCGGGATGTCGCCGTTGACGATCCGGTTCATCACGCCGAATTCGTTGTCGCCCTCGAACAGCCGCACGCCGGTCGTGCACTCGTAGAGCACGATGCCGAGCGCATACACGTCGCTACGCCGATCGAGCGCCTGCGCCTTGCACTGCTCGGGCGACATGTACGGGACCTTGCCCTTGCGGATCCCCGCGCGCGTGACGTCGGTGCGCGACGTGACCTTCGCGATGCCGAAGTCGGCGACCTTCACACAGCCGTCGTACGTCACCATCACGTTCGTCGGTGAGACGTCGCGATGGACGATCTGCAGCGGCATGCCGTCGAAGCCGACGCGATCGTGCGCGTAGTGCAGGCCGCTCGCGGCCCCGATCGCGACCGCGATCGCGAGCTCGACAGGCAGCGTGTCGCCCTTGCGCCGCACCGCGCGGAGGATCGTCTGCAGGTTTTCTCCGTAGACGTACTCCATGGTGAAGTAGTAGTCGACGCCCTCGCGACCGATGTCGAACACCTGCACGACGTTGCTGTGATCGAGGATCGCGGCGAGTCGCGCCTCGGCGAGGAACATGCGGACGAATTCCGGATCGGCCGACAGATGCGGCAAGATCCGCTTGAGCACGACGAGCTTCTGGAATCCCTCGAGCCCCGCGGCGCGAGCGAGATGCACCTCGGCCATGCCACCTGAGCCGAGTCGCCGGAGCAGCTCGTAACGGCCCAAGCGATCTGCTGGGCCCGGGACAACCGCGAGTTCGACCATCGGCTCGGCCCAATCGTATCTGGATCTGTTAGTGTCTGCCCGTAGGATGCGCAGCCTCGACCTGCGGCGACTGCTCGTGATCGCGCTTGTGGCAGCCATCTCAGGCGGTTGCCTGAAGTTCTCGACGTTCTCGTGCGAGGAGCCCGAGGACTGCGACGCGCAGGACCTCGGCGTCTGCGCCGCGGGCGGCCACTGTGCGTATCCCGACCTCTCGTGCCCGACCGGCTTGCGCTACGACGAGCACGCCGACGCGGACTTCGCGGGCATGTGCTTGGGCGACGGCGGGACGACGAGCTCCACGACCATCGATCCGTCGACATCGCCGACCGGCCTCGACACCACGGCGACCACGACGGCCACCACCACCACGGTCGACCCGAGCGATCCGACCGGCGACACGTCGAGCAGCGAGTCGGGCACAGACACCGGCACGATGTGCGGTACCGCAGGCGACGCGTGCTGCGCCGACGGGCCCGAGTGCGGCGACGGTCTCACGTGTCTCGGCGACGTGTGCGGCTGCATCGCGCAGATCGACGCGGGAGATCGCCACACGTGCGCCGTGCTCGTGAGCGGCGGAGTCCTGTGCTGGGGCGCGAACGATCTCGGTCAGCTCGGCGACTCGCGCAATCCGTTCGAGGCGACGCCGTTGCCCGCGCTGACCGTGCTGCCGAACGATCCGATCCGCGAGGTGACCGCGATCGATCACACGTGCGTGCGCTCCGAGATGGGCAACGTGCGGTGCTTCGGCAACAACGACGCCGGCCAGGTCGATCCGACGATGGTGATTCCGATCGCGTCGGTGACGATCGCGTCGTGGGTGCCATCGGCTGATCACGCGTCGACCGGCATCTCGCACACGTGCGCCGCGGATGGCGTGTCGATGCTGTGCTGGGGCGGCAACGGGCAGAACCAGCTCACCGGTGTGGATCCCGGCCCCGGGCCCATCACGTTCGGTACCGGGCCGGTGTCGGCGCTCGAGGTGCGCGGCAACTTCGGCTGCATCATCCAGAGCGGCACGCTGTCGTGCTGGGGGCAGAACAACCAGGGCCAGCTCGCGACCGATCCCACGCTGACGCCGAATCTCACGACACCGACGACGATGCCGGTCGCCGACGTCGTCGGCGTCGCGCTCGGTCGTCAGCACACGTGCTCGCTCACGAACGCCGGCGCGATCCAGTGCTGGGGTCGCAACGATGCCGGTCAGCTCGGCGATGGCACCGGCACGCAGCAGCTCGCACCGGTCGCCGTCACGTTCCCGATCGAGGCCGGCACGCCGGTCGACATCGAGGCCGGCGATCAACACACGTGTGTGATCGACGACGCGCGCGCGCTGTGGTGTTGGGGCAGCAACGCGAACGGTCAGCTCATGCTCGAGCCGGACGGCATGGGCTTCGACGGCTACACGCTCGTACCGGTGGCGGTCGAGGTCGGCGCCGGCGTGCTCGCGGTGACGGGCGGTGTGACCCACACGTGCGTCCTCACCGACGCCGGCGACGTGCGCTGCTGGGGCACCAACACGGCCGGGCAGATCGGCAACGGCACGACGAACTACGCGTTCGAGCCGCAGATCGCCGACATCGATTGCGGGTAAATCGGCGTGGTGTAAGGACCGAGGGTGCGTGCAGCGTTCGAGCGTCGACCGAGGCACTCGCCCATGCGAAACACACTGCGGACGCTCGGAATGCTCGCGTTGGCCCTCGGCACGTCGTCGGTCGGGTGCGCGAAGGCAAAGCACGCGCCGTCGAGCGGCGGCTTCACGACCCCGGCGACCGAGGCGGACTCGTCGCAGCTCGCGACGCGCGGTGACTTCGGCGGCCACCGCGGTCGCCACGTCGAGCTCGAGGAGGCGCCGACCACCGCATCACCCGCGCGGGACTTCGACGACGGCATCGCCGCGCGCCCCAGCAAGCCCGGGCTCGGCACGAGCTTCGGCGAGCAGCGCTTCAGCTCCGTCGTCGACCAGCCCTTTCGCCGCGCGAGCAACGTACCCGATGTGGAGCTCGCGCTCTTCTACAACGATCTGGACGGCGTACGTCATGCAGCGGGTCATCTCGCCGGCAACCACGCGCGCGGAGATCTCGAGTCGCGCGTCACGAGTCACGACGGCCTCGTCGCGATGTCGCTCGTCGACGACGGCGGACGCAGCTTCGCAGCGGCGCAGGTCGACGGCCGGCGCTACGCGATCGGCAACGACGGCGAGGCGTATCGCATCGGCGTCGAGAACCACGGCAACACTCGGCTCGAGGTGGTCGCATCCGTCGACGGGCTCGACGTGATCGACGGCGACGATGCCGGATTCCACAAGCGCGGCTACATCGTCGAGCCGTTCACGAGCGTGATGATCGAGGGCTGGCGCACGTCGGGCGACACGGTCGCCGCGTTCCGCTTCTCCGGCATCGCCGACAGCTATGCGGATCGCACCGGTCGCCCGCGCAACGTCGGCGTGATCGGTGCCGCGTTCTTCCGCGAGCAAGGCGAGGTGCAGTTCCACGACATCCACCGCCGTCACGACTCGGATCCCTTCCCGGGTCGCTTCGCCCCGCCGCCGCCACCGCGCCGTTGGCGCTGAAGACTGAAAGAAGCCTCCCCCCCGACAAGCAAGAGGAGCGAAGCGATGGAAAGGGGGAGGCTCCGCGACGGCTTCGCCGGCGCAGGAGTGGGAAGCGGGCCGCTTCCCCTGAAAAAGAATTAGCATGCGCGCCACGTGTCGACGTCGGAAGCCATCACCCGCGGAGTCGAAGTGCGCGTCGAGTCGCGCTACGTCCCCGAGCAGTCGAACCCCGAGCGCGGTGGTTGGTTGTTCGCGTACACGGTCCGCATCGCGAACAAGGGTGGTCAGACGGTGCAGCTCATCAGCCGCCACTGGATCATCACCGACGCGAACGGCGAGACCGAAGAGGTGCGCGGCCCCGGAGTGATCGGTGCGCAGCCTGTCCTCGAGCCCGGCGAGTCGTTCGAGTACACGTCGGCGTGCCCGCTCGGCACCGCGTTCGGCACGATGCACGGCACGTATCAGATGGTGACGGACGGCGGCGAGCGGTTCGACGCGGAGATCGCCGCGTTCTCGCTCAGCACACCGTTCGGGCTGAACTAGCGGCGACGTCGCAGGACGACGACCAGCGCGAGCCACCATACCAACGGCGTGCCGCGACCACCGACACTGCATCCGCCGCTTGGGCGATCGCCGAAGTACGGCGGCAACGCATCGCCTTGGTCCGCCTCGGGGTCCGCGCTCGGCTCGTCCTCGTCTTCGACCTCGCCACCATCGCTGCTCGACTCGCCCTGGGGCTCGTCCTCGATGCCCACCTCGATCGTGAGCGGCACCGACTCGCCGACGTTGCCCGCGTGGTCCCGCGCGACCGCAACGAGCTCGTAGCTGCCCTGCGGGAACACGACGGCGTCGAAGGTGAACGGCGCCGCATCGAGCACGATCGGCTGATCCGCACCGTCGATCCGCAGCCACACCTCGGCGACACCCGTGTATTCGTCGTTGACCTCGATCGCGATCGACACCTCGACCGAGCTCGCGTCGTCGGACAGATCCGCGCTCGGCGTGATCCAGTCGACCACCGGGGGTGCGTCGTCGCCCGCGCCGCACATCGGCGCCTCGACGACGTTGCTCGTCGCACAGCCGTTCGCCCACGTATTGCCGATCTCACCCGGCGCCGACGGGAAGCTCCCGCATCCAGATCCCGGCACGAACGCCTCGCCGTCGTGACACGGCGTCACGTCCAAGCCGGTCGTCTCGAGCCACTCGAGCTCGTTCCACACGAGCTCGTAGACGACACCGTAGCCGCACGGCGCCGGAAAATTGCCGGGATCGGGATGCGTCGTCGATGCCGCACCGAGCACGCGCCAACTCCCGTCCGGCAGCTCGAACATCACCGGCCCACCCGAGTCGCCGAAGCACGCGCTCGATCCACCACCGAACAGCACGAGATCGTTCGCGGCCTCGTCGATCGCCTCGACGGTCTGCGTCGTGTAGCGCTTGACGCCACCGCCGACGAGTCCCGTCGCCTCGCCGTTCTCGTCCCAGCTCGCACTGTTCGCACCGAAGCCGATGATCGTGACCTCGTCGCCGACGTCGAGCGCATCGATCTCGCAGCCGGTCGCGATCGGCACGATCGGCACGTCGGTCACCGGCTCGACGAGGCGGCAGTACGCGAGATCGATGCTCGACGCGGTATCGACGTAGCCGGGGAACGCTGCACAGCCCGCGGTCGCGACCGTGCGCGCCGGTGCGTCGGCCCGCTCACCGAATGCGACGTACGCCGCATCCGCAGCGGCGTGACAGTGCCCGGCATACAACACGAGCTCCGGGTGGACGAGCGTGCCGGTGCAGAACGAGAAATCGTCGGACGTCATCATCGAGACTGCCGACGGGAACTGGCACGTCTTCGCCTCGAAGCCATCGACGATCGGCTGCGGTGCGGGCAATGGCGACTCGACCGACTGCGCGAGCACGGACGACGGCACCAACGCGGCGATCGACATCGCCACGCAACGAAGCATTGCGTTCACATCGACTGGACGATGCCGCAGGCATCCACGTCGCATGCTGCGATCGCACGAATCCACCAGTGTCGATCGCAGCGCGCTCTACGACCGCGATCTCGGACGCGCGCCGATGACGCGACAGCGGCGACAAGTCCGATCCTGCAAGATGGCCGAGGGGGTGCTCGTGGCTCGGTAGAGTCTCGTCGCGCCGAATCGATTGCGGCGAATGACGATCGTTCGATCTGCGCCACAGCACGCGCAGCGACGCTTGCACGCGCGTCGATCGCCGCATAGCGTGGATGGTGGTGCGACACATTCTGCTGACCTTCACGTTCTTCGGATCCATGGCCGCTGCCCTCGCGCTCGAGGCGTGCAACGAAGGCGAGCTGAACTGCACGCAGCTCTGCGACGCGGGGCAGGAAGACGACTGCACGTCGATCACCGGCGACTGCGGCAATTTCTGCGAGGCCCTGACGAACGTCCAAGACGAGTCCGGCTGCGCCGACGAGCGCGAGGCGTATGCCGACTGTCTCAACGACGAAGGCGTGTGCAGCGACTCGTGCGGGGGTTCGGAGTCGGACCTGACGGGCTGCCTGACCGTGTACTGCGCGACGCGGCTCACAGAGCCCGACTGCATGACGCTGACCGAGTCCTTCAACTGATCGCCAGCCGGACGTATGTGCCGAGCTGATCACGCGCGTCGACGAGAGCTTCGGTCCGTCGCCGCTGATCATGCGGAACCCGCGCTAGACCCGCCTGATCGGAGCGACTTGCGCTTCCCCTGCGCGGTCACCTGGGGCACCGTGATCCACGCGCATGTCGAGCGTCGACCGCCGCCCTTGCTGGGCACTGGGCTGGCTCTTGGCTGCGGCCTCGCCCGGCTGCGCCGAGCTCAACCCGGACTTCCTCGGCGCGGCCCCGGGGACCACCTCGGGATCGGCGAGTGGATCGACGAATGGATCCACCGATCCAACGGCCACCTCCGACGCCTCGTCGGCGACTGGCACGTCCACCAGCGATGGCGGATGTCCCGACGCTGGCGATCTGCGCTGCGACGATGCGTGCGCCGATCCGGACGTGAACATCGAGCACTGCGGCGGCTGCAATCAGCCGTGCGCGATGACGCAGGTCTGCTTCGACGGCGAGTGCGTGCTCGACTGTCCGCCGGAGTCGCCCAACGCGTGCGGGCTCGTGTGCGCCGACCTGCAGCAGGATCCGATGTACTGCGGTTTGTGCACGGTCGCGTGCGAGGCCGCGCAGTTCTGCGTGGATGGTGGGTGCGTCTTCGAGTGTCCGATCGGACAGACGCCGTGCGGTCAGTTCTGCGTCGAGACGACCAGCGACGATGCGCACTGCGGCGGTTGCGATGCGCCCTGCGCCGCGATCGAGAACTGCATCGAAGGCATGTGCGCGCTCGGCTGCGCCGTGGGCGAGTCGGTCTGCGACGACGTTTGCACGGACCTGTCGCGCGACGAGCTGCACTGCGGCGACTGCGGCCAACCCTGCGGCGCGGACCAGATCTGCGAAGGCGGTGAGTGCTATACGGGGTGTCCGCCGCCGCTCACGGAGTGCGGCAACGACTGCGTCGATCTGCAGCAGGACCCCGACGACTGCGGCGACTGCAATCAACAGTGCTCCGCGACGCAGCAATGCGTCCTCGGCGAGTGCGAGTGTCCAGGCGGGACCGAGCTGTGCGGCAACGCGTGCGTCGACACTGCGACGAGCCCCCTGCACTGCGGCGGCTGCGGCTCGCCGTGCATGAACGACGAAATCTGCATCGACGGCGCGTGCGTGGAGGACTGCCCAGACGGCGACGAGATCGTCTGCAACAGCAGCTGCGTCGACGCGGACAAGAGCGACGCGCACTGCGGCGGCTGCCAGGCACCGTGCCCGCCGCAGTCGAACTGCCAACAAGGCCAGTGCGAGTGCGTCGGCAACATGACCTCGTGCAACGGCGAATGCGTCAACACCAATACCAACGAGGAGCACTGCGGCATGTGCGACTCGCCGTGCGCGACGATGTGCAGCAATGGCATGTGCGACTAGTTCGACGCCGTGGGGCGCCGCGACGCGTCGGCTGGCTGCGTGGTTGAGCGCGCTGTTCGTGCTGCTCGTCGCCGCGGGCGACGCCCACGCGACCGACGACGAGCAACGGGTTGCGATCGCCCCGATCGAGCTCGATGGCGCGTCCCCGGACTACCTCGTGCAAGACCTCGCGGCGCGCCTGCTCGCCGGGATCGGCGCGGCAGCGCACGCGGTCGAGGACCCGGCGACGTGTGGCGATCGTGACTGCTGGATCGCGTTCGCAGCACGCACGCAGGCGACCCACGTCGTCCGCACGACGCTCGCCGTGCGCGACCGTGACTACGACGTGCGAGCGGATCTGATCGACGGTCGCACCGGCGAGGTGATCGCGACCGTGACGCGAGCGTGCGACATCTGCGGCGCACAGGAGCTGGCGACGACGGTCGAGGATGTCGCCGACGCGCTGCGCCGCAAGCTCGCGTCGGAACGGCCCCGGCCGCCGATCCTCATCGTCACGACTGCTCCGACCGGCGCGCAGGTGACCGTGGACGACGCACCGGTCGGTTCCACGCCACTCGAGGTCGAGGTCGCCGTCGGCACCCACGACGTGCAGGTCGGCAAGCGCGGACACATCACACAGCGCCGCCGCATCGCGTTCGTCGACGGCGTGCGCGAGACCTGGGAGGTCGAGCTCGCGGTTGCACTGACCGAGCAACGCGGGCCCGTCGGTCGGCCGCTGCGCGTTGCGGGTTGGTCCGCGATCGGCGTCGGGCTCGCGGCGGTCGGCGTCGGTGTCGGCTTCGCGGTGCTCGACGAGGAACCGATTCGGTCGCGCTGCTCAGGGGCGAACGTCGACATCGAGGGCAACTGCAAGTACCGCTACGACACGCTCGCGGGCGGCGTCGTGAGTGCCGCGATCGGTGGGGCGCTCGTCGTGACCGGCATTGCGCTCGTCGTCGTCGATCGCCGACGCAATCGCGACCGGCGCGTCGCCCTCGCGCCGACGTGGCGTGGTGTTGCGCTGTGGGGTCGCTTTTGATCGCTACTTCAGCTTGCCATCGACCTTCGCGAGCCGATCGGCCGCCTTCGGATGCCCGATCTGCAGCGCCTTGTCGTAGGCAGCGCGCGCTTCCTCGTAGCGGAACATCTTGTACTCGGCGTCGCCGAGCCGGATCCGATACTCCGCATTGTTCGGGGCGATCCGCACCGCCCGCCGTGCATAGTTGACCGCACGCGAGTACTCGGCGCGATCGAAGTTCAGATCCGAGAGGCCGATGAGCGCCGCGTGGCTCCGCGCGTCGTGGGCGAGTGCCTGCTCGAACAGCCGCATCGCCTCGTCTTGTCGACCCTCGGCCTTCGCACGCTTCCCCGCACGCACGAG
>Ga0105048_10005860_pt1 | contig 19862 bp, 22 predicted proteins | sample MAT05_FD_78382 | JGI IMG/M metagenome (GOLD analysis project Ga0105048, IMG submission 78382) | Freshwater microbial communities from Lake Fryxell liftoff mats and glacier meltwater in Antarctica - MAT-05 | ecosystem: Environmental > Aquatic > Freshwater > Ice > Liftoff microbial mat | place...
AATCCTTGCGGCAACTCTGCGCGCACGAGCCGCGGTTGGCCGATCGCTCGGAGATCATGCCCGACATGTAGCACTGGCCGCTGTACGAAATGCACAGCGCCCCGTGCACGAACGTCTCGAGCCCCAGGTCCGGGACGGCGGCGCGGATCGCGCGGATGTCCTCGAGCGTGTTCTCGCGGGCCAGGACCACGCGTTCGACGCCGAGGCGACGCATGACCAGTGCGCCGCCGGCGTCGTGCACGGTCATCTGCGTCGAGCCGTGAATCTCCAGTGACGGATAGACGCGCCGGATCAACGCGACCACACCGAGATCCTGCACGATGGCGGCGTCGATGCCCCGGTCCACACACTCGCCCAGGTACGTCAGCGCATCCGCCAGCTCGTCGGGCTTCACCAGCACGTTGAACGTCAGGTAGACGCGCACTCCATGCTGGTGCGCCAGCCGGCAGGCGGCGCCGAGCTCGTCGAGGGTGAGCTGCGCGCCCTCGTCGCGCGCGTTGAAGCGCTCGGCGCCGAGGTACACGGCGTTGGCACCGTTCGCCACGGCGGCCCGGACGGCATCGAAGGAGCCGGCCGGGGCGAGGAGCTCAGGAACACTGGACGCGATGCGGGACATCCATGAAAGATAGTGCCGACGGGCCTCCTGCGGCGTGCCGTGCGCTCAGGTGCCGGTGCGCTGGCGGACGAACCGGAGAATCAGGGCGACCACCAGCGTGCCGATGCTGGCGAGCCGAAAGGCATCGTTCTCCGTCAGCACCCCGTAGCCGAACATCCCCGCACCGGCCAGCGTCAGCGCGATCTGCACCCGGATGATCGTCACGGTGACCGTGTGCGCCCGACGAAGCGACGGACGCCCGCCTTGAAGTCCTCGGTGGCGCGCGATTCGACGTTCGTCGCCACCCCGGCCGCGATCCCCTGCTCGAAATCCAGTTCATCGAGATGATAGAGCAAACGCTTGGTCAGGCCCAGCGCAGTCGGCGACGCCTTGACCAGAATCTCGAGCGTGCGTGCCACCTCGGCCGGGAAGCTGGCGGTCGGGATACAGCGGCTCACCAACCCGATCTCCGTTGCCTCCGCCGCCGAGATGATGCGACCGGTGAGCACCAGCTCGGCGGCACGCTTCTCGCCCGCGGCGCGGCGCAGCATCGTCATGACCATGGCCGGTACGAAGCCGATGCGCACCTCCGGGTAGCCGAACTGCGCCGAGTCCTCGGCCAGCACCACGTCGCAGGCCGTCGCGAGACCGGCACCGCCGGCGAACGCCCGACCGCGCACGATCGCCACGGAGGGTTTGGCGATGCCGCGCAACGTCGTGAAGACACGCCCGAGGGCGCGTGCGTCGTCGATGTGCGCGTCGAGGCCGTCCGTGAGCGACGCCTCGAGCGCCGTCAGGTCGGCGCCGGCGCAGAAGTCGTCGCCCTCCCCTTCGATGACGATGACGCGCACATCCGAGGCGGCCTCGAACTCGCGCAACGCGTCGACCAGCTCGACGGCCGTCTGCCGATCGAGGGCGTTCTTCTTCTCCGGGCGGGCGAGGGTGATCACACCCAGCCCCTCGGCTCGTACCGCGCGGATCCGCGTGCGGGTGGCCGGGGCGGCGAGTGGATCGCTGCTCATGACATGGTACCGGGCATGTCGTGCTGCACCGACAGCCCGAGCGTCGCTGCCTCTTCCCGAGTCACCGTCAGCATCAGGCGCAACATCGCGGTCGACACCACCTTGCCCTGCGCATCGGTCTTCATGGACAGCGTTCCACCACCATCCAGGGCGCCGTGCAGCAGGAAGTTGAGGGCGTCGAGGTTCGGCAATTCGAATCGTTGCACGCCGCCCGAGATCAGCGTACCGAAGTGCGCGCGCACCCGCTCGGCGGTGAGCTCACGCACCAGCAGTGGGTACCACTCGGGCCGCAGCGCGATGACACCGCAGTTGGCGGTATCACCCTTGTCGCCGGATCGAGTGTGCGCGATGTCGAGCAGGCGGACCTGCACCGTGGCGTTGCTCACGACATCACCTCCACCGTCGTGGTCACGACGCGCTTGTCGATCAATGCGGGCCAGTAGGCGATCACTTCCTCGACCTTGGGTCGCCCGCCGGCGAACCCCGTCACGCTGGGCGGACCGTTCAGGACCAGTGGCGCGATCTCGCGCGTGAATCGCTCCACGCTGGCGCGATCGTCGCCGCGGACGCCGATGCGGTACTGCACCTCCGGTGCGTCGTGCCCGTCGCCGGCAAGGTGGCCATGGGTGGCGTTGGCGCCGACGAACTCGGAGAGCACCTGATCGAACGTCAGCCCGAGGCGGTCGAGGCGTTCACGCATGATGCGATCGGCGAGCTGCGCCTTCTCCAGCGCATCGGGCCACGAGTAGACCAGCGAGCCGACCGCCTTGTAGCCGGCGCGGTAGGCGATGGAGACCTTCAGATACGGCGTCGCCGGACCACCGGTGATGCCGTGCACGCGCACGCGATTCTCTCCATCCGGGGCGACATGGATCGAGGTGAAGTCCGCGACGACGTCCGGGGTGATGTAGGCGTGCGGATCGCCCATTTCGTACACGAGCTGTTCGGTGACGCTCGGTACGCTGACGCGACCGCCGGTGCCTGGATGCTTCGTGACCACGAAGCTGCCGTCCGCCTCGACCTCGGCGATCGGGTAGCCGATGTTCGCCAGGTCGGGAATGGTGCGCCAGTCGTGGAGGCAGTTGCCGCCCGAGGATTGCGCACCGCACTCGAGGATGTGTCCGGCGACGATGCCCGCCGCGAGCTGGTCCCAGGCGTCGGCGGCCCAGCCGAACTCGAAGCGCAGCGGCGCCATGGTCAGCGCAGTGTCCGTGGAGCGACCCGTGACCACGATCTGTGCGCCACGCTGCAGCGCCTCGACGATGGGAGTCGAGCCGATGTAGGCGTTGGCCGAGAGGACACGGCTCCGCACCGTCGAGAGCGGCGCACCGGTGTCCATGTTCGTCAGCTCATGCCCCGCTGCGAGCAGCTCGTCGAGTCGCGGGAGCAGGTCGTCTCCGGTCACGACACCGACCGTCACGGCACCGGCGTGTCCCGCTTTCGCGATGGCGCGGAGCAGCGCCTCGGCGCATGCCACCGGGTTCACACCGCCGGCATTCGCGATCACGCGCACGCCCCGCTCGACGATCCCGGGCAGCACGCTCTCGATGGCGCCGATGAAATCGCGCGCATATCCCATCGTCGGGTCACGTTCCTTCTGCTTCTGCAGAATGGACATGGTGACTTCAGCGAGGTAATCGAGCATCAGGTAGTCGATCGGGCCGCCGTCCACCTGCTGGCGCGGCGCGTCGAGCGAGTCGCCCCAGAAGCCCTGGCCGCTGGCCACGCGAATGGTCCGAGTCATTGCATCTCCGGGCGTGCGGTGCTCATGTCATCTCCAGCGGTTGCGGTGGCAGCACGAAGGCGCCGAGGTGAGGGCCCGGGTTGCGACGCACGGCACGGAGTGCGAGTGCCAGCAGGGGACGGGTATCCTCGGGATAGACGATCGCGTCTGCAAACCCGCGTGCCGCGGCGTAGCGGGCGTCGAGCTGCTGCTCGTAGTCGTCGCGCATGGCGGCGATCGCCTGCTGCATCTCGGCCGACGGCTCGGCGCCAGCCTTCTTCAGGGTGTCGAGTACAGGTCCGTGCACTGCCGCGATCGCACTTTCTCCCTCCATCACGGCCATGCGGCCGGTCGGCCACGACAGGATCAGGTCGGGATCGAAGCCCTGCGCCGCCATCGCGTAGTAGCCGGCGCCAGAGGCGTGGTTCACCGTCAGGACGAGTTTCGGCACGCGCGCGGTGGCCATTGCCTCCACCCAGCGGGCCCCGGCGCGGATGATGCCTTCGTGCTCCGCCTCCGGACCCACCATGAAGCCGGAGACGTCCTGCACGAACAGCAGCGGAATCCCCTGGCGATCGCAGCGATCGATGAAGAACGCGACCTTCTCGGCGCTCTCGGCGTAGATGATCCCACCAAAGCGGGGCTTCTCCCCCGGCCGGCCCTTGATCAGGCCGCGCTGGTTGCTGATCACACCGACGGCGATGCCATCGATGCGCGCATCGGCGCAGATCACTTCCTTCGCGAGGCTCGCCTGGAACTCGACCATCGACCCGGCATCCACCACCGCATCCAGCACGTGATGCATGTCATACGACATGCGGTGATCGGTCGGCAGCACGTCGTAGAGCGAGTCCGGTGCACGCGACGGTTCGCGCGAGGCCACGTCGGCGTGCCTGGCCTCGTGGGTCGCGCCCGGCAATCGCAGGATCATGTCGCGGAGCAGGCGCAGACAGTGTGGATCATCGTCCGCCGTGTAGTGCGCCACGCCGCTGACCGCGGTGTGCGTCCCGGCACCACCGAGCGTTTCACCGTCGATCGTCTGTCCGGTGGCACCCTTGACCAGGTTCGGGCCGCCGAGCCCCATGAACGAGGTGCCCTTCACCATCACGATCACGTCGCTGAGCGCGGGCAGGTAGGCGCCGCCGGCGATGCACGGCCCCATCACGGCCGCGAGCTGCGGGATGCGGAGATACCGTCGCATCACGGAGTTGTAGTAGAAAATCCGCGCCGCGCCGTACTGACCCGGAAAGACACCACCCTGATACGGCAGATTCACGCCGGCGCTGTCGACCAGATACACGATGGGGATGCGACAGCGCATGGCCAGCTCCTGCGCGCGCAGGATCTTGCGGATGGTCTCGGGCCACCACGATCCCGCCTTGACCGTGGCGTCGTTGGCGACGATGACGACCTCGCGACCGTGCACCGTGCCGAGGCCCGTCACGACGCCGGCGGCGGGCGCCTGGCCGTCGTACTGATCGAAGGCGACGAGCAGGCCGAGCTCGAGGAACGGCGTCTCAGGGTCGCACAGCCCAGTGACGCGTTCGCGCGCCGTCAGCTTTCCGCGCGCGTGCTCCCTGGCTGCGCGTTCGGCCCCACCACCCACCCGGACCCGTGCCTCGACTTCCCGCACCGCCTCGCTGAGCTGTCGGAGGCGCGTGGTCACGTGGCCGTGGACTCCTTCGCCGCAAACCAGGTGCGGATGAAGTCCACCAGGTCGGCCGTGCTGGTCCCGGGCCCGAAGAGCTCGCCGACGCCCTGGACACGCAGGGCTGCCATGTCTTCCTTCGGGATGATGCCTCCGCCAGTGAGCAGGATGTCATCGCGACCCTGCTCGCGCAGCAGCGACAGCACGCGCGGAAAGAGCGTCATGTGGGCGCCGCTCAGGATCGAGAGGCCGACGACATCGACGTCCTCCTGCACCGCAGCCGTGGCGATCATCTCGGGCGTCTGGTGCAGTCCGGTATAAATCACTTCCATGCCGGCGTCGCGCAGGGCGGCGGCGACGACCTTGGCACCTCGGTCGTGGCCATCGAGCCCGGGCTTGGCGACAAGCACTCGGATGGGTCGGGTCATCACAAAAGGTCGAGGGTGCCTGAGCAAAAAAATGAAATCTAGCGGCGTGACCGCTTGCGGGGGAGCGACGGCTTGGTCGCCACCAGCAGCATCTCGGCAGAAGTACGCCGCACCGGGCGGTCCTCGAGCCCGTCGTAGACCGCCGTCACCTCGAGCCCGGCGTCGCGGCACAGTTCGGCCAGCCGCGTGGCGGTGTAGAGGCGGATGCGGTGCATGCGCTGCCCCGTGCCGGACGGACCGTGCCAGGCGGTCTGGATGGTGATCTCGCCGCTGAGCGGGTCGAAAAACCGATCATGACTGACGGCGGTGCCATCCTCCGTCTTCCAGCTGTCGCGACCCACCCACCTCGCGACCACACCATCGCGACTCCCGCCGTACCAGAGCAACCGCCCGCCGGGCGCAAGCACGCGCGCGAACTCGGCAATCACGCGGGCGTCGTCGCGGGCGTCGTCGAAGAAGCCGAAGGACGTGAACAGGTTCAGGACGGCATCGAACCGATCGGTCCAGTCGGCCGGCAATGCGCGCATGTCGCCCTGACGATACCGCAGCCGTCGGCCGGTGCCGCGCGCACGCGCGATGCGCAGCAGCGGCTTGGAGTAGTCCAGTCCCATGACTTTGAAACCCGCCTCGGCGAGCAGATGCGCATGCCGACCCTGACCGCAGGGGCAATCCAGAATGGCGGCGCCATCCGGCAACCCGAGCAGCTCGAGCAGCCGCGTCACCTCGGCACGATTGATCGTCTCGTGGAAGAGCGGCTCGAATTCGAGCAGGTACCGCTCGTCGAAGTACGAGGCCCACCACGGGTCGGCAGACGGAGGGCTGGACCGCGTTGCCGGCCTCAGAAGAACACCGGCTCCCGGTAGGCACCGAACACATCTTCGAGGGCCGCGCGGATTTCGTAGAGCGTACAGTAGCTCCGCGCGCAGTCGAGGATCACCGGCACCAGATTCTGTGTCCCGCGCGCCGCCGTGCGCAGCGCGTCGAGGTGGGCGGTCACTGCGCCGTCGTCGCGCGCGGCACGCATCGCTGCCATGCGTTCGCGCTGCTCCCGCTCCGCTTCCATGCCGACCTTGAGCAGCGGAATGCTGACGTCCTCGTCCTCGTGGGTGAAGGCGTTGACCCCCACCACCAGCCGACGACGCTGCTCGAGTTCCCACTGATGCCGCGACGCCGCCTCGGCGATCTTGCGCTGAAACCAGCCTTCCTCCAATCCCTTCACCACGCCGCCCTGCTCCTCGATCTGCGCGAACAACGACTCCGCCTCGCGCTCGAGCTGGTCGGTCAGCGCCTCGACGTAATACGAACCGCCGAGCGGGTCCATCACGTTGGGCACCCCGGTTTCGTACGCGAGAATCTGTTGCGTGCGCAGCGCCACCTGGACCGCCGCCTCGGTCGGCAGCGCCAGCGTTTCGTCCATCGAGTTGGTGTGCAGCGACTGCGTGCCGCCGAGCACCGCCGCGAGCGCCTGATAGGCGACCCGCGCGACATTGTTCATCGGCTGCTGCGCGGTGAGCGTGACCCCGGCCGTCTGCGAGTGGAAGCGCAGCATCCACGACTTCGGGTCGCGGGCGCCGTACTTCTCGCGGAGCACGCGGGCCCAGATTCGCCGCGCCGCGCGCAGCTTGGCGATCTCCTCGAAGAAGTCGTTGTGGATGTCGAAGAAGAACGACAGCCTCGGAGCGAAGGCGTCGACGGCGAGCCCACGGGCGATACCGCGCTCCACGTACGTGAAGCCGTCAGCCAGCGTGAACGCGAGCTCTTGCGCCGCCGTGGAGCCCGCCTCTCGGATGTGGTATCCCGAGATCGAGATCGTGTTGAACAGCGGCGCGTGTTCGGCGCTCCACTCGAAGCCGTCCACGATGAGGCGCAGCGCCGGCTCGATCGGGAAGCACCAGGCGTGCTGCGCCATGTACTCCTTCAGGATGTCGTTCTGCACCGTGCCGCGGATCTGCGATGCCGCGACGCCCTGCTTCTCGGCCGCAGCGATGTAGAAGCAATAGAGAATCAGCGCGGGGCCATTGATCGTCATCGACGTCGACACCTGATCGAGCGGGATGCCGTCGAAGAGGGTCTCCATGTCGGCCAGCGACGAGATCGACACACCGGTCTTGCCCACCTCGCCTTCGGAGCGCGGGTGATCGGCGTCGTAGCCCATCAGCGTCGGGAAGTCGAACGCGACCGAGAGGCCGGTCTGCCCCTGGGACAGCAGGAACTTGAAGCGCTCGTTGGTATCGCGCGCGGAACCGAAGCCGGCGAACTGGCGCATCGTCCAGAGCTTGCCGCGGTAGCCGGTGGGATGGATGCCGCGCGTGTAGGGCCAGACCCCGGGCATTTCCGTGGCCGTGTCGGGATCGGGACCGTCGAGGGGTGTGTAGAGCGGCTCGACCACGGTCGCGCTGTTCAGGTAGTCCACGTCGCGCACCGCGCCCGCGGCGTACCGCGCGCGCCACGCCGCCACCTCTGCCCGCAGGTGCTCGAGTTCCGCCTGCTGGGCGAGCGCCGTCTCCGGGCGATCGGAAATGGATGTCATGTCGGTTGCCCCGCCATCAGGGTTGCACTGCGTGCCAGGAGCGCGTTGGCGATCTCGAACGGTGTCGTCTCGCCCCGCTCCATCGCTGGAAGCGCGGCGTCGATGAACGCCTGCGTATCACGGTCGGACCAGAGCCGTCGGCGGAGCCGGTCTTCCGCCACCTCGACGATCCGCTCCCGCATCCGGCTGCGCCGCCGCGTCGCGAGCGTGCCGGATGCCGCAAGATACTCGAAGTGGCGGGTGATCGCGGCCAACAACTCAGCGATCCCGCGGCCATCGGCTGCCACGGTGTTCACCACGGATGGCGTCCAGCCGCCGGTGGCATGCGGGTCGGCGGCGGCCTCCCGCGCAGCGCGCGCCGGCGAAAGTGCGTTCACCGCAGCAGACTTCTCGGCCTTTCCGAGTGCCCGCAGGTCGATGCCGTGGTGCGCTGGCACGCCTCGCGTCGCATCGCCCATGCGCATGCCGAGCATCAGCTCGATGTCGCTGCGCAGTCGGTCCGCGCCGGGGCGGTCGCTCTTGTTGACGACGAAAAGGTCGGCGATCTCCATCACGCCGGCCTTGAGCGTCTGGATGCTGTCGCCGCTTTCGGGCACCAGCACGACCACACTCGTATCGGCGGTGCGTGCGACGTCCAGCTCACTCTGGCCGACGCCGACCGTCTCGATGATGATGCGGTCGAAGCCGTACGCATCGAGCACATCGCACGACTCGCGCGTCGCGGCCGCGAGTCCGCCCAGCGACCCGCGCGTCGCCATCGAGCGGATGTAGACGCCTGGGTCGAGTGCGACCCGCTCCATGCGGATCCGATCGCCCAGCAGCGCACCGCCGGTGAACGGCGATGTGGGATCGACGGCCACCACGGCCACGGTCAGCCCCTCGGTCCGCATCGCCTCGACCAGCGCAGTGGTGATGGTGCTCTTGCCGGCACCCGGGGGACCCGTGATCCCGATGCGTCGTGCGCGGCCCAGCCGCGGATGGAGCGCGGCCAGCAACGCATCGAATCCGTCGCGATGGTTCTCGACGATCGAAATCGCCCGTGCGAGGGCGGCGCGATGCGGCGCATCGAAGGCCGTCAGCAGCGTCGCGATGGCCGGCGGCATCGGGGCGGGCGTCGTCACGGTGTTCGTGGTGCCGGTCATGGCGGCGTGACCACCGGCTGTTGATCGTCATGCTCGTCGTCGATGTCGCCGACGACCTCCTCGAGCAGATCTTCGAGCGTCACGAGCCCAAGCACCGGGCCGTCGCCATCGCGCACGAGGGCCAGGTGCTGCCGGCTCTGGAGCATGGCGAAGAGCTGATCGCTGCACTTGCGGTCCGCCGATGCGATTCCGACCGGCCGAAGCGGCAGCGCGGCCTCACCCTCGCTCGTCAGCACGTCGCGCACGTGCACCATGCCGATCACCCGATCCAGCGATGTCTCGAACACCGGCACCCGACTGTAGCCCGACTGTGCGATCTGCCGTGCCTGCTCCGCGTGCGAGAGGCCGACTTCGAGGGCGAAGATCTCGTCCCGCGGCGTGTACACGTCGCGCAGCGTCTTGTCGCCGAACTCCACGAGCCCCGTGATGATCTCGCGCTCGCCGGGCAGGCTCACACCCTCTCGCTCGCCCTCGCGCAGCAGGACCTCGAGCGCCGCGCGCTCGGCGACTGCCGGCGTGGCGAGCACCGTCGGTCGCAGGAATCGCTGCAGCGACCGTGCCGGCAGCAGAAAGACGCCGAGGAGGAGTTCCACGAGCTGCAGCAGCGGCAGCAGAAACGGCGCCAGGGGCACCGCCCAGCGCTGCCCCACGGCACGCGGGACGGCGAGTCCAAGCATCAGGACCCCGAGTGAGGCGATTGCCAGCCAGGCCACCAAGGCTCCCGGCTCATCGCGCAGCGTCACGGCCAGCGCCGCGCCGCCGGCGAGCACGATCGCCGCCGCCGCAGCGCCCGCCGCGAGTTGCAGGCGCTGCGGCTGCTCGAGGTACGCCTCGGCCAGTCGCGCGCCACGCAACCGCTGTTCCACCCAATGTCGCAGCCAGATGCGGCTGACGGCGCGCACGGCGTGTGACGCCAGTGTCATCGACGCCACGCCGGCAATGATCAGGACCACCAGCGCCAACGGACCCATCACTCCTCCGCCCCTGTCATGTCGGGCTCCACCGGATCGAGGCGCTCGAAGTAAACGCGCAGCACCTGCCGGCGACGCACCTGCTCGACCACCACGCGGAATCCGGCGATCTCGAGCCGCTCCCCGGCGCGCGGCACGCGCCCGAGTCGCTCCATGATCAACCCACCCACCGTGCCGACCTCCTCGCTTTCCACCGTCACGCCAAGCGTCTCCGACAGTTCATCGAGCGTGATACGGCCATGGACCCAGAATTCGCGGTCATCACGACTGTCGAACTGGCGCTCGTCGTCGCTGTCATGCTCGTCGTCGATCTCGCCGACGACCTCCTCGAGGATGTCCTCGATGGTGACGATGCCGGCGGTGCCGCCGTACTCGTCCATCACGATCGCAATGTGTGTCCGCTGCGCGCGAAACTCCCGCAACAGCGCGTCGATCGGCTTGGTTGGCGGGATGTAGAACCCGGGGCGCATGCGGACGATCCAGCCGCCAGCCGGCTCCTCGTCATCGAGGATGTCCGCGAGCAGATCCTTCACGTAGAGCACCCCGATGACGTCGTCGATGCGTTCCTTGTAGACGGGAAGCCTCGAATGCGAGGACGACCGGAAGCGGTCGATGACCTCCGACCACGGTGTGTCCCGCGCCACGGCGACCAGTTCGACGCGTGGTGTCATGATTTCCTGCACCTGCGTTTCGCCGAGCGAAAAGGCGCCCTCGAGCAGGGTCTTCTCCTTGCCCGTCACGTCGGCCTCCGCCGCCACGACATCGAGGAACTGTTCCGTGGCCACATCGTCGGCATCGGCATCCACTCGCGCAAGCGGAAACGCCCCCGCCAGCCAGTGCTCGGTCCGCTGCATCAGCGCGACGAGCGGCGTCGCGATGAGCGTCACGAACGCAGCCCAGCCCGAAAGCCACTGACTCGGGCCATCGGCCCTCGTCGCGCCGACGGTGCGCGCAAGAGTCTCCGCCACCCCAACGCCGACGAGCAGGAGGCCGATGGTGAGCACGACCTGTGGCCCCTCCTCCGCCCAGAGCGGGGGTGCCGATGCCCCCGCGAAGAGGAAGAAAATCAATCGTGACCCGCTCAGGGCGCGATGCACCCGCTCACGGTCGTGCACGAGCCAGGTGCGACGCACGTCATCGGCCGGTCCGGCCGTCAGGCTGAGCACGAGACCGTCGGCCGCGACGCAGGCGCCAGCGGCGAGCATCAGTGCAGTGAACACCAACCAGGGCAGCATACTCGTCAGACGAGGCCACGACGGCGTGCCACACGCAGCACCGACTCCTGCGCGCGCCACATCGGCGACCGCACACGTGCATCACCGTCCGGATGTTCCAACCCAAGGGTGTGGAGCGTGCCGTGGATCACCAGACGCGCCATCTCCTCGCGAACGGGCACCTTCCACGCTTTTGCATTTGCCCGCGCCACATCGGGGCAGATGTACACGTCGCCCATCACGGGAGCGTCAGCGACCGGCCGCGACAGTTCGAAGGTGATGATGTCGGTCGCGCCCGGGTGGCCAAGCTGCGCACGGTTGAGTGTGGCCATGGCGCGCGCCGACAGGAAGGTGACACTCACGATCGCATCATCCACACCGCGCGTTTCCATGGCGAGCCGGACCAGCCCCGCGACGCGCGCCGCGCTGAGCGGTGCCCGCATGCGCGGTGCGCTCGTCTCCACGACGATTGCCATCAGCGCCGCCTCCGCAAGTCGGCGGCCCACCGCAATGGAGGCTCAGTTGCCGCTGTCATGCGCATAGGCCCGGATGATGTCGCGCACGAGTCGATGGCGCACGACATCGGCCTCGCTGAAGTAGTGAAAGGCGATGCCCTCGACGCCGGGCAGGATGCGTTCCACCTGCATCAGCCCCGAGTGCTCACGGGTCGGGAGGTCGATCTGCGTCTTGTCGCCGGTGATGACGATCTTCGAATTCACGCCCAGTCGCGTGAGGAACATCTTCATCTGCGCATTGGTGGCGTTCTGCGCCTCGTCGAGGATCACGAACGCGTCGCCGAGCGTGCGGCCTCGCATGAAGGCGAGCGGGGCGATCTCGATCACGCGTGTCTCCAGCGCCTTGATCACGCGTTCGGGCGGCATCATCTCGTCCAGCGCGTCGTAGAGCGGGCGGAGATACGGGTCGACCTTGGCCTGCATGTCGCCGGGAAGAAAGCCGAGCGACTCTCCCGCCTCGACGGCCGGCCGCGCCAGCACGATCCGCTTGACGCGCTTGCGCATCAGCGCATCGACGGCCGCCGCGACGGCGAGGTACGTCTTGCCCGTACCGGCCGGACCGATGCCGACGACGATGTCATGCTCGGCGATCTTCTGCAGGTACTCGGCCTGGCCGGGTGTCTTGGCCTGCACGACGCGCTTGATGCCCGGGAGCGCGAGCCGCGCCGGGTCCAGCGATCCGGCCTCGCCGCTCGTGTCCTCCGACAGGCGCAGCACGTCGTCGGCCGTGAACGAGGCGCGTTGCCGCGCCGCCTCCACCATGCGCTGCGCCGTGTGCATCGCCCGCTCGACGGCCTGCGGCTCACCGGCCAGCGTGAGGGCATCGCCGCGCATGCCGACACGCACACCGTGAATGCGTCCCAGTTCCACGAGGTTCGAGTCGTTCACGCCCGCGAGCGTGAGCAAGTCCGCGCCTTCGGTGGACACTTTCTGCGTCACGAGGGTGGTACCGGTCACGATGGCTCCTTGATCTGCACGGCGAGGCCGAGCGCACTCAGATCGCGCTCACTGACCGGGCTCGGTGCCCCCTCGAAAAGGGCACGCGCCGCGGTGGTCTTCGGGAATGCAATCACGTCGCGCAGCGATGCGGAACCCGCCAGCAGCATCGCGATGCGGTCGAAGCCCAGCGCGAACCCGCCATGTGGCGGCGCGCCGGCGGCGAGGCCGTCGAGCAGAAAGCCGAAGAGACGCTGAATCTCCTCCGGCGGCACCTTCAGCAGGCGGAAGATCGTCTGCTGGACGGCAGGGTCGGTGATCCGGATCGACCCTGAACCCAGTTCGTTACCGTTGTAGACCGCATCGTAGTGCATGGCGCGGCACTCCCAGGGCGCCGACTCCAGCTTGTGGATGTCGTCCGGATGCGGCGACGTGAAGGGATGGTGCGCCGGCATGTGCTCACCGCTGCCGGCATCCAGCTCGAACAGCGGGAAGTCCACGATCCAGCAGAAGGCATGGGTGGTGGACGGCGTCTGCTCGGGTCGGCGCGTCAGGTTCAGCCGCACCTGGCCGAGTGCGGGCAACGCCACGGCATCCGTGCCGACACCCGCCAGCAGAAGATCACCGACGGTGCCGCCGATGCGCTCCATGGTCGCGGCACCGAACGCCTTCGTGCCCTGCCCCTCCCATCCGGCCTCGGTTCGCTTCGCCCACAGCAGTCCGCCAAGCCCGTTTGCCTTCGCAACCGCCGCCAGCGCATCCACTTCCTTGCGCGACAGCGCGGCACCATTGGCCACGCGGATGCCACGGAGCTTGCCGCCAGCGGCGATGCCATCATGTACGAACGATGCGGCGTCACGTTCGACGTGCGCGGTCCAGTTCTCGAGCTCGACGCCATAGCGCAGGTCGGGCTTGTCGATCCCGAACCGTTCCATGGCGTCGTGCCAGCGAATGCGCTGAAACGGCGTGGCAATGTCGTGTCCGGCCTCCTTCCACAGCGCGACCAGCACACGCTCGACGGTCGCCTTGACGTCCTCCGGCGTCACGAACGCGCATTCGATGTCGATCTGCGTGAACTCGGGCTGCCGGTCGGCCCGGAGGTCCTCGTCGCGGAAACACCGCGCGATCTGGAAGTAGCGATCGAATCCGGCGACCATCAGCAGCTGCTTGTAGATCTGCGGCGACTGCGGCAGTGCGTAGAACTCCCCCGGATGCACGCGGCTGGGCACGAGATAGTCGCGCGCGCCTTCCGGCGTGGTCTTCGTCAGGATCGGCGTCTCGATCTCGAGAAACCCGTGCGAGGCGAGCGCCTGCCGCGCCACCTGCAGCAAGCGGTGGCGCAAAATCAGATTTGCCTGCAGCTCCGGGCGGCGCAGGTCGAGGATCCGGTGCCTGAGGCGCAGCTCCTCGGCAGCAAGCTTCTCGTCCTTGCCACGGGCGACCGGAATCGCCGGCGTCACGGCAGGGCCCACGACGCGCAGCGCCGTCACCTGCAGCTCGATCATTCCGGTCTCGAGCTCGTGATTCCGCATCTCGGCTGGCCGTTCGGCGATCAGCCCCTCCACCTCGACGACCGTCTCAGCACCGAGCCGATCTGCGACGGCGATCACCTCGGCCGGTGTAAACCGTGGATCACAGGTGGCCTGCAACAGACCCGCGCGATCGCGCAGGTCGAGAAAGACGATCGAGCCGAGCGAGCGGGTGCGATGCACCCATCCACCCAGGCGCACCGTCTCACCCACCTGGGCGGCACGAAGTTCACCGCACAGGTGGCTGCGTCGGGAGGTGGCGAACAGTGAAGCGACGGTCACGCAACGAACTCCCGGCGCCGTGCGAGCGCCGTCACGAGAGTGAGACCGACTGCCGCACCCGCGGAGTCGGCAAACCAGTCGCGCCTGTCCATGCGACGACCGGGAATGAATTGCTGATGCCACTCATCGATGGCACCGATCGCGGACAGCACGACCAGCCACATCACCATCCGACGATACGCGCGCAGTCGTGCCGCCCAGCCAACGGAGACCGCAAGCAACGCATACGCCGTCCCGTGCACGAGCTTGTCGCTCTGGCCCGGCAAGTCCGGTGGCGTCGGCCAAGAGGTCGAGATGAAGATGGCCGTGAGGACGGCGAGCGGAAGCAGCCAGCGCCCCAGCCGTGACGGCGTACTCGGATGCACCGGCGTTGCGCGACTCCGGCTCAGGAGGCCTCCGCGCCGACGAGTCGCTGCATGAACGACTCGGACGACGTGGCATTCGCGAGATCCTCGCGAACGGCCTCGTTGCGCAGGATGCGTGAAATCCGACCAAGGGCGCGGACATGCGCACCCGCGGGACTCTCCGGGCCCAGCAGCAGAAAAAAGAGCGAGACGGGCTGACCGTCGAGCGCGTCGAAGTCGATCGGGGACGGAGCCACGCCTGCCGCCAGCACGATCGCATCGGTGGCGTTCGTACGCCCATGCGGGATCGCAATGCCACTCCCGATGCCAGTGCTCAACAGCTTTTCGCGCTCGAGCACGGCCTGCACCATGCGATCGAGTGCAGCCGGACCGGCCGCGGGCATCGCAAGCTCGACGAGCTCGCGCAACACCGCGTCCTTCGAATGGCTTGCGAGCGGAACCTTGACGCGCTCCGGGGACAGGAGATCGGACAGCACTGCCTTGGGTTTCAGGGAGATCGGTAAACTAGCTCGCGCGATCCGCGCGGGGTAGCAGCACGCGGCGCAAGCCGTTGCCCTGCTTGTGTTTGGCGGGTGATCTGCGCTGACGTGCCCGCGCGGCATCAGCGCCGCGTCACGAGGGACCGCGCCGGACGGCATTAGGTTTCCGTCGTGAACCGCCCCATGACCAATCTCCTCGATCTCACCCCTGCCGATGCCGGTGTGGCGCTGCGCGCCGCCATGGCGGAACTCGCGCAGCCGCCGTATCGCGCCGAGCAGGTGCTGCGCCGCCTTTGGGTGGCGCCGGTTGCCGGGTTCGAGGACATGACGGACCTGCCGGTGGCGTTGCGGGAGGCGCTCACGGCGCGGTTCACGCTGCCGCGTCTCACGCTGGCCGCCCGGCAGGCTTCCATCGACGGGACCGAAAAGTTTCTGTTCACCCTGGCCGACGGGCAGTCGATCGAGACGGTGGCGATCCCCGATGGCGATCGGATGACCTTCTGCATCTCGTCGCAGGCTGGCTGTGCGCTGGCGTGCCGCTTCTGTGCCACCGGCGTGATGGGCTTCCAACGCAATCTGGCCGTACACGAGATCGTGGGTCAGGTGCGCGAGCTGGCGCTGCTCGACCCGCCGGTGCGCGCGACCAACATCGTGTTCATGGGCATGGGCGAGCCGTTCATGAACTGGACGGCGGTGAGCCCGACGCTCACCATCCTGAATGCGCCGGACGGCTTCGGCATCGGGGCGCGCCACATCACCGTCAGCACCGTGGGTGTGCTGCCGGGGATCATCGCGCTGGGTGAGCGCCCGGAACAGTTCCGGCTGGCCATCTCGATTCACGCACCGAACGATGCGCTGCGGCAAGAGCTGATGCCGGTGAACACGAAGTATCCGCTGGCCGAGGTGATCGCGGCCGCAGCGGCATTCGATCGGCGCGTGACGTTCGAGTATGTGATGCTCGGCGGTGTGAACGATCACCGCGTGCACGCGCAGCAGCTCGCCGCGCTGGCGCGTGAGTGCAAGGCGTTCGTGAACCTCATCCCGCTGCACCCGGGTGGCGGGCTTGGCTTCACGCCGACGCCTCGCGACACGATCCGGCAGTTCGCCGCATGGATTCGCGACGCGAACGTCGAAGTGGCGACGCGTCGCAGCCGCGGGCTGGACATCAGCGCCGCCTGCGGACAGTTGCGCGTCGAGAAGATCGGTCGGCGTCGCGAAATGACCAGCGCGCCGATCCCCTGAGCCATTGCGTCGAACCCCGGCCGCTCAGGGGTGGAATGGCTCCTGCTCGGCACGGTAGCCGCTACCGAGACGCACCGTGATGTCGAGCCCGCGCAACAGTGAATCCTTGCCGGCCTCGATCGTTGCACCACCGAGCACGCGAGCGAGTCGTGCCGCCGCCTCGGGCTTGTTCGTGTAGTCGACGATCAGCGTCTCGGCACGGCGGCCGCGTGGGTCGTTGCCCCAGCCGACGACGTCGAACCCGCGATCGCGCAGCACGAACGTCGCGCGCCGGGCCAGTCCCGACACACCGCTGGCGTTCAGCACTTCCACGAGAATGCGCGGGCCAGCGGGTGCCCGCGTCGTGTCACCCGGCGAGTCATCCGGGGTCCGGGCCGAGAATCGACGCGCGCCAGCAAGGCCGGCCGCTGCCGCGGCGGCGACAGCCACCGCCACCATCACCAGACGTCCGGACTTCATCGCACCGCGTTCCACATGGCCACGGTTTCGGGATGCAGCCCCTTGCCTTCACGCAACGACCACTCGAGGCGAACCTTGACCACCTGCCGAAACACTCCCGCGAAGTCGCCGGGCACCATGGCCGCGAGCCATGCGCGCTCAGCGGTCATGAACTTGCGACCCGGCTCGAGGAAATCGGCCATGAACAGTGCCTGACCCGTCCGCGCCCAGGCCGGATTGCCGAGCGTGTGCCAACGGATCGCGTCGAGCACGTCGCGACGCGTCTCACCCAGCGCTTCCAGACGCGCCGCGGCGGCAGGGCCGTGCAGGATCTCCACCGGCGCGCCATGGTCCTGCGACAGCTCACGCAACAGCGGCTCATCGGCATCGCGCAACGCGTCGTGCCAGCGGCCCGCGTCGTGCCACGCCACCTTCTCGGCCTCGGGAACATCCAGCACGTTCGCCCAGCGATCGAGCAGTGCGGTCACGCGCGCGATGTGCTCACGTCGCTTGGGCGACGCGATGGCCCAGTCGGGCAGGTACAGCGCATCCGTCATCGGAGTGGTCATGGCAGAGCGGAACACAGGGTGCCGAAACGATGGTTGTCGAGCAGGGGCGTCGACCCGACGCGGGCAGCAATGATGGCGAAGCAGCCGTCGGTGGCAAGCCAGCGTGGCATCAGCGTACCGTGGCACGGGGCGACGTATCCATGCCGGCATGGATACGCGCGGCATCGATGGCATCCCGCGCGGCATCCACGCCGAGCAGCAGCGCGAGTTCGCGCTGCCAGAACGCACGCTCGGCAAGGCCCGGATGCGGCACGAGCAGATCGGACGACGTCACGACCTGATCCTGCGCCCAGACGATGTCGATGTCCAGCGTGCGCGGACCTTTCGGCACGGTGCGCACGCGGCCGTGACGAAGCTCGATCGACTGCAGCTTCGAGAGCAGCTCCGGCAGCGTCCCGCTGCTCTCGATCAGGACCATCTGGTTCAGGAACGCCGGTTGCGGATTTCCGAGGGCCACCGTCTCCTCGACCGGCGTTTCGGCGCGCACGGTCACACCCTTCATTGCGCCGACATCGGCGATGGCGCTGCACAGGAGGGTCAGGCGATCGCCCACGTTGCTGCCAAGCGCGATCGCGATCGAGAGGAGGTCCGCACTCACGAGCGCGCCCCCTCCTCGACCACCACCTCGGCACAGTCCAGCGGCCCTGGCAGCGATACGTGCGGCTTCCGCACCGCAACGCGGGCGCCAAGCACCCGAGGCAGCGCGCGCGCGTCATCCACCAGCTGCTGTGCGAGCGCCTCGAGATAGCCGAGCTGCGGCACAGCCATCGCGCGCGTCACGATGTCGTGCAGCGCGCGATAGTCCACCGGTGTATCGCCGGGCGCGCGCCGTGACGCCCAGACCGTCAGGTCGATCTCGAGCGGCTGCGCAAACTCGGCCTCGTGCGGCAGGATGCCGACGCGGACGTGAAAACGCATGTTGCGCAAAGTGATTTCGACGGCGGTCGGCATGGACGCGGTGAAAAGTACGCAGGACGATGGCTGGGGCGCAGCGCCGCGCTAGCGCCCGATGCCGTCCAGCCCCGCGCGCAAGTCGCGAACCAGCGCGATGGCTTCCGCCACCGACGATTCCGCGGCCCGCACGATGGCGCTGCCGACCACGACACCATCCGCCAGTGCCCCCACCTCCGCCGCCTGTGCGGCAGTACTGATGCCGAAACCGACGCAGATCGGCAGATCGGTCGCGCCGCGCAGACGGTCGATGGTGGCTGGCAGCTCATCGGCCACCGAGTCGCTGACGCCGGTCACGCCGAGCCGGCTGATGAGATAGACGAAGCCGCTGCCGTGGCGTGCGATCTCGGCCATGCGCGTGGCCGGCGTGGTGGGCGCGACGAGCCGAACGTACGCCAGGTGTGACGCGCCGAGCCACGCTTCGCGCTCCGGATCCGCGCCAACGGGCAGATCGGTGATGAGAATGCCGGAGACGCCCGCCTCGGCGGCGCGCACGAGCGCATCACTCCCCGCATTGAGCAGCGGGTTGAGGTAGCTGAAGAGCACCACCGGGACAGACAGGGAGGCGTGCCGGACCATGTCCAGCGCGCCGTCGAGATTCATGCCCTGTTCGAGCGCGATCTGCGAGCTGCGCTGGATGACCGGGCCATCCGCGAGCGGATCGGAGAACGGGACCCCGAGTTCGATGCAATCGGCGCCGGCACTCTCGAGTCCCTGCAGGAGTGCAGTGGAGCGCGCGAGGTCCGGATGGCCTGCGGTCACGTACGTCACGAGCGCCTTGCGACCCGACGCGCGCAGCCCCTGCATGTGCTGCGTCAGCGGTACCGAAGTGCCGGCGGTCATTCGACGTCCATGATCGGGTGCTGCATCATCGTGCCCACGTCCTTGTCGCCGCGACCCGACACGCAGAGCAGGATCGGTTCATCCGGCGCCCAGCGTCCGGCGTTGTCGGCGATCCAGACGACGCCGTGCGCCGTCTCGAGCGCCGGAATGATGCCTTCGAGTCGACTCAGCAGCGCCACACCGCGCAACGCGTTGGCATCGGTGACCGCCACGTACTCCGCGCGGCCCGTGGTCTTCATGAACGCATGCTCGGGGCCGACGCCCGGATAGTCGAGACCCGCGCTGATGCTGTGCGCTGGATGCACCTGACCATTCGCATCCTGCAGCAGGAGCGAAAGCGACCCGTGCAGAACGCCCGGCGTGCCGGAGCTGAGCGTCGCGGAATGGCGACCGGTCGCCACGCCTTCACCAGCCGCCTCGACGCCCACCAGCTGCACGTC
>Ga0105048_10005863_pt1 | contig 19859 bp, 19 predicted proteins | sample MAT05_FD_78382 | JGI IMG/M metagenome (GOLD analysis project Ga0105048, IMG submission 78382) | Freshwater microbial communities from Lake Fryxell liftoff mats and glacier meltwater in Antarctica - MAT-05 | ecosystem: Environmental > Aquatic > Freshwater > Ice > Liftoff microbial mat | place...
CACCCCGGACATGCCGTACAACAAGTTCGAGGCTCGCGTCACCGAGATTCTGTGCCAGGGCGCGGATGAAGGTTGGGTCACCTTCGTGCTTCCCTCTTCTCCAAGCACCGATGAATCCGCCTACCGACTGAAATTTCAGGACGAGGCACGTTTCATCGCCGAACTGGAAAAGATCGGTCAACCCGACCAATAACACCTTTACGACGAATGGGTGATCGTGCAGTTGTACTCGCTCCCGTACAACAGGAATGACGCCATATATGGCGACAGAGCGTACGAGCGGTGAAGAAGAGGCGATCGGAATGGCGGAGCAATTCAAGCAACTAATCAATGTGCGAACCGGTGCGGTCGTTGCCGAGTCGATTGACGAAGCCAACGGTCCGTGGAAGGCATTCAAAGGTCTGATGTTGCGCAAAGAGATGCCGGATAGCTACGGCATGGTCTTCCGGCCCGCACGAGGCATTCACACCCACTTCATGCGCTACCCGATCGATCTCGTCTTCCTCGACAAAACTGACACCGTCGTCAAAGTTCGCCCGGCGATGGCCCCGTGGCGTATGGACTTCACCAACGCCGACGCGGTGATCGAGATGAACGCCGGCGTCGCCGCCGCCCGAGACATACGCCCCGGCGACAAGCTCAACTTCATCGCTCCCTGACCGAGACGGTCCGGGCTTGTTTCGCGTACGATTTCAGTGAGTAGTTGCCCGAAAAGGGATTGTCTTGCGTCTCCGGGAGTGAATCAGTGCAAACAGTAAAGCGTTCTCAGGATCTAAGCGTGATTGAATACGTCGCCGCGGTCGCATCAGCCTCCCCAACACCCGGCGGTGGAAGTGTTGCGGCCACGGTGGCCGCGCTCGCCGCATCACTCGCCGAAATGGTTTGCAGCCTGACACTTTCCGGCAAGAAGACCCCGAATGATCCGGCAGCCCTAAGTCGAGCGTCCGGCAACGCGTCGCGTCTTCGCAAGGAACTGCTCGATCTGGCATCCTCGGACGAAGAGGCGTACGCCGGGTATCGAGCGGCGTCCGCGCTTCCAAAATCCACCGAAGAGGAGCAGAAGATTCGCCGCGATGCACTCGATGCCGCGCTCATCACCGCCGCCGACATTCCACTCAAAATCGCAGAAACCGCGGTCGAAGTGTTGAGTCAGCTCGGGATTGCAGCAGTGCACGGTTCGAAACACGCACTTTCCGATGTTGCAACCGGCGCACTTCTTGCCGAAGCCGCAGTCCGAAGTTCGCTGCTCAACGTCGAAGTCAACGCCAATTTGATGCGTGACGAACAGCTTGCCGCAAGTTACCGGTCGAAGTCAGAGAGCGTTCGATCTGATGCCGGCGAACTCGCCGCAGATGTTCTTGAAACCGTGACAGCCCGCTAAGCGCTGCCTCAGCACTTCGTGACTCGATCAAAACTCGCTCAATCGCTGCGGTTCAAGGTATGTCCGGTAAGACCTCACCTTGTCTCCACCGATCGTGGAGACATTCAGCCGGAAATGGAAGCCCGCGCCCGGTACTGCAGCGCCTCCGCCACATGTTGCACGGTCACAACCTGAACGCCCTCGATATCCGCGATCGTCCGGGAGAGCTTCAGTACACGATGATAGGCGCGGGCAGAGAGCTGGAGTTGCCGCACCGCGGTCTTCATCATCCCCTCCCCTGCTTCATCGAGCGCGACGTACTTCGCAAGCTCCTTCGGTCCCATATCGGTATTCGAAGCAAGCTTCGTCCCCTGATATCGATCAATCTGAATCTTTCGCGCGGCCGTCACTCGTTCCCGAATCGCGGCCGAAGTTTCACCACCGCGTTTGTCCGCCAGCTTTTCGTATTCAACTCGTGGTACTTCAATGTGAATATCGATCCGGTCGAGCAGCGGCCCGCTGATCCGTTTCTGATACCGCTGAATCGCCGATGACTGGCACCGGCAATCCCGCATCGGATCACCGTAGAACCCGCACGGACACGGGTTCATGGCCGCAACGAAGGTGAAATTTGCCGGGAATGAGAGTGTCCCAGAGGCTCTCGCCAGCGTCACAATGCGATCCTCAATCGGTTGCCGTAGCATCTCCAGCGTTTGCGCGCTGAATTCCGGCAGTTCGTCGAGAAAGAGCACACCTCTGTTCGCGAGACTCACTTCGCCCGGTCGCGGCCACGAGCCGCCACCGATCAATCCCGCCGAGCTGGTGCCGTGGTGCGGCGACCGAAACGGACGCTCTCGCAGCAGCGGAGTATCCGGAGGCAGCAAACCGCGAACGCTATAAATCTTCGTGACTTCCAGCGCCTCTTCGATCGTCATCGGCGGCAGAATCGATGGCAACGCCCTCGCCAGCATCGTTTTGCCAGAACCTGGAGGTCCACTCATCAGGATGTTATGTGAACCGGCTGCGGCTATCTCGAGCGCGCGTTTCACATGTTCCTGCCCGCGAATCTCGGAGAAATCGATTCGCGTCGTCGTCGCGAATTCTTCGATCTCTTCCGTCGGAACAAACGGGGCGATCGGCACATCATCGTTGAGATGATTGACCAGATCGGCCAATGTCTGGATCGGGTAAATTGTGACCCCTTCGATCAGAGCAGCTTCGGGTGCATCGCTGGCGGGAACGAATGCCCGGCGCATGCCCTTCTGCGCTGCCAGGGAGATCATCGAAATAATCCCTGGGGTGTGACGAAGCACACCATCAAGCGAAAGCTCTCCGACAATCAGCGCATCTTCGATCCCCTCTGGCACCTGATGCGACGCGATCAGAATCCCCAACGCGATCGGGAGATCATAGGTCGGACCTGCCTTTTTCAGATCCGCCGGAGCGAGATTGACGGTGACCTTCCCATGAGGGAATTTGCCCCCGGAGTTGCGAATCGCCGCCCGGACCCGCTCTTTGCTCTCTTGCACGGCAGCGTCCGGCAGACCGACGACCACCACACCGGGTTGCCCGGTCCCGACATCGACTTCGACCTCGACCAGAACCCCATCGAGACCGACCACTGCGCAACTGAATACCTTCGCCAGCACACGATTCTCCCTGAAACTGAAAGCGAAATTAGGCCGAGCGCGTCAGCGTCGCGACACACTCTACGTGGTGCGTTTGCGGAAACATATCGAACGCGCGGACATCGCCGAGTTCATACCCGGAGGCCAGCAGTACCTTGAGATCACGCGCCAGCGTCGCAGGATCGCACGAAACATAGACGATCCTCTCGGGAGCGAGTTGCACCATGCCCGATAACACGTCCGGTTCGGCGCCAGTGCGCGGCGGATCGAGCACAATTGTCGAAATCGCCTCGATCATGCCGGCTTTTCGTCGCAACCACTGATCGACCGGCAAACCAGAAATGGTCGTATTCGTTAATCCGGCGGCGCGAATACTCTCGTGGGCAAAACTCGCGGACTTTGGATTCGTCTCGACGCCTGTCACGTGCGTGAATCGTCGCGCAAGCGGGAGGGTAAAAAGACCGACACCTGAGTAAAGATCGATCGCCTCACCCTCGATCGTCCGATCCCCATCACTCGCCTGGTCAATCACATATTCAATGAATTCAGGCAAAATCGATGCGTTCGCCTGGAAAAAGCTGGTCGCGTCGAACCCGTAGCGCTCACCCGCAACATCGAGTGTCAACAAACTGCCCGGGAATTCCGGAATCCTGGGCGAAATCGTGAACTCTTTGGCGGATGATGCCCCCAGGATATCGCTCTGCACATCGATTTCGCCGTTCTGAATGCCGTCTCGCAAAGAAATCCGGGCAAGATCGAGCACCGGGTCGAGAATGGGACAGGTGTGGACATCGAAGACATCGCGGGAGTTCCGCTGGTGGTACCCCATGATCTTCTTCTTGCTGTCGACCGCCCAGTCCGCCCGAATTCGATACCCCCACTGCAACGGCGACGGCACCAGTTCGATCTCCTCCAGTTCGATTCCACCGATCCGCCGAAAGCAATCGGCCAAGATCGCCGATTTGGCCTCGAGTTGACCGTCGTAGGAGAGGTGCTGAAAATCACAGCCGCCGCACACGCCAAAGTGCGGGCATTTCGGTTCAACTCGCTCCGGTCCAGGTGTGTGAATCTCTTGAACGACGCTGAAGGCAGTACTCCCACGAACCTTGTCGATGCCGACCCGAACCGTATCGCCGGGTGCGGTGAAGGGAGCAAGGACAGTCATCTTCTCGGCATGTCCGATACCAAGCCCGCCTGGCACAATCCGTTCGATCTCAACGGTCAATCCACGCTGACTGCGTACTTGCTCAACCTGCTTACGATGTTCATATCGATCTCGTGCGCGTTTCATCTTTTCCTAGCCATTCGCTTGTGCGATTCGTCACAATCTGGTACACATCGGGAGAGTTCGGCGCACTTCTGCCGCCGCCCAACCCCGATCCTGAACTTCCGCAGGTTGCCTGGAGAGACGCTGATCCGCTATGTCCAAGTCCATTATCAATGGTGACAACCGTCTCCGGCTTGCCATCCAACGAAACGGCCGTTTAACAGACGATACGCTCAAACTTCTGCGCGTTATTGGTCTCGAATTCGAGAGCTACGGCCAGAAATTGCTCTCCCGCTGCCGCAACTATCCTATGTCGATCCTGTACGGCCGTGACGATGACATTCCCGGCTACGTCGGAATGGGTACCGCCGATCTCGGAATTGTCGGACGCAATCTCATTTACGAGGAAGGCGTCGAAGTCACGGAACTCGCCGCGCTTGGTTTTGGCTACTGCTCGCTCGTGCTCGCAGTCCTACGTGATTCACCATACCAGACCTTCGATGATGTCAAGGCCGTCAAACTCGCCACGTCCTATCCCAATTCGGCGAAACGCTTCTTTTCAGAGCACGATGCTCATCCCGAGATCATCACGATCAGTGGTTCGGTCGAAATGGCGCCCACGCTCGGCCTGGCCGATGCCGTGGTCGAGCTAACTGCGACTGGCTCAACCTTGCTTCTCAACGACTTGCGTCAAATCCACACCATTCTGGAATCCCAGGCGGTGCTGGTCGCCAGTCCGGCCTCAATGGCGGATCCGGAAAAGCGACCTTACATTGACCGGCTGATGATGAGAATCAACGCGGTGCAAGCGGCAAAACGCTACAAATACGTGATGATGAATGCGCCGAAATCGCAGCTCGAAGCAATCAAGGCGGTCGTGCCGGGTCTCAAGTCACCAACCGTCGTTCCTCTCGAAATGGAGGGATGGGTGGCGATCCATACCGCCATCGAGGAAGAGGTCTTCTGGGAGTGCATCGAGAAACTTCGTGAAGCCGGCGCATCTGAAATCCTCGTCTCTTCACTCGATAAACTCTTACTCTAGAATTGACCTTTGTTCCCGTTTAAGGAGGAGCCAGTGGCGACGACCGATTCGACGGCGGATACCACCTTCAATCCAGAACCGTTGCTGCGCAGCGCGATTCGCGCTCAGCAAACATACCTGCCGTCGCGACCGCAGGCACTACCAGAGCGCCTGATCCGACTCGATATGAATGAGTCCCCGTACGGTCCGTCGCCTAAAGCGCGAGCGGCTCTTGCGGCTTTCGACCAAACGCATCGCTACCCGGATTTCGGTCAGACCCGGCTTCGCGAGGCATTGAGTGCCTACACCGGCATCCCGGCCGAACAGATCGTGGCAGGCGCCGGGCTTGATGATGTGCTTACCACGCTCTGCAATCTTGTGCTCGACCCTGGTGATGAACTCATCATTTCGGAACCAACTTTCGGTGTCTACCGGATGCTTGCTTCGCTTCACGGTGGAGTTACCATTAACGCCCCATTGACGACTGATTTTCAGCTCGATCCTGACGCTGTTCTTGCTGCGATCACACCACGCTCCAGAATCGTGATTATCTGTACGCCGAACAACCCGACGGGGAACGTGCTGGACCGTGCGTCGATTGAGCAGATCTGCGCCGGCGCACCGTGCATTGTGGTGATAGATGAAGCCTATGCCGAATTCGCCGGTGCTTCGCACATTCCGCTAATGGCAAAATACCCGAACGTCATGATCGGGAGAACGATGAGCAAATTCGCCGGGATGGCGGGAATGCGCGTCGGGTACGGACTCTTTCCGGTCTCACTCGTCCCCTTTCTCCATACAGCCACTCCGCCGTTCCACAATGTCGGAATGGCCTCAGTTGAAGCTGTCGTCGCCTCATTGGATGATCTCGACTACCTGAATGGCGTCGTCACCCGAATCGTAGCCGACCGTGAGGCGCTGGCCGATCAATTGCGCGAGCTTCCCGGTGTCAGTCCGCTCCCTTCCGCAACAAACTTCATTCTTGTGCGACTGCCAGTGGAAAATGCCGAAGGGATCGTTCACGATATGGCAGACCGAGGTGTGCTCGTCCGGCACTTCGGACGACCAGAGCTCGGCATTCAGGATTGCCTCCGCGTAACCGTAGGCACCACGGAAGAAAACGAGATTTTTTTGCAAACACTTCAAGAGGTTATGACGAGCAGGGGTTTACCTTTATGAGCGAACTGATCGCGCGCATCCGCAAAACCACGATCGAACGAGAAACAAGCGAAACCACGATTTCACTGGCAATCAATCTCGATGGCCATGGTCATGTCTCGGCGCAAACCGGAGTCGCCTTTCTCGATCACATGCTCGATGCGCTCGGTCGTCATAGCCATATGGATATTCAAGCCTCCTGTTCGGGCGACGCCGCGATGGATCCTCACCATACCGTGGAAGATGTCGGCATCGTCCTCGGCACGGCCATACGACAGACACTCGGTGACCGCAAAGGCATTGCCAGGTACGGGCACGCCTACGCTCCTCTCGATGAAGCATTGGCCAGGGTAGTCATCGATATCTCCGGTCGACCGTACCTGCACTTCGAAGCGGTGATGCCGGAACCAGTGATCGGACTCGATTTCGCGTCGAGTCTGGTTGAGGAGTTCTGGCGCTCTCTGGTCGTCAATGCCGGAATCACTGCCCATATCGATTTGATCAGGGCACGGAATTCGCATCATGCGACCGAGGCGATCTTCAAGGCCTGTGCTCTTGCGATAAGGGACGCCACCCGGCTCACCGGCGACTCCACTCGCATTCCATCGACGAAAGGCATGCTCGCATGATTGCAGTCATCGATTACGGTGCTGGAAACCTGCGCTCGATCAGCCGGGCACTGGAAGCAGCCGGCGCGGAAGTCGTGGTCACCAGTGACCCGGATGTCGTCCGGTCCGCTGACGCTGCCGTGCTCCCCGGAGTTGGACACGCAGGTCATTCGATCCAGGTTTTGACGGAACTCGGCATGCCAGAGGCGATCAGCGAGATCGTCAAGGATGGTAAGCTTTTTCTCGGAATTTGTATTGGCATGCAGGTGATGTTCGAAGAGCAGGAGGAAGGCGACAACCACGGACTTGGACTGTTGCCGGGTCGAGTCCGCTCCATCCGTGGCGACGTCAAACTCCCGCACATGGGATGGAACAAATCCAGGGTCGCCCGCACAAGCCCGCTTGGCGATGAAGGTGAAGAAGATTACTTCTACTTCGTGCATTCGTTTGTGGCCGAACCCAATGATCCGGCCGATATTGCCGCGACGGTGGATTACGGCGAGCGATTTCCTAGCGTGGTCGTTCGAGACAATGTTTGGGGCACTCAGTTCCACCCGGAAAAGAGCGGTGCAGCAGGACTGAAACTGATCCGGGCATTTGTCGCACAGGTCAATCAGGCTGCAAAACGCGGAGTGGCGGATCTCGTCGCGCGGTGATTGTCTATCCGGCAATTGATATTCGCGGTGGTCGGTGTGTCCGTTTGGTCGAAGGCGATTTTTCGCGTGAGACGGCCTTCGATGCAAATCCGGCGGATGCGGCCAAGAGGTGGGCTGCAGAAGGCGCAGAATGGATCCATGTCGTTGATCTGGACGGCGCGGTCGCCGGTCTCTCGATCAATGCCGAAGCGATTGAGCAAATCGTCAACTGTGTCTCGATTCCTGTTCAACTCGGCGGCGGCATTCGCACGGCTGAACAGGCGGAATTTATGCTGGCTCTCGGTCTGGAACGAGTCATCATTGGGACCTCTGCGATCCGTGAGCCGGAGATTGTGAAGTCACTCGCGTCTCAATGGGGCGAACGCATCGCGATCGGATTGGATGCCCGCGACGGCAAACTTGCCGCCGCGGGGTGGTTGGAACAGACCGATATTCGGGCAATCGATGTTGCCGAATCTCTGACCGGCGCCGGAATCAAACATGTCATTTACACGGACATTTATCGCGACGGCACCCTCACTGGTCCCAACCTTCCTGCACTTGAAGAGATGATCGGAGTTGCCGGGGCCGGCGTGATCGCTTCAGGTGGTATCGGAACGATTGCCGATGTCGCGAATGTCCGCGCAACCGGCGCTGGCGGTGTCATCATTGGCCGAGCACTCTACGACGGCCGCGTTCAATTGGCAGAGGCGATCCGCCTGGCCGCAGGAGAAATCGAGTCGTGACCGCCCAAACCGAAGTCGCTTCAACACTCACCAGGAGAGTCATACCCTGTCTTGACGTAACCAATGGTCGTGTTGTGAAAGGCATCGAGTTTCTGAATCTCCGAGACGCCGGCGATCCGGTTGAACTTGCCCGTTTCTACTACGCGGAAGGTGCCGACGAACTCGTCTTTCTTGACATCACCGCCAGTTCCGACAGCCGAAAGACGATGGTCGATGTAGTCGATCGCACCGCGGCAGAGATTTTCATGCCTTTGACTGTTGGTGGCGGAGTTCGCAAAGTCGAAGATATTCGTGAACTCCTCTTCGCCGGTGCCGAGAAAGTTTCCATCAACACCGCCGCCATCAACGATCCCGCTCTGATCACCCGCGGCGCCGAACGCTTCGGTCGGCAGTGCATCGTCGTGGCGATCGACGCCCGTTACGAGCCGGAACGCAACTCCTGGGGTGTTTATACCCACGGCGGTCGCAAACCAGCCGGTCTGGATGTGATCGAGTGGGCAAAAACGGCGGCCGAACGCGGAGCCGGCGAACTGCTCGTGACAAGCATGGACCGAGATGGCACGAAGGACGGTTACGACCTCGCGCTGCTTGAGGCGATTGCTGCCGTCGTCAACGTCCCGATAATAGCCTCCGGTGGCGCGGGTACCCTCGAACACATGGTCGAGGCGTTGGAACCAGGACGGGCGGATGCGGTGCTTGCCGCATCGATATTCCACTTCGGCGAATTTCGAGTCTGTGACGCCAAAAAGTATCTCGATGAACGAGGCATTCCGATTCGACCATGACATCAGAAGCCAGCGACTCCACCATCAGTTTTGGCGCCGATGGCCTTATCCCGGTCGTCATTCAGGACGCATCAACCAATGCGGTCTTGATGGTCGGATTCATGAACGAACTCGCCCTGCAAAAGACCCGAGAAACCGGGCGCACGCACTTCTGGAGCAGAAGCCGTTCCAAACTATGGCGAAAGGGTGAGACCTCGGGTCACGAGCAGGCTATCGAAAGCATTTTCGTCAACTGCGAACGCAATAGTCTGCTGATCACGGTCCAGCAGGTGGGCGCCGCCTGTCACGACGGCTTTCCGACGTGTTACTACCGAAAGGTCGAAGAAGATGGCTCGCTCACTGTCGTCCGCGAGCGTTGGTTCGATCCTGCGGATGTTTACGACACCACCGATGGCGAGTCACTTGAAGGCCGAACGCGACGCTGGTTCGGCGCCTATGAGTATCTTCGCGACAATGACCTGAGTGAACATTCCGGTACTTCGAAGCGCCTCCGCGATCCCGGACAGGCGGTCCACAATCGCATCGCGGATGAACTACGCGAACTCGCGGGAGTGCTCACCGGAGAGCATCGACACTCAGATCTGATTGAGGATGTCGAACTCGAAGGATCTCAATCACTCTACTGGTTGGCGATTGCCGCGGTCAAAGCCGACGTCCCATGGTCCGAACTCCGGCCTGACCGCGCGCTAATCTCCGGCGATACGTCGCTTCCAATCTCCTCGATTGCCAGGATTCTTCAACGTGAAGCTGAGTCGTGGGAATCGCCGTCCACATCTGGGAGTGAATTGACCGCGCGAATTCACGCGGCCATCGCGCTGGTTGCACAGGCGGCACTCGCGGCCCACGTTCCCCCGATTACCCTCATCCGTCGCGATCTCGATGAGTTGGCGAGCAAGCCGTACCTGCAACCGTACTTCTTCTAAACAGACCAACGACTCTCATTTCCTGCCCTGCATCGGGACTTTCGGAGGACTGCAGTACTGCCCCACAACCACGATACTAAATCCAATTGCCGGTTCGACCCAAACACGTCCCGGCGCTGGAGGTTGTACGCGTGTCCTTCATGGGCGAACTCAGCGACATCGGAGTCTCCGATCTCCTCTATTTGCTCGCCCTGCGTCGCCAGACCGGCAAACTCGCCATTAGCGCAAATGGCGACGAGGTCAACCTCTTTCTCGACAACGGCCAACTCGTCGTCGTGACCTCGTCGAATATGGCGCTCCGGCTCGGTCGAATGCTTGTCCGTATGGGCTTCCTGCAACCCCGCAAACTGCGGGAAGCGCTTCAAGTTCAGGAACACCTGACGCATAGTCAGCCTCTGGGCAGCATCCTGATCCAAAACGGCTATGTTTCCGAAGCGCAGCTCACCCGTTGCGTCGAGGAACAGTGCATCGAAATCCTTTCACGGGTCATCGCGGCTCAACAGGGAATATTTGTATACCACGCAGGAGCGACGGTTTCCGCCCAGACGGAAATCGTGCCGCTCAACGCCGATCACATCGTGATCGAGGCAACGCGCCGCACAGATGAGCTCTCAACGCTTCGCGGCCTCATACCGAATGAGGATGCCCCGCTTATGTTGGCATCCCGCGCCGATTTCGCCACTGACTCGCTGTCGGATTCCGAAGTGTTCGTCGTTGCCACGCTTCAAGCCGGCGCCTCCAGCCTTCGCGAACTGGCAAGCAGGCTTGCCATGGATGAGGTCGCGCTCTGGCGAACCATCATCGGGATGCGGGAACGGGGCTTGCTCGTCACCGGCGACATGACAGTGAGCGGAGCAGATCGGTCCCCGAATGCAGGGCTACTTGCCTGAAAGGCTCCGGCAATGAGTGGGGGCACTATCGGCCAGAGAATAGGAGCCTCATACCCTGCCGTTCACTCAGCACGTATCGCATAGTTTGGCATTGACTGCCGGTCCCTCAAGGCTGCCCGACATGTTCGACACCATCTCAATCAGTTATGCGTCCACTGTTAGTAAACAATGAGTGCGCCAGCAGCGCCAATCCGCCACCAATGGCAAATGCCAGTACAGTCAGCGCCATCAACGTGATTGTCTGATTCGGCCGGGATCGCGTCGCGTCGCCCGCCGGATCGATGATCTGCACAGTTGCTGGCTCGGCCGGATTGGCAACTAAAAATGCGTTGACCTGGGCAGGCAATACGCGCGAAGCCGCTTCCGCGATCGCCCGCGCCTCACCGGGGTCGTCTCGCTCAGAAGTCACCGTCAGTACGCGGCTATATCGGGTACCAGTGAGAGATCCACGCACCTCATCTACGGTAAGCGTTGCACCAGTCGCAGCCAGATCCACGGCCACTGCCTCACTAAACACGTCGGAGATGATCAGTACGGGAACGTCGTCCATGACCATCAATTCCGGTTTTTCCGAGTTGCCGGGTATCTCTGTATCGCCGGGAAGCAGCACGACCGCGTTGAAACTGGATTGATACGGTTGGGATTTGACGCGGAGCAGCATTGCCGGCAAGGCGATCGCCGGAACCAGGAGAACGAGCCACCATCGTCGAAAAACGACCGAAACCAGCTCCTTCAATGTCATCTGGTTTGGTCCTGCGTACTGACTCGAACGGACTTCCTGGTGCGCTCCATCAGTACGCACCCCGTCCTGTAACGACCGCGGGAATGGTCCTGAGAACAATCTTCATATCCAGCCAGGGGGTCCAGTTTTCCGCGTAATACAGATCGAGCCTCACCATCTCATCGAACGTGAGATTACTTCGCCCGTTGATTTGCCAGAGTCCGGTTAGGCCAGGGGTGACCAGAAGACGCTGTTTGTGCCACTCTTCGTAGGTTTCGACCTCTTCCGGCAACTGCGGACGCGGCCCAACAAAACTCATTTGACCGCGCAGAACGTGCCAGAACTGCGGTAGTTCATCGAGACTCAGACGTCGCAATATCCTGCCGACTTTGGTAAGCCGAGGATCATCCCGAAGTTTGAAGAGTCGCGAGTCCATGTGGTCGTGCTCGGCCATGAGTGCGGCCCGTTGCTCATCCGCGTCCTGCACCATGCAACGAAATTTCATGAACGTGAACTCGTGCCCACCCCGGCCGACTCGGGGCTGCCGGTACAGGGCCGGCCCCGGTGAATCCATACGCACCAGAATCGCGATGAGGACCATTGGAACCGTCATCAGCACCAGCACAAAGGTCGAAATCGAGATATCGGCGGTCCGCTTCAGTACGTAATTCAAACCTTGAATCGACGCGTCCTTGAATCCAATAAGAGGCACTCCCGCGACCTCGGCCACATCCACTTGATCGAGCGAGAGCTGCAGCAGATCAGGGACGACCTTGAACTCGACCGCTTGTGTCCGGCAGTGCTCAATTATTGACAGGATTTGCCGCTGTTCCGTGGCCGGAAGCGCGATGATCACTTCATCGACGCCGTAGTCCCTGACGACCATTTCAATATCGTCAGTCGTACCGAGCCTGTTTGCGCGTTCGAGTCCGGCTTCCGTCGCAATGGCCAAACCATCGTCGGTCAGGAGATCATCGACAAACCCAACAAGCCGATATCCGAATGCGGGCATCCCGATCAATGCTTGCATGATTCGACGCCCGGGTTCGCCGGCGCCAACGACCAGAACGCGGTCGACGTAGAGTCCGCGAGACCACAGGGACCGTCGGATCGATTGCGTAATGAGTCGCCGCAAGAAAAGCAAAATGATCGCCAGCGCCCAGGCGTAAATGAAAACTAACCGGGAAGGCACAAAGCGGGAGAGGAAAGCGGTCAATATGACGACAGCCATCGCCGTAGTGACGCCGCCCGCAACCATCGTCGCTTCGTCGAGCAACCCGGTCGAACGCGGCAGACGGTAGAGACCACGGGCAAAAAAGGTCACGAGTGTGAAGGCGGCGAAGAGATATGCCCGGCTCTGAAAAACGGAAAAATACTCAAAATCGGCAGCCTGCACCGGACCGCCGAGTTGCCAATCGTATCGGAATTCGTAGGCGAGCCAGAATGCCGCGTACACGAGCAACGCATCCGCGATAATCTGGCTTGTTCGGACTGCAACCCGAAACCAGGTCGATCTCAGGAAACCGGATTTCGATCCGGATTGCCGTCCAGCCCCGACAATAGCCTGCGTATGTTGCACGTTGGCTTTCCGTGAAACTGATCCAGACGATCGGGCACGAAAGGATCAGCGCTGAATCGACGCTCAATTCCCTTCGGCTATGGTACCACCGGACCTCCGAATGTTCGCGGAAAGATCATTCCATGTCAGAACAGTTCCAAACCGAATTCGACACTCCTGGCCGTCGACTCTGGACACCCTGGCGAATGAACTATGTCGGTGGTGAAACCAGAGAGAGCGGATGCATCTTTTGCAACCGCCTCAACGGTGACGACGATGTTTCGTCGCTCATCCTGCACCGCTCTGAGCGCTGTTTCGTCATTATGAATCTTTATCCGTACAACACCGGTCACATCATGATCGTGCCGAACCAGCACATAGCCTCCCCGGAAGATGTCGACCCGGAAGTTCTGGCAGAAATGGCGAGACTCTTACCGATGCTTCTTCGCTCGCTTCGCCGGGTGCTCAGTTGTCACGGTTTCAATGTCGGGCTGAATGTTGGATCGATTGCCGGTGCGGGAGTCGCCGAACATCTCCATCAACACGTTGTCCCGCGCTGGAGTGGTGATGCCAACTTCATGCCTATTCTCGGCGGTGCGATGGTGATTCCGGAATTGATTCCAGCGAGTTACGCCAAGATCCGGGCCGAAGTTGAGCGAGAGTTGTCGTCTCCTTCAGCGGTGACCTTGAAGATGGTTGTGCTCGATCCCGGCGCGAACGCCGTGTTGCTGGAACCGGAAGGCACACTGCCATCAGTCAAGGTCGAGAGTGAGCTGCCCGTTTGGCGGCATGGTACCGATTACGTGTCGCACAAGGGGACGAGAGCGAGCGTCATAGGTTGGGCCGGTGCGAATCGTGCCAGCGCCAGTAACGACATCACGCTCACGATGCTCGCTGATTCAACCAGCAACCAGGAGGAGGCATTCTGGCACTCCCTCGAATCAAACGAATTCTCGCTTGGAGTAGCAGGCGACTCCATCCGCCGGTCCCTCACTCAGCTGGCTCCCCTGCTCGGGCGCTGCTGAAATGACCGCTGAACCAGTCCGTTAGTCACCCCGTTCAGGTACCCATACGGACCTGTGATCATTACCCAATGGCGATGGAATGGTACGAGCGAATTGCGCACACTGGGCACTCACGCGATTTCCCGTGATCGTTGAGAGGAACTCCCAGTGGACCGCAAAGATCGAAAGGACGCCGCTGTAGCGACTTCTGAATTCGATCTTCAGGGTCGTATCGGCAACTTTCTGATCTCCGACATCATTCAGATGATCGGGCTCTCAGGAAAAACCGGAACGTTGACCCTGATCGAAGGCTGGAACACCCGGTCCATCTCGTTCGAACAGGGTCGGATTTGCTACGTCACCGCCGGCAACAAACTTCCCGGAATCTTCGAAATGCTCATGCGGATTGGCCGCCTCAACCGCCAGCAGGTTGACGGCTTCAAGGCGCGACGGCAAGGCCATACCGATGAGGCGATGGTTCAGGAGTTGCTCGAACGCGGTCTGCTCTCTCGCGCCGATATAGAGCGGTGCAATGAACTACTGCTCGAATCGGCAATTTACACGCTCTTCCTCTGGCGCAGTTGCGCATTCACCTTCAAAGCCGGCGAAGTGATCAGAGAAGGTGGCGTCGCTGTGACAGTCGATGGCAATCATCTGATCATCGAAGGCACACGCCGGGTCGATGAGTGGATCGAGATCAGCCCTCTGGTTCCCTCCGTCTTCATGATCTTCCGCCAGCGCCCGCACCATATCGAACGGCAGGTTCCCCCTCATCTCCGCAATGTTCTCGGTCAGGTGGATGGAAATCGCGACGTAAGTTCGATTGCACGAGCCTGCGGACTTTCGCAGTTCGATGCGGCAAAGGCGCTCTCGGAACTTGTCGAAGCGCGTTTTGTCGAATCGATTCCGCCAGACAAACGAAAAGTATGCGAGCTCTTCAACCTCGCCTCCGAATCGATTTACGTCAAATTGGTTCTGTTCGAACACAGTCGAGACGCCATGCAGTTCGAACAGGAACTCAACCGCTTTTCGGCCGAAAACGGCCTGAAAGTGCGGATGTCCTCTGGTCGGATCATGCGAACAGATCTCGACTCGCCAATGACACCGACGGAACTCATCGATCACTACAAGCTGTTCATTGGAATTCAGAACAATAAGCTATCGAAGATCGTCGGTCCCCGTGTCTTTCAAGGTCTGATGGAAGGACTCTACCTGAACGCTGATCCCGAGATCAAAGCAATGATGCGGATGTATGAGTTTTTCGATTTCGATGGTTTGTCACTACTTGAGATGTTCGACTCCAAGAACGAAAACGGCAGCAGCCACACCGCACATCTCATAGCTCCAGTCGCGAATCGAAGCGCCTAGATTACCCTGTAAACCGATACAATTTGGCGACCCGTTTATAATGGCGGCATGCACAGCGCTGATCGTTCACATCCAAAAACCCGCCGCGGCGGACTGCGGCACTTCTCGTGCCTGCGGGTGCCCTCGTGACGCCTCTCGGTTCGGCGGGTCGCCTACGTCTCTGGAATGCGCCCTTTGCCCTCATCTCCGGTGTACTGCTGGCACTGGCAGAAGCACTCCTCCATCCCACGATCCTGCTCGTCTTTTTTGTTTCTCAGCTGACAGACTCCCTGCGCACGATCGGCCTGGTCGTCACAGTCGGATTACTTGGCTGGTATCTTCCGCAACTGATCGTTCCCTGGCTTTCCCAAAGTTCCGCCCGCCAGATGCCTTGGGCGCTGAGCGCGAGTCTTGTCCGTGCTGCGGCCGCGATTTTCCTCGCCTACTCCGGTTATCGCACCGATGTCACCGATGATGACCGCTTGCGATCATTTTTCATCTGTTACATCGTCTATAGCGTGGCCGCAGGATTTGCTCAGTCGCCTGTGAACGAACTGATCGCCAGAAGTATTCCAGCAGAGAGCCGAGCCCGGATTTTCCAGCAACGAGCACTCTGGGCAGGAATTTTCGCGGTTGGCGCCGGGGTGCTGGCACGGCAAACGATCAGCACAGACGGCCCCGGCTTCCCGCGCAACTTCGCGCTGATTTTCATTGCCGCCGCCGCCGCCGCGTCGGGAGCCGCGCTTTTTGTGGGTCGGATTCGTGAACCCCGAACACTGCAGCGAACAGGTCCGGCGCGTTTTACCCCCAGAGCAACAGACTTCATGCGCGTACTCTCGGACGGTGCATTTCGCCGTTTCATTCTTTTCGGTGTTTTCGCCGGAATCTCAACGGCCGCGGACGCCTTCTACGTCATTTACGCACGTCGTGAATTCGACATTCCACCCTCCTGGATTGGCGCTTTCTTGGGTCTCTTCGCGGCGACCGCTCTGCTATCCACTCCGCTCTGGGCTGGCATTGTCCGCTTGAGCGGTGCACGAGGCGCACTTCAGACGGCGATGGCGTTGCGGGTAGTTTCACCACTCACTATGGTCGGTCTTCCCTACGCACTTGATTCCGATCTTTACCGGGACAATGTCAGCAACGAACAAATCATCTTCTACATTCTGGCTGTGCCAATCGCAATCTTCGGACTCACCGCACGCGGACTCGCAATCGGGAACTTCCGCTATGTGATGGATCTCTCGGTTGGCGAGCGCAGGTCTGCCTATCAAATGTTGGCGCTGACTCCAATGCTCGTAGCCGCGGCCGCGCCAATCGCTGGAGCCGAGATCGCCGATCGCTGGGGTTTCGATCGACTATTCCTTGTAGCCTTGTTTGCGGGCTTCGTCTCTGTGCTCTTCACTGGTTTGCTTGCCGGCACAGGTCGACGAGTTCGGGCCTCCTCGGCCGCATGGCGGCTCAAGGAAGCCCGTTCCTGAACGCTCCTACTTCAACTGGCTGAGAACCTTTGAAGCAAGCAATTCGACTCCGTCGAAATCATCCATATCCAACCATTGCGCCATAACTCGCTGAACGCCTGCTTCGTTAAGTTTCCCGAGCGCGTCCAGGACTCGCTCCGGCCCGCCAATGATCACGCCGCGTGCACGCGCATCACTGACATCTCCATCGAACTTTGCCTCTGCTTCGGAATCGGAGGACCCGACCACAACTCGGGTCATCAGGGTGCGTTTGACGTCACTCGTTGCACGCTCTGCTTGCTCCAGCAGGCGATCGAGTTGTGAGCTGAGATCGGCGAACTTCGCTGCCGGAACGTACACACCGTTCCATTCATCTGCGAATCTCGCGACAAGGGGCAGAGTCAGCTTCGGTCCATTCCCGCCGATCACAATTGGCGGTCCACCCGGTCGAGCCGGTCGCGGGAGCAATAACGCATCTTCGAGATGATAGTAGTCACCATTGAAGGCGGTAGGCGTGTCCGATTTGAGAAGTTGGGTGATGACCTGAAGCGCCTCTTCAAATCGATCAAACCGCGGCCGGACATCGAGCAGATCGAAACCGTATGATCGATGCTCCCGTTCTTGCCAGCCCGCGCCCAATCCGAGGTGAAATCGGCCGCCCGAGAGATCGTCGATCGCCGCCGCTGTCCAGGCCGTCACAACCGGATTGCGAAACGAAACCGGCGAAACCATCGGCCCGAATTCAATTCGTTTTGTCGTGCTCGCCAGGTAAGTGAAGGAAGTCCAGAGTTCGATCGCGTCCAGATGAGGACCTTCGGGGTTGGTGAAGTGATCGGATCGATAGAGACCAGCGTACCCAAGTTCCTCGGCGGCCTCGGCAAATCGCTTCCATCGCGGCCAATTCAGACCGTCTTGGCCTTCGAGCATCAATGCGACGTCTAACAAGTTACCCTCCCTGTTGTTGGATGATACGCAAATGCACGAAGTTCATCATCCTATGGTCGGGTTCACGGTGACAACCGCTTCAGACTGGAACAATCGGCCGAAAGCCATCAGCCAGCATCTCAAGGCATTCCTCGAACTGGGCACGTTGTTCATCGGGGGGACAGTCGCCCAAAACCATATTGACTTCGAGCATTACAAACCCGTGAACCGTCATCCAAAGGAAATGGCCCGCCGCGAGTGGATCGCACGGCCGCATCGATCCATTCTCTATCGCCTCAACGACGATCTGAAGAATCGGAATCATCAACGCTTTGCATTCTTCGCGTTCGGTCTCTCCCGGTCGATAGGCTGCGTCGACTCGGCTAAAGACGAGCATGAATAACTCAGTTTGAGTTGCCGAAAAGTGTCGATAGGCGTGGGCGATCTTGTTCAGCTTCTGGGCAGAATTAACCTGACATGCAGCAATTTCATCGAAGTCTCGCCGCAGCCCCCGCACACCTTCCAGATAGAGCGCATCGAGCACGGCATCCTTGCTCGCAAAGTAGTCGTACAACGTCGGAGCGGTCACGCCCACGGCTCGAGCGAGCGCCCGCATCGAGAGATCCTTGAATCCGCTGTTTTGAACAATCTGCCGAGCCGCATCCAGAATATCCTGCCGCATCATGATCCGCAGACGTTCACGGCGAGTTCCTGTTCCCGTTGTTTCGATTTGATCCACGAGCACGCCGTCCTCCGAACGTTGTTCCATTCTCCGAACATAGTTATCTTACGTGAGTTATGAGCACCGTACAATGCTGAACTAACGATGTGTGTGGAACTTTCGCAACAGGCATGCGACGATCCAATCATTCAGTCGATCATGATCGGAGCACCCGTGAGTCATTCACTATCAACCAGAATCTTCGACGTCACTATTCCATTTTCGGCTGATCTTCCAGTTTGGCCAGGTGATCCAGCAATCGAACTGCGTCCTCTTGCCAGAACAGCCGATGGCGATCCCTGCAATACAACGCAGATCGTATGCCCAACACATTGCGGCACCCATGTCGACCCGCCATTTCATTTCATTCATCAGAGCGGTCGGCTCGACGACATACCGATCGAGCGATGGGTAGGAGCGTGTCAGGTTGTTCACATTCCAGATGAGGTCACGCGGATCGAACCCGAGCATCTTGAATCGGCCGGAATTGCGGCCGAAACCACGCGACTGCTCTTTAAAACGAGCAATTCCCGCCGTTGGGCATCGATTCCGCTCGTCTTTGAAACGGACTATGTGGCGCTGACACCCGCCGCCGCGCGTTGGATCGTCGAACGAGGCCTCAAACTGATCGGCATCGACTACTTCTCTTTCGAGTGCTTTGACGATGCGGAAAACGAAACCCATCGCACAATTCTCGGGAATGACGTCATAGCGATCGAAGCACTCGATCTCAGAGAAATCCAACCCGGATTCTGCCAACTCGTCTGCCTCCCACTCAAAATCGCGAGCGGTGATGGTGCGCCCGCGCGCGTGATCTTGATCTCCAATGAATAGACAGATTCCACACTCATCGGCGCTTCGTCCACGAATCGCCACCGTTGGATCCGCGCTATGGGAAAAGCAAACCGAACTTTCTCCTGCAGGAGCGGTGCTGAACAGTGCACTGGCCCTCTCCCGGCTCGGTGCACAGGTCGCTATCCGCACGAATATCGGCGATGACGAGATCGGGCGATTGACCCTTACGATGCTCTCTGCAGCGGGAATCGGCACGGAATGGGTAATCTCCATCCCAGGAGCGACAACGACCTTTTCCGAGCTCTCGA
>Ga0105048_10005865_pt1 | contig 19858 bp, 17 predicted proteins | sample MAT05_FD_78382 | JGI IMG/M metagenome (GOLD analysis project Ga0105048, IMG submission 78382) | Freshwater microbial communities from Lake Fryxell liftoff mats and glacier meltwater in Antarctica - MAT-05 | ecosystem: Environmental > Aquatic > Freshwater > Ice > Liftoff microbial mat | place...
CATTGGCGTGGCCGGCTGGGGACTCGTGCTGCGACCGCTCAGCCAGGGCATCGCCCTTGATAGCGGTGCGACGGCTCTGCTCACCGTCTACCCCCTGATCGCTCTCGCGACCGTCGGCTGCGCAACCCAGTTGTGGCTGGCCAGCAGCGGAACCAAGAACGTCTCGATGCGCCTTGTCGTGGCGGCTCTGGCCTCTCTGCTCATCGCGAACATTGCGCAAAGTGCCATCGTGCTGGGAGATGGCGAAACCTGGAACACCGGCGCCATCATCGGGATCCGCCTCGCCTTCCTGATCCTGATCGCCATGGCGGTGCTCCATCCTTCGATGGCATCGACAAGCGTCCTTCCCTCGCCTACCCAGCAGGCTCCGCGGTGGCGCTTCGCCCTGCTGACGGCACTGGCAGCCATAGCTCCGCTAGGAGTGGTCCTCGCCGACACCTTGCTCGGACGAGCCACCGACTACCGCGGGCTGTTCATCGGCACCCTGATCCTGTTCGCCACGGTGGTCCTGCGTTTGGGTTTCCTGGGACGCAGCCTCAACCGATCCTCCGACCGCGTGCGCACGCTCAACACGGCCGGCAACCGCCTGGTGCAAGCACTCACGATCGAGCAGATCCATGAGGTGGCGCGCGCTGCAGTTCGCGACATCCTCAACTCACCCGATGTCAGCGTCTGGCTGGTCACCGATGAGACTCTGTGCCACCAACGGGGTGGCGGGCTGTACGACGAGAACGGTGTGCGCACCGTCCGCGTTCTGAAGCCCGGCCATCCTGTGCACGCCTACTTCGGCGTGGACGACTCCGTCTACTTCGTCGTCGTTCCCCTCGACACCTCGGTGGCGGGCAGCAACCAACTTGCGATCAGCACGGAGCACTCCCCCTCGCGGGCAGCTCGCACCACGATGATCCAGCTCTCCGACAGCGTGGCCCACGCGATCGACCGTGTGCGGTACGCCGAACGGGCGGCCGAGCAGGAGAGCGATCAGCGACTTCACCGTCTACTGCACGACGCCTCCGACGTCATCGCCGTGCTGGATGCCGACCTCATCCTCACCTACGTGACGCCGGCCGTGGCCAGGCTTCTCGGTCTAGGTTCGCGCACCCTGGTCGGCACCAGCTGGATCGATCTGGTGCACCCCGAGGATCGCGCATTGGCCGAACGTGCACTTCGCACCGCGCGTAGCGCTCGCACGTCGCGCACCGAGTTGCGACTGGTGGCCGATGACGGGGGTGAACGGTACGTCGAGATGACCTCTTCGCGGTACGAGGATGAATCCGGCGGGGGATTCACCGTCTCGTGCCATGACTTCACCCGTCGTCATGAACTTGAGCAGCAGCTGAAGCACCAGGCCTTCCACGATGCCCTGACCGGGCTGGCCAACCGTTCTCTGCTGCAGGACCGCCTGCGACACGCCGTCGAGCGCTCGCAGCGCACCGGCAAGGAGTTCGCGGTGCTGTTCGCAGATCTCGATGACTTCAAAAACGTCAACGACAGCCTCGGGCACGCGATTGGCGACTCGCTACTGCGCACCGTTGCTCGGCGACTGCGCGCCACTTTGCGTTCGCAGGACACTGCAGCTCGCCTGGGTGGCGACGAGTTCGCCATCCTGATTGAAGACGTTGGAGACCACGAAGAGGTCGAGCGCGTCGCCTCCCGCATCGTGCAAGCACTGGCCGAGCCCGTCCGTATCAGCGGCGCGGAGCTGCTGGTGGCCGCCAGCATCGGCGTTGCCTACGGCAGTGGTCGTACCAAGGACGTCGAAGACGTCATGCGCAACGCCGACCTTGCGCTCTACGAGGCCAAGGGATCGGGAAAGAACCGCTACGCGGTGTTCCAGCCCGAGATGCACGAGAACGCCGTCGGCAAGATGCAACTGACCGCCGATATGCGACGCGGCATCGCCCGCAACGAGTTCGTGGTGCACTTTCAACCGCTGGTCGACCTGCGCACCGATCAGATCATCGGCGTCGAAGCGCTGGCCCGGTGGAACCACCCGGAGAAGGGCCTGCTCTCGCCAGCGCACTTCGTATCGCTAGCCGAGGAGACGGGACTGGTCGTGCCCCTCGGTCGAGAGATCCTCGAAGGCGCACTCCTGGAAGCCGGCCGCTGGCAGGATCTCGTTGGCCCTGAACTCCTGGTAGCGGTGAACCTCAGCGGACGCCAACTGGTGGACTCCTGCATCGTCGACGACGTGAAGTTCGCGCTGTCGGTCAGCGGTGTGGCCCCCGAAAGCCTGCTGCTCGAGATCACCGAAAGCGTGCTGCTTCCCGGCGAGGGTGTGATGGCCGATCGCCTGCGCGAGCTTGCCGACCTCGGAGTGCGCCTTTACATCGACGACTTCGGCACCGGGTACTCCTCACTCAGCTACCTGCGGCAGCTTCCCGTTCGCGGCATCAAACTGGCCCGCGAGTTCGTGGCCACACTGCCGGGAACAGACGCCGAGACCGGCTTGGTGCGCACCATCCTCGACCTGGCCAAAACCCTCGAGCTCGATGACGTGGTCGCCGAGGGCATCGAGACGCAGGAACAGCGCGATGCACTGGTCGATCTGGGATTCCGCATCGGACAGGGCTATCTGCTGGCTCGCCCGCGTACGGCTGAACAGATGCACCTGCTGCTGCTGGCGCAAACCAGAAAGCTCGCGGTTCCGGCGATCTGATCGACCGCGCACAGCACTAGTTGTCGTTCGGCTCGTCGCCGCTGGCAGCATCCTGCTTCTTGCGCCGCAGAGGATCGGAGCTCGGCGCAGAGTCGGTGTCGCCGAAGGTCTCCGGCAGTCGCTTGATGCGCATATTCATGTTGCGCATCAGAAGGATCGTGATGATCATCGTGATGGTGAAGAGCCCACCGCCGATCCATCCCAGGCCCGGGCCAGTGAAGTTCTCGAGGATTCCCTCGGCCAGTACGGCGTCCATCACAACTCCTCCTCGATGTCGATGCCCGCGAACAGATCCGTCTCGGGCAGTTCGGAATGAACACTCGATCGCGCCAGGTGGTAGTCCTCAGTAGGCCAGACCTCGCGCTGCAGGTCGAGCGGAACAGAGAACCAGCGCCCATTCGGATCGATCTGAGTGGCGTGGGCGCGCAGAGCATCGTCCCTGATCTCGAAGAACTCACCGCACTCCACCTGGGTCGTGGTGATCGGGCCCGCGGGACCATCGCTTTCGATCAACGCGGAGAACCTCTCGCCGAACGGTGACTCGATGCCGCGCTTTTCGCAAGCGTCGTTGATCGCTACCAGCTTGTCGCGCGTGAACGACACATGGAAGTAGAGCTTGGACGCTTGCCAAGCGGGCCCGGCGTCGGGGAACCTCATGGGATCGGAGGCCGCCTCGAAGGCAGCGATGCTGACGTCGTGGCACCGGATGTGATCGGGGTGCGGGTATCCGCCGGTCTCGTCATAGGTGGTCATGACGTGGGGCCGGAACTCCCGAACGATGCGCACGAGACGCTCGACCACCTCTTCCAATGGCTGAGCAGCGAAAGCATCATCAGGCAGCGGAGGGAGCGGATCGCCTTCGGGGTATCCGGAATCGACGTAGCCCAACCAGTGCTGACGCACGCCTAGGATCGCCGCTGCCTGCGCCATCTCGCGCTCCCGCACGCGATGCAACTCATCCGCAAGCCCCTCCGCCAGGAGGGCCGGGTTCAGAACGTCGCCGCGCTCGCCACCGGTCAGGGTGACGACCAGCACGTCGACGCCTCGCGCCGCATACATCGCGGTGCTGGCGCCACCCTTGCTGGACTCATCGTCGGGATGGGCGTGGACCGCCATCAAGCGGAGGCCGCTGCCGGATTCATGGGTAAGCATCGCCACAATGGTGACGCACCCGCCCGACGACCCGACGAGGGACCCGTGAGCCCCGCCTCAGAACCGATCCCCGCCACGTCTGGCGGCGAGCCCGTCCCTGCTCGCGTCCGACCCGCCGAGCGGTACGGCGATGATCGCCGCGGGTGGCCGCCCCTCAAAATCATCGCCATGGCGAGCCTGGCGCTCGCCTTCGTAGGTGGGGTGATGGCCATCGGCTGGCGCCTGTCGAACCCACCGTTCACAGTGCAGTTGCGGGCCTACGAGGTTCAGGACAACCGGAACGTCGAGGTCACCTATCTGGTGCGCACGAAGGACCCCGCCAACTCGGTCACCTGCGTAGTGAGGGCTCGCGATCGCGAGGGCAACGAGGTGGGCCGTACTACGAAGGTCAGTGCCACCGGGCGTGCCGAGCAGATTCTGCAGGTGAACTTGCGGACCTCGGCGCGCGCCGTGCTGGGTGAAGTGGTGGAGTGCCGCATCACTCCCTGAGGCTGGGCGATGACGCGAGGATCGCCGCACTGGGCCGCATGTAGCCTGCCTACAGATCCACTCGCATCCCATGGATGCGCCGTTCATCGCCCCCGACGCCAAGGAGCACCCGGCGTGAGCAAGCCCGCACCTGAGCCGATCTGGCTGACCAAGGAGGCCTTCGACCGTTTGCAGGGCGAGATGGACGACCGCTGCGGTCGGCTACGCACCGAGATCACGATGCGCATTGAAGCGGCCCGTGAAGAGGGCGACTTGAAAGAGAACGGCGGCTACCACGCGGCCAAGGAGGAGCAGGGTAAGAACGAGGCCCGCATCCGCCAGCTGCGTCACATGCTCGAGAACGCCCACGTGGGCACGCCTGAGCACGATGGAACCGTTCAGGCCGGAACGCTCGTCACGATCCGCTTCGCTGGCGATGACGACACCGAGACGTTCCTGCTCGGATCGCGCGAAGAAGCAGCGCACACCAAGGTCGACGTCTACTCCGTGAACTCGCCGCTGGGCAAGGCGGTTGTGGGACTTGCCATCGGCGACACCGGTAGCTACACCGCACCGAACGGTCGCGCAATCAGCGTCGAGATCGTCTCGGTAGATCCCTACACCGGCTAACCCCCGACGTGTTGCTCGCCGTGGTGTGGGGTTAGCGGGAGATCGAGTTGCGGTACTTGCCCACGGCGAGCGGCACGAACACCAGCAGGATCGCCACGATCGCCGCGATCGTGTAGAGAACCGGCTGCTGCTGCGGGAACCCGCCGACGATCTCACCGGTGGGATTGCCGAACAACTGACGCATGGCCAACGTGACGCTCGACAGCGGATTCCACTCGGCGATCGGCTGCAACCACGAAGGAAACGTGTTCAGCGGAACGAACGCGTTTGACAGGAACGTCACTGGGAACAGCCAGATGAGGCCCGCCGTGTTCGCTACCTCGGGCGTCGGCATGTAGAGACCCACCCACGCTGCGATCCAGCTGAGGGCGAAACCGAAGGCCAGCAGCAGGATGAACGCGAGAATCGCCTTGGGTACGCCGTTGTTCATCGACCAACCCACGGCCAGTCCGGTGAGCACGAGCACGGTGAGTGTGATCATGCCGCGGAAGATGTCGGCCGTCGTCCGGCCGAGCAACACTGCGCTGGGCGCCATCGGCAACGACCGGAACCGGTCGAGGATCCCCTTGGTGAGGTCTTCGGCCAAGCCGACGGTCGTGCCGGCGCCGTTGAACCCGATGGTCTGGGCAAAAATGCCGGCCATCAAGAACTCGCGATAGTTCCCTCCTGGCACAGGGATCGCACCGCCGAACACGAAGGCGAACAGCAGCACGAAGATGATCGGCTGGATGATCGAGAAGAACAGTGACTCAGGAACGCGGGGGATCTTCAGCAGGTCGCGCTTGGCGACCACCCATCCATCGTGCAGGGTCCAGCCGAGCAGCGGACGACGCTCACGCGGCGCATCTGCGATGGGGGGACCACGACGAACTCCGACGTCGGCGCTCATGCGCTCGTCCTCGCACGTCCACGGGACCGGCCCTTGGAGATGGCGGCCTGAACCTGCGCCTCTTCAGCGGCATGCCCGGTGAGCGAGAGGAAAACGTCGTCGAGCGTGGGTCGGCGCAACGCGATGTCGTCCAACGCGATACCCGCAGCATCCAGACTGCGAAGGGCTTCCAGCATGGTGCCCGTGCCGCCGCTGACAGGAACGGTCACGCTGCGACGGTCCTCATCGAGGCTGGCCGCACCGCTGGCGAGCGAGGCCAGAGCCACGCCGGCGGCGGCAAGCTGGGTCGCATCTCGAACGACGACCTCGACGCGGTCACCGCCCACCTGATCCTTGAGCACGTCGGCGGTGCCCTGGGCGATGACCTTGCCGTGGTCGATCACCACGATGTCGTCGGCGAGCTGATCAGCCTCGTCGAGGTACTGCGTGGTCAGCAGCACGGTCGCGCCGTCGCCGACGAGCTCCTCGATCACCGACCAGAGTTCGAGCCGCGATCGCGGGTCAAGGCCGGTCGTCGGCTCGTCGAGAAAGATGATCGAGGGGTGCGCCACCAGGCTGGCCGCAAGGTCGAGCCGGCGCCGCATGCCGCCGGAGTACGTCTTCAACGGACGATCAGCGGCCTCGACGAGGTCGAAACGCTCGAGCAGTTCGGCCGCGCGCTCCTTCACCCATGAGGGCTTGAGGTGGTACAGCGCACCGACCATGGCCAGGTTCTCTCGACCGGTGAGGTACTCATCGACGCCCGCGTACTGGCCGGTCAGCCCAATGGTGCGGCGCACCTTGTCGGGGTTCTTGCGCACGTCGAAGCCGCCGACCTCCGCATAACCGCCGTCGGGCTTCAGCAGGGTGGCAAAGATGCGCACGGCGGTGGTCTTGCCGGCACCGTTCGGCCCGAGGAGTCCCAGCACTGTGCCTTCGGGCACGCTCAGGTCGATGCCGTCAAGGGCGGTCACGTCGCCGTAGCGCTTGACGAGCCCCTCCGCACGGATCGCGTCGGTCATGGCGTCCTTCCGTCCTTAAGAATGATTTCGGCCTCATCAACGGTGATGGCACCAGATGCGAGATCGCGCATGACCAGCGAGGGATCGCAATCGATCGGCCGTGCTGGCTCATGCTCGTGCAGTCCGAGGCGGCCGAGCAACTCGGTATAGCGCAGGCGGGCGGTCGGGTAACTGACTCCAAGATGCTGCTGGAACTCCCGCAGGTTGCCACGCGAGACCAGGAAGACCCGCAGCGCCTCGAGGTCGATGTCGCCGAGCCGGCAAAACGCGCACGTGCTGAAAGCGCCCGAGAGCTGGGTGCTGCATCCCGGGCAGCCGAGCGTGGTGATCATGAGAGCGTCGCTGCACACGGGGCAACGCGACGGCGCACGGTGGGTGGCTGGCGCGCTCATGGGGTAGCCACCTTGATGGTGCCCATCTGCATCGTGAGGTCGATGCTTGCGGTGCCGTCGCCCACGACAGCCGATGCCGACTCCCTGAGCCCAGAACCCCGAGCCTTCTGCCCCTTGCCGTCGATCCGCACCGACCCCATCTCTGCAACAGCAGACACCGCGACATCCGAGCCGCTCACCAGCGCGAGGTCGACCGTGGACATCTGACCCTGCACCCGCGAGAGTCCGTGATCGAGGAGGACTGCGAGCTTCGCGGTCGAGCAATCAAGGTCGAGGCTGAAAGGGCCTCGCACGTCGACGGCGCGGAAAGCCCCGGCGGCAAGGCGGACAGTGAAGCCCCCCTGCATGCCCTCGATCACGGCCTTGCTGCCCGAACCGGCGATCGACACCGCCAGATCAGGACGGGCTCGCACCACGACTCGACGGTGATCAAGACCCTCAAGCCATCCGGCCATCAGTCCGCCGATGGTGCCAAACCGGTAGGCGTTGCCCTCAGGGCTGCGTCTGGCTGGGCGGAGCCGCAGCACGTCGCCGTCAGGCTCGACCTCAAGCGTGCCGTCGACGTGAATCAGGTCGACCGAAGGATCGGCCACGACGCGCAGGTCGAGGGCGTCGGCCAGGATCTCCAGCCGCGCAATCGCTGCCGCGGCCGCTGGAGATAGGCCGTCAGGTGATCCGAAGGTGGGCTCGGGAGGCGGATTCAGCGAGGCCAGGAGACGCGAGCCTTCCTCCGGGTCGAGCCGGCCAGCGGCCACCTCCTCCAGGAGCGACCGCAGAGGGCCGGAGGATTCAGCGGCGGACGGGTGAGTGCGCGGGGAAGCATTCATCAACCAAGGCTGCCCATCACCTTCTGATATGTCAAGCAAGATTGCGATAAAGGAAAGAAGCCTTCTAATCGACGACCACCCGGTAGCCGGCTTCGGCCAAAGCGACGAGCAGGTGATCGCAGTGCTCGGGCCCCCGCGTCTCGAGCTGAAGCGACACCTCGACCTCGTCGATCTCCAGGCGCGGATCGATCCGGCGATGCTCGATGGCGATGATGTTGGCCCGCTCCTGACCCAGCACCCTCAGCAGCCCGGCCAGGCTGCCGGGAAGATCCGGCAGCCACAGCTGCAGTTGAAGGAATCGACCGGCCGAAGCCATTCCGTAGCGCAGGACGCGTACCAGGAGCAGCGGGTCGACGTTGCCGCCGGACAGGACCACGACCACGGGGGCCTCGAACTGCGTGGGGTGATCGAGCACCGCCGCCACCGCAGCAGCTCCGGCAGGTTCCACCAGCAGTTTGGTGCGCTCCAAGCTGTGCAGCAGCCCGCGCGCAAGAGAGGCCTCGCTCACGGTCATCACCTGATCGACCAGAGACTGCACCGCGGCGAACGGCACGTCGCCGGGGCGGGCAACCGCGATTCCGTCGGCCATCGTGGGCATCGGCGACACCGTGACGACATGGCCGGCCGCCAGCGAAGCGGCCACTCCAGGCGAGGCTGCAGCCTGCACTGCCACCACCTTGACGTCGGGACGCAATGACTTCGCGGCGATGGCGATTCCGGCGACGAGGCCGCCGCCGCCGGCGCACGTGACGATGGTGCGCACGTCTGGAATCTGTTCAAGGATTTCGAGCGCGATCGTTCCCTGACCCGCGACGACGTCGGGGTGATCGAACGGGTGGATCAGCACCGCGCCGGTGTCGAGCGAAAAAGCTTCGGCGGCAGCCAGCGCATCCTCGATCGTGCCTTCGACCAGCCGCACATCGGCGCCATAGGCTGATGTGGCGTTCATTTTGGGGATCGATGCGTTCTCCGGCATGAACACCGTGGACCTGCAGTTGAGCATCGAGGCCGCGAGCGCCACTCCTTGCGCGTGGTTGCCAGCGCTCGCCGCCACCACACCCCTGGCCCGCTCAGTGTCCGACAGCCGGTGGATGCGCACATAGGCACCCCGCACTTTGAACGATCCGGTGCGCTGCAGGTTCTCGCACTTGACGTAGACCGGACCGCCCACCAGTCCGCTGAGGAAGCGATCGACGCCGACGGGCGTCGTGTCGACCACGCCGGCCAGCAGGGTCCTGGCCGCCTGGATGTCGGCGAGATCTGGCGGGGCAAGCGAGCCGGCGGGCGGGTTCGGGCCTGCTGATGAGGTCGCGCCGAGGTCTGTCACCTGGGGATTGTCCCATCAGCCGCCATCACCTAGGATACTTGCATGGCGCAAGCAACTATTTCACCCACAAACGGCCAACCCGAGCCTGGGTCGGCTCCTGTGTCGGCCCCCGGCGGTCCCTCCTCCGTCGATCTGGCCATTGCCTTGTTCGACGTCGTTCGGCTCTCCCGTCGTACGCGACGAACCGATGCCATCGAGCCTGCTGCAGTGGTGGTGCTTGCCAGCGCCGACCGCTTGCGGCCGGCGCGACCCTCCGACATCGCCTGCGAGCTGCGCCTCGACCTTTCGACCGTCAGCCGGCACTTGAGCCGCCTTGAGGACGAGGGCTACCTCTGCCGCATTGAAGACGCCGAAGACCGCCGCACCCGACGCGTCGAAACGACCGATTCTGGCCGCGCCGTCTTGCTCGACGTGCTCACCAACCGTGCGTCAGCGATCGACGACGCGCTGCATCTCTGGAACCAAACCGACCGCCGAACGCTGGCCGAACTGCTTCAACGACTTGCGACCGATCTGGAGTCCGCCCGATGAGCACGACCAAACCCAAAGCCGTAGCGGCACCCACCGCCGAATATCCGCTGACCCACCGACAGATCCTCCTGGTCATCGGTGGACTGATGACGGCCACGCTGCTCGGGGCGCTCGACCAGACCATCGTTGCCACCGCCCTGCCGACCATCGTGGGCGACCTTGGCAGCATCGACCAGTTGCCGTGGGTCGTGACGGCCTACCTGCTCGCATCGACAGCATCGACCGCGGTCTACGGACCGATCTCGGACGTGTACGGCCGCAAGCGCACCTACCAGTTCGCGATCGTGCTGTTCCTCTTCGGCTCGGTGTTGTGCGGCATCGCACAGAACATGCCCCAACTGATCGGCGCACGCGTCGTTCAGGGCATCGGCGGTGGCGGTCTGCTGACGATGGGCTTCGCCATTCTCGGCGACATCATTCCGCCGCGTGAGCGGGGCAAGTACACCGGATACTTCGGCGCCGTCTTCGGTGCCGCGAGCGTGGCGGGCCCGCTGGTCGGCGGCTTCTTCGTTGAAAACCTCACCTGGCGCGGCATCTTTTACATCAACATCCCGCTCGGCATCCTGGCGCTGTTCGCCGTCAGCAGGGTGTTGCCGAAGAACGCCATCAGCAACACCAAGCACCGCATCGACTTTCTCGGGGCTGGGCTCCTCGTGGCCTGGACCGTCACGCTGCTGGTGTGGCTTGAGCGAGGTCGCACCTGGGGCTGGGATTCCCCAATAGCGCTAGGCGTTCTGGCGCTCGCGCTCGGACTGTTCGCCGTGTTCATGCGGCATGAGCTGGTGAGTGAAGAGCCGATCCTGCCACTGCGCATCTTCCGCAACAGGGTGTTCACCGTGGCTGGCGCCTGCACCTTCGTCGGTGGACTCGGGCTGTTCAGCGCGATCATCTATCTGCCCGTGTACCTGCAGATCGTCAAGGGCCAATCGCCGACCGAGGCGGGCCTGCACATGATCCCGATCATCACGGGCCTGCTCATCGGCAGCATCTCGTCGGGACGTCTCATCACCCGCTGGGGCCGTTACAGGATCTTCCCGATCATCGGCTTCGCGTTGGTCACGGTCGCGATGTACGGGCTCTCCAACCTTGAGGCCGACACCCCCGCATGGCAGTACAGCCTCGCGATGCTGATGCTGGGATACGGCTTCGGAAACACCACTCAGGTGTTGGTGCTGGCCGCTCAGAACGCCGTCGATCGCCAAGACATCGGCGTGGCCACCTCAACTGCCACCTTCATGCGTCAAATGGGTGGAACCTTCGGTGTCGCAATCTTCGGCTCGATCCTGGTAGGGACGCTGTCCACCAACATCACGGCCGCCTTCCCTGGGGGACCACCGGCCGGCATCGATCCCTCTCGCATCACGGGAACGCCGGTCACCATCGCGCAGCTACCGCCTGCGGTGAAGGACCCCGTCATCAACTCGTTCGTTGACGCCATCCAGACCACGTTCATGTGGGCCGTGCCAGTCCTCGTGGTGGCGTTCATCCTGTCGCTGTTTCTGAAAGAGCTGAAGCTTCAGGGACGCGAGGACGTGATCGTGCCGGTCGAAGGTCGGCCGGACGAAGGGCAAGCAGTCGAAGGTCAATTCGACGAACACCAGCCGGAACAAGAGCAGCCGACCGAGGAGCAGTCCGTCGAGGGCGACGTCAGACGGAGATGACCTGCTCCGCGGCATCGCCGAGCACCAGCATCGTCGTAGCGAACCCGAGCAAGCGGTTGCCGCCGGCGACCGGGCCGATTCCACCGGTCGTGAGCAATCCGCTCACACCCGCAGCGCTGAGGCCGCGACGAACGCTCAGGAGATCGCCTTCGGGATTGCTGGAGACCGGCCCGCGTGGAGTGCCCGAGAACACAAGCGCGCCCTCGGCCCTCGTCTGCTTCGAGAGCGACTGAACGGCCGCGTTGAAGTCGGCGCGTGAGGCCACAGGATCGACCACGTGCAGCCGAACCGTGGTTCCCACCGGGATGTCGGCGGCCAGATGCACCCGACCCGTGACCCGATCCACTTCGAGCACCGACTGCACCGCGAAGTCACCCACGCCATGGTCGTCGGCGTACTCGTCGAAGACCACGCCGATGAGCAACCCGGCTGAGGCAAGAGCCTGATCATCGCTCGTCAGCTCGGCTACGACGCGATCAAGTCGTTCTGCCGCCGGCCGGCCCGCCAGATGAATCAACGCATCCCCCTCGGATGCGGTGACTGTCATCGGCGGACCGACCGGACGTGTGGAATGGGCGACCGCAGCGTGGGCTGCAATGTCGCCGCTCAGCACAACGCCCACCGCGCCACGGTCGACAACTCGACCATCGCTCAGCATGCGGACGCTGCCAGGAACCGCGCCGCCGGCCAGCCCACCCAGGAGCGGCAGGTGGTCCAGCGCTTGCACCGATCCACCGACGAAGCCCTCGGCCGGGAACGACCAGGGGTCGGCGAGCATCACGGCGCACTTGTCGTCATCACGCCGCTGCGGCATGCCGACGACGGCGAGTGACCGTTCGGTACGGATGACCTCGAGGTGGAAGCTGCGGATCCACACGCCAGGAATCGACGCTGCCCATACCGACACCGCCGGTTCGTTGTCGACCGTGCGGGTCGAGGCCACCACTCCATCAGCGCTGCAGCCGACGACGGTGCGCGCACCGATCACTTCGGCGGCCACCAGGAGGGCGCGTTCGGATTCATCGGGCGAAACGCCCGACACGAAGACCGTCGCAAGATCCGGGACGCGCCCATGCAGGCCTTCGAGCGCGCGCTCGGCCGCTCGTGCAGCCGTTTGATCGATCCGACCGCCGTGGGCCAGACCGTCCGCGCATCGGGTCATATCCGCATACTGAGGGCATTGGTGCCGCCCGCCCAGTCCGGTGCGCGAGATTCCTCCGAACGGCGTACTTTCGGGACGTGAATCCGCCGACGAACGCCCCCCTGCCGACCACCGTAGGAGAGCTCCGGGCCAGTGGCCACGAGCTCCGATCCGTCAAGGAGGAGCTCCGCGCCAATCTGCTGGAGATCCTGAGGGAGGGCGGTGATCCCTTCCCGGGCATGGTCGGCATCGACCACACCGTGCGCCCCCAGATGGAACGCGCGCTGCTGGCCGGCCACGACGTCGTGCTTCTCGGTGAGCGCGGCCAGGGCAAGACCCGCCTGATCCGCAGCCTCACGGGTCTGCTCGACGAGTGGACGCCCGTCATTGAGGGCAGCGAACTCAACGAGCACCCCTACGAACCCGTCACCCCCTGGGCCAAAGTCCGCGTCGAGGAAATGGGCGATGCGCTGCCCATCACCTGGCGCCACCGCTCCGAGCGCTACGGGGAGAAGCTGGCTACGCCCGACACATCGGTGGGCGACCTCATTGGTGACGTCGACCCGATCAAGGTGGCGCAGGGCCGCACTCTCGGCGACCCCGAGACCGTTCATTTCGGACTGGTGCCACGCACCAACCGCGGCATCTTCGCTGTGAATGAGCTTCCCGACCTCGCCGAGCGCATCCAGGTGGCGCTGCTGAACGTGCTCGAGGAGCGCGACATCCAAGTGCGCGGGTACCAGCTACGCCTCCCCCTCGATCTACTTCTGATCGCCTCGGCCAACCCCGAGGACTACACCAACCGTGGCCGCATCATTACGCCGCTCAAGGACCGGTTCGGTGCCGAGATCCGCACCCACTACCCGCTCGACCTGCACGACGAAATCAACCTCGTCCGCCAGGAAGCATTGCTCCACGCGATCGTCCCGTCCCACCTGCTGGAAACCGTGGCGCGCTTCACCCGTCTGGTCCGCGAGTCTCCGGCAGTCGATGCGCGCTCGGGTGTTTCTGCCCGTTTCGCCGTGGCCGCTGCCGAGTCGGTGGCCGCGTCGGCATTGCGTCGCTCCGCCATCACCGGAGAGGCCCAGGCCGTGGCCCGCATCTGCGATCTGCCCGGCGTCGTGCCCTCGTTGCGCGGCAAGGTCGAGTTCGAGGTGAGCGAGGAGGGACGCGAGGACGAGGTGCTGCTCCACCTCATGCGCCGTGCCATCGCTGAGACGTTCCGCTCGCACCTGGCCGGCGTCGACCTCACCGGGCTCATCGAGCAGCTCAACGACGACACGAATGTGGTCAGCGGAGATCTCGTGACGGCCCAGGCGCTGCTCGACGACATCGGACAGTTCGAGGGTCTGGCGCGCATTGTGGCCGCCGTTGGCGATGACGGCGCCGAGTCGCCGGCGATGGCGGCGGCGGCCGTCGAGTTCGCCCTCGAAGGCCTCTACCTGACGCGCAAGATCTCCAAGGACGACCTAGGCGGAACCTCCGTCTACGGCCCGGCCTGAACAGTCGTCGATGACCCGCTACCGCTACGGCGGCTACCACGAGGGGCCTGATCCGTTGGCCCCGCCGTTCGACGTGGCCGGTGCGCTCGACGAACTCGGTGATCGCGTGCTCGACGGCGCTGATCCACGATCGGCGCTGCGCGACCTGCTTCGCCGCGGGACGGACGGTCGTCGGGGGCTTGACGAACTGCTTCGCAAGGCACGGCAGCGTCGACGGGCCCTGCAGGAATCCGGTCGGCTCGACGGCACCCTCGAAGAGGTGCGTGAACTGCTCGACCGTGCCGTCGAGCAGGAGAAGAACGCACTGTTCCCCGACCCCTCCGATGATGCGCGAATGCGCGAGAGCGAGCTCAACTCGCTGCCCAACGACACCGCTCGCGCGGTTCAGCAGCTCGATGCCTATCAGTGGCGCAGCCCGGAGGCGAAGCAGACGTACCAACAGATCCGTGAACTGCTGCAGCAAGAAGTGCTCGACGCGCAGTTCCGCGGCATGAAGCAGGCACTCCAGAGCGGCAACCCCGAAGACATGCAACGCGTCAAGGACATGATGAGCGACCTCAACCAGATGCTCGAGGCCGACTCTCGCGGGGAGCACACCCAGCAGGACTTCGATGAGTTCATGTCCAAGTACGGCGACTTCTTCCCCGATCAGCCGGAGAACCTCGAAGAACTCGTTGAATCTCTTGCCCGCCGGTCTGCCGCCGCCCAGCGTCTGATGGATTCGCTCACCCCCGAGCAACGCGCCGAGCTCCAAGGCCTGATGGACCAGGCCTTCTCGGATGACCTCGATCTACAGATGCAGATGTCGCAGCTCGGCTCGTCACTCCGCGATCGCCGACCTGATCTGTTCAACCAATCGCCGGCGCGCATGCAGGGCGACAGCGGCATGGGGATGGGCCAGGGCACGTCGGCACTGGAGGAGATGGCAGACCTCGAGTCGCTCGAAGAGATGCTGGGTCAGGACTACCCAGGCGCCTCCATCGAGGACGTCGATGAGGAGCTTGTGCGTAGTGCGTTGGGGCGCAAGGCCGTCGACGACCTCGAGGCGCTGAAGCGTATGGAGCGCGAGCTCGAGCGGGCCGGATACCTGACCCGAGCCGGTGGCGAGAACGAGCTGACGCCCAAAGCGGTGCGACGCATCGGACAGACCGCGCTCCGCCGGGTTTTCTCATCGCTGAAGGCCGGACCCCGCGGCGACCACGACACCCGTGACGCCGGTGCGGCAGGAGAGCTCACCGGCGCCTCACGCGCTTGGCGGTTCGGTGACGAGCAGCCGCTCGACGTGGTTCGCACCGTCAGTAACGCCATCCGGCGCAACGGTGTGGGCCCCAAGGTCACGCTCGATGTCGATGACTTCGAAGTGCGTGAGACCGAGCGCCGAACTCGCGCGGCGGTCTGCTTGCTCGTCGACCAATCCTTCTCGATGGTCCTGAACGACACCTGGCGCGAGGCGAAGACAACAGCGCTCGCACTGCACGCCCTCGCAGAGTCGCAGTTCCCTCAGGACGCGATCTGCGTGATTGGTTTCGCCAACATGGCGCGCACGGTTCCCGCCGCAGAGCTCGCATCGCTCGATGTCCCGGGCTTCCAGGGGACAAACCTTCAACATGCACTGATGCTCGCCGGTCGTTTCCTCGACAAGCACCCGGATGCCGAGCCGGTCGTGTTGGTGGTGACCGATGGTGAGCCCACCGCGCACCTGGAGCGCGATGGCGAATGGACCTTTAATTGGCCGCCCTCGCAGGAGACCCTTTCGGTCACCCTGGCCGAGGTCGACCGAATGACGCGTCGTGGCGCCACGATGTCGATCTTCCGACTGGGCGATGACCCCCGACTGGAACAGTTCGTCGACGGCGTTGCCCGCCGCAACGGAGGCCGCGTGTTCGCCTCGTCCGGCAACCGTCTGGGCGACTACGTCGTCACTGACTACCTGGCCCGCCGAAAAGGGAAACGCCGCAGCGCCTAACCCCGGCGCCCTTTCGACCAGGGTTTGAGAGACTGTGCCCCTCATGCAGATCCGCAACCCGTTCGCCGGGCTCCCCCGCGAGATCAGCGTCCTCGTCGTCATCGCCTTCATGGTGGCCCTCGGCTTCGGCATCCTGGTGCCGGCGCTTCCCATCTTCGCCCGAGATTTTGGCGTCACGAAGTTCCAGGTGGGCGTAGTCATCAGCGTCTTCGCTGCGATGCGCTTCGTCTCGGCCTTGTTCGTGGGGCGCCTGGTTGACGTCATCGGCGAACGCATCGTGCTCACCAGCGGCGTGTGGATCGTCGGCATCTCCAGCGCCCTCGCTGGCCTGGCCCAAAGCTATGAACAACTCGTTCTGCTCCGCGGAATCGGCGGCGTCGGCAGTGCGATGTTCACCGTGTCGGCGCTGGGTCTGCTGCTGCGCACCGCCGGCGAACAGCAGCGCGGTCGGGCCTCGGGCGCCTTCCAAGGCGGATTCCTGCTCGGTGGAATCAGCGGACCGTTTGTCGGTGGCCTGATCAGCGAGATCTCGATCAGGGCACCGTTCTTCATCTACGCAGGAATGCTAGGAATCGCCGGCTTCTTCGCGCTGACTGCACTCTCCGGCAGCACTGCCGCACGACGTGACCGTTCGCCGAAGGGCAAAGCGGCTGCACGCGATCAAGCCGACACCGGATTCGCTCCCCTGTGGCGAGCCCTGCACAACCGTTCCTTCGTGACCGCGATGGTGATCAACCTAGGCAACGGCTTTACCGCGTTCGGGCTGCGCACGTCGCTGGTGCCGATCTTCGTGGTCGAAGCGCTTCTTCGCGGGCCGCTGCTGGCCGGAATCGGCTTCTTCATTTCGGCCGGGATTCAAGGGCTGCTGCTGATCCCGGCCGGACGCCTCGCGGATGAACGCGGACGACGGCCTGCGCTGATCATGGGCACAGCAGGAGTCACCGCAGGCATGCTCGTCCTCGCCTTCTCCTCAACCCCGCTGCTGTTCCTCGTCGGCATGGGTGTGCTGGGAGTCGGCTCAGCCTTCATGGGATCGGCCCCGGCGGCCGTCGTCGGCGATGTAGCGGGTGCCCGCGGCGGCACCGTGGTCGCCGCATTCCAGATGGCCTCCGACTTCGGATCGATTGTGGGTCCGTTGGTCGCCGGACTCCTGGCCGACACGGCCGGCTACCCGCTCGCGTTCGCCGCAGGGGCCGCCGTTTCGGGGATCGGCCTGCTGCTGGCCCTGACGATGAAGGAGACCAGGCGCGGCTCGCCCGCGGCACCTTGATCAATCGTCCATCTCGCGGATCGAGCCCGATGGGGCAAGACTGGTAAGAAGGACGACGGCCGATCGCCACGATCGTGGGCGAACCAGGAGGACGAACGATGTTCCAGTTCGGTGCACGCACACTGGTCACGCGCGAGCAGGCCTTGCCCGATCACGAACATCGGCTGTTCGATGTTCCCGACCGTCACGCGGTGCTCGGCACTCCGTTGGAGCCGCCGTTTCCCGATGACCTCGAAGTCGTCTACTTCGGCATGGGCTGCTTCTGGGGTGCCGAACGCAAGTTCTGGCAGACGCCCGGCGTGTACTCGACGGCCGTCGGCTATCAGGGCGGCTACACCAAGAATCCGACGTACGACGAGGTCTGCAGCGGACGCACCGGTCACACCGAGGCCGTGCAGGTGGTGTTCGACCCCGCACAGGTGACCTTCAACGAAATCCTGCGCGTGTTCTGGGAGAACCACGACCCCACTCAGGGGTTCCGCCAGGGCAACGACACCGGAACGCAGTATCGATCCACGGTGTACTCGACCACGCCCCCGCAGGCCCAACTTGTTGACCTCTCACGCGACGCCTACCAGCGGGCGCTGCGATCGTCAGGGCACCGCGACATCACCACTGAGATTGAATCAGCGGAGGCGGCCGGACCGTTCTACTTCGCCGAGGGCTACCACCAGCAATACCTTCACAAGGAGCCCAACGGCTATTGCGGCATCGGCGGCACCGGCGTCAGTTGCCCCGTAGGTGTGCTGGGAGTCGTTCCCCCCGAGGCCTGAACGGGCCGCTCGGTGAGGTCAACGCTGCGTGGGGTGAATTCCGTGAGGTCAGTCAGGGGTTAGGGATACTCTGCCCAGGCACTACTCCCGGCGATGCATTCCCTCGGCAGAAGGTGAGCCATGGCTGACGCCCCCGCGTACGAGCTCGCGCCGAACGTGTGGCGCATCCCGGTCGCGAGCTCCGACGGAATCAACGCCTTCATGCTGCGCGGCGACGACGACCAGATCACCCTGATCGATGCCGGCCTGCCGTTCGCCTGGAAGCGCCTCGAAGGCGGGCTCAAGCACGCAGGAGTCGACGTCGCCGACGTGACGCGCATCCTGGTGACGCATGCTCACAGCGACCACGTGGGCAATGTCGAGAAGGTGCGCAAGATCAGCGGAGCACCGGTCTCTGCGCATGAGGACGACGCACGGTATCTACGGGCCGGTGAATCACCACCTATCGATCCGCGCATGAAGTTCCGCCCGCTGCTGCAGCGCTGGGGCCGCTATGACGCCGTCGAGGTGAGCGACACGTTCACCGACGGCGAACTCATCGGTGTGGCTGGTGGCGTGCGTGCCATCCACACTCCCGGACACACTCCCGGGCACACCACGTACCTGCACGAACCCACCGGCGTTCTGATCACCGGCGACGTCATCCACTTCTGGCGCGCGCAGATCCGCATCGGCATCAAATTCTTCTGCCACGACATCACTCTGAACGAGATCTCGGCTCAGAAGCTGGCCGACCAATCCCCCGATGTAGTCGCGTTTACCCATGGACCGCACATCGACGCCAACGCGACCTCGCGACTGCACTCGTTCCTCGCATCGAGGGTGACCGTGTGACATCGGGAAGGCGCGCTGCCGCGTACGGAGGCGGTGGCCTGGTCAGTGCGGGCGTCGGCATGGCCGGCCTCTTGGCCATTCAGGCGCGGCTGGCCAGGCACTGGATCGGGCAAACGGAGGGCACCCCTCCGGTCTGCGACGGCGAGTACGGCACCACGTTCGGCAATGGCCCCCGGCCGCTACGAATCGGCCTGATCGGTGATTCCAGCGCTGCTGGGCTCGGCGTCGAACTCGCCGACCACACGCCCGGGGCGCTCATCGCCCAGGCCATCGCCGATGCCACGGGCAGGCCAGTGCTGCTGCGCTCGAACGCGTTCGTGGGCGCCCAGTCCAGCCACCTCGATGCCCAACTCGACGAGCTCCTGGCTTCACCTATCGACCTCGTGGTGGCGATGGTCGGGGCCAACGACGTGACGCACCGCGTGCTGCCGGCCGAATCAGCTCGCTATCTCGAAGCGGCAGTCCTTCGCGTGCGCGCTGTCGGAGCGCGCGTGGTCGTGGGCACCTGCCCAGACCTCGGCACGATCAGGCCGATCCCCCACCCACTTCGCCTCCTGTGCCGGCACTGGAGCCGCAGCCTGGCCTCCGCGCAGGCCCAAGCCGGTGCGCGCGCCGGCGGGGTGGCCGTTCATCTAGGCCAGGTGCTCGGACCGGAGTTCGATGCCCGACCTCTCGAATTGTTCGGCGACGACGGCTTCCACCCGTCGGCCTTTGGCTATCAGGCAGCGGTGGGAGTGCTGCTTCCGGACGTGCTGCTGGGGCTCGGCGTCGATCAGATCACTGCCGGACGTGCCGGCCAGGCCATGCTGAACCCAATAGCGCGTGTCACAGACGC